>Ga0209443_1001135_pt1 | contig 17134 bp, 12 predicted proteins | sample LauGreBMM110DCMD_2_FD_187571 | JGI IMG/M metagenome (GOLD analysis project Ga0209443, IMG submission 187571) | Freshwater lake microbial communities from Lake Michigan, USA - Su13.BD.MM110.DCMD (SPAdes) (version 2) | ecosystem: Environmental > Aquatic > Freshwater > Lake | place: Lake Michigan... | reverse complement strand
GGTCGCGCCGGGGACGGCTTGAAGGTCGACGAACGCCTGCTCCAGCTCCGTCCCGACGACGCCAACGTCCGCTTCAACTACGCCTGCAGTCTCGCGCTCAACGGACAACCCGAACTCGCGTGCACGGAGATCGATCGGGCGATCGACCTCGGCTACCGCGACTTCAAGTGGCTCCAGCGCGATCCCGACCTCGCGGCGCTCCGGAAGCATGCGTCGTTCAAGAAGGTCCGCGCCAAGATCCGCGCGTTGAAGGCCGCCGTCGCGAAGGGCTGAACGATCTTCCGGAAGGCCTCTCGGCCGCCTTGTGCCTCCGGTGGCGCCGGCCGGGTCGATCCGCTCCAAGACGATCCGGCCCGGATGCGGCAGGTTCGCCGTGATGTCCCAAGGAAAGTTCGTCCTCACGCGGTTCTTGCGCGGATCGTTCTGCCTGCTCGTGGTCCACGCCGCGCTCCGCCACGAGGCGGCCGCCCAAGGCTCCAAGGCCGACTACACCCGTGCGACCACCTTCGCGCAGCGGACCGAGGACAAGGTCTTCCGGGCGAAGGTCGATCCCGCATGGCTTCCGGGTGGCACGAGCTTCTGGTACCGCGTCCGGACCGCCCCGGGCGTCGACGGGTTCGTCGTCGTGGATTGCGTCGCCGGCACGCGCACCGTCACCGACGCCCCGCCCGTGGCCGTCGTGCCGCTCGCGCCACGCCCGGTCGGCGAGGGCCGGGACCGGTCCCGCCGCACCGGTGACGACACCACGCTCACGTTTGTGAACCAGTCGAAGGACGACGTGGAGCTCTTCTGGATCGACGAGCGCGGCGGGCGCCAGAGCTACGGGCGCATCCGGCCCGGTCAAGAGCGTGCCCAGCACACCTTCGCCGGACACGTCTGGTGGGTGACCGACCGGATCGGCACCGGCCTGGGCCTCTACGAGGCCACGTCGGCGTCGGACCGCGCGGTCATCGATGGATCCGTGCCGGTGCCGGCACCGGTCGGGCCGACGGCCGAGAAGCCCGTGCAAGGCGTTTCTCCCGACAAGAAGTGGGTCGCCTTCATCAAGGACCACGACCTCCATCTGCGCGAGGTGGCGACCGGCCGCGAGCAAGCGCTCAGCAAGGACGGCACGGAAGGCGACGCCTACGACACCGACGTGGGCTGGGCGCCGGATTCTTCGCGCGTCGCGGCGGTGCGTGTCCGGAAGGGCGGCACCCGCACGGTGTACCGCATCGAGTCGTCGCCCAAGGACCAGCTCCAACCGAAGCTGCACTCGGCCTCGTACCTCAAGCCCGGTGATACGCTGCCGAAACCGCGCCTGCGCCTCTTCGACGTCGCCTCCCGCAAGCAGACCGCAGACCGATGTCGACGATGCGTTGTATCCCGAGCCGTTCACCGAATCCGGCGACCTCGACCTGCGCTGGGCGCCGGACAGCCACGAGCTCTACTTCACCTACAACCAGCGCGGTCACCAGATCTATCGGCTCGTCGGCGTCGACCCGCGCACCGGCGTCGCGCGGACGGTGGCGGAAGACGTCGCCAAGACGTTCGTGGATTGGACGGGCAAGACGTGGCGGCACTGGCTCGACGCGACCGGTGAGCTGCTCTGGATGTCCGAGCGCGACGGCTGGTGCCACCTCTGGCTCCACGACGTGAAGACCGGCGCGGTGAAGGGCCAGGTGACGCGCGGCGCCTGGGTCGTCCGTCGCGTCGAGCACGTGGACGAGGCGAAGCGCCGGATCTGGTTCATGGCCGGCGGGGTGCGGCCGGGACAGGATCCTTACTATCAGCACCTCTGCCGGGTGGATTTCGACGGCAGCAACTTCACCGTGCTCACCGAAGGCGACGGGACGCACAAGGTCGAGTTCTCGCCCGACCGGCGTTGGTTCATCGACACCCGGTCGCGTGTCGATCTCGCGCCGGTCAGCGAGCTTCGGCGCGCGGACGACGGACGGCTCGTGGTCGAGCTCGAGCGCGGGGATGCCGGCGCCTTGCTGGCCGCGGGCTGGACCGTGCCGGAGCGCTTCGTCGCCAAGGGCCGTGACGGCACGACCGACATCCATGGCATCATCTTGAAGCCGTCGCACTTCGATCCGGCGAAGCGTTACCCGGTCATCGAGGAGATCTACGCGGGCCCGCACGGCGCGTTCGTTCCGAAGGAGTTCAGCCGGCTCAACCGCCAACATGCGCTGGCCGAGCTCGGGTTCGTGGTCGTGCAGATGGACGGCATGGGCACGAGCCAACGGTCCAAGGCATTCCAGGATGTGTGCTGGAAGAACCTGGCCGACGCCGGGTTCCCGGACCGCAAACTATGGATGCGCGCCGCGGCCGCGACCCGTCCGTGGATGGACCTCTCGCGGGTCGGCATCTACGGCGGCAGCGCCGGCGGGCAGAGCTCCACAAGGGCGCTGCTCGACCATGGCGACTTCTACAAGGTCGCGGTGAGCGACTGCGGCTGCCACGACAACCGGATGGACAAGATCTGGTGGAACGAGCAATGGCTCGGTTGGCCCGTCGGCGAGGCCTACAAGCGCAGCTCGAACGTCGAGGACGCCCACAAGCTCACCGGCAAGCTCCTGCTCATCGTCGGCGAACTGGACACCAACGTCGACCCGGCGAGCACCCTGCAGGTCGTCGACGCGTTGGAGAAGGCGGACAAAGATTTCGAGCTGCTCGTGATGACCGGCGCGGAGCACGGCGCCGCCGAGAGCCCCTACGGCATCCGTCGCCGGATGGATTTCTTCGTGCGGCATCTGCTCGGCAAGGAGCCGCGGTGGGAGTGAGCAGGAGGACGCGTTTTGCGCTCGTCCGCGACGGCGATCTTCTGCTCGCATGACCCACGTGACCACCAGCAGCGATGACATCCGGCGCGGCGCGGCGCGTCCGGTCGCGGCGGCGGGGAATGCTAAGTCGGAACCATGCGGACGGATCCGGGTGGAACGGCCAACTTGCCGCCGAGTTCCAGCACCGGAAGCGCGCACACCAAAGAGTGCGTTCCCGGCCCACCCAGAGCGGCGGGCGAGTCGCCCGCCACAACAGGCCGGTGGCCCGTTCCACCCAGACCCCTGCTGCATCGTTCCAGCTGAGGACCTCACGCACCGATGAGACCCAAGGCCGACCCTGACGTCCCGCGTTCGTCCGCCGCGCCGCGCCGAGGCTTTGTTCGCCGAGGTGGGATCATCGCCTTGGTGGCCGTCGTCGCCGCACTTCTCGGGGCCTGGAGTCGACGGGAGGGATCCGCGACCTCGAAGACATCCGACCCAGGCGCGGCCGGGGTCGCCGGATCCGCGTTCCTCCCGACGATCGAGGACAAGACACCGCCGCCTTCGCCGGCGCCGGACGGGATGGTCTGGATCCCGGGAGGCGAGTTCTCCATGGGCAGCGAGGCCTCGTCGGAGGCCATCTGCGGGCTGCCCGGCGTCACCAAGGACGCGCTGCCGGTCCATCGCGTCCGCGTGGACGGTTTCTGGATGGACGTCACCGAGGTCACGAACGAGCAGTTCGAGCGGTTCGTCCGCGCCACCGGCCACGTGACGGTCGCGGAGCACGTGCCGACGCAGGCGGAGATCCCGACCGCGCCGCCGGAGAGCCTCGTCGCGGGCTCGGTGGTCTTCACGCCGACGACCGAGCGCGTGCCGCTCGACGATCACCTGCGCTGGTGGCGGTATCAGGCGGGCGCGGATTGGCGCCATCCCGATGGCCCCGGGAGCGACATCCAAGGCCGCGAGCGCCACCCGGTCGTCCACGTGGCCCACGCGGATGCCGTGGCCTACGCGAAGTGGGCGGGGAAACGCCTGCCGACCGAGGCCGAGTTCGAGTTCGCGGCGCGAGGCGGGCTCTCCGGCAAGCTCTACGCCTGGGGCGACTCGATGGGGCCCGCGGGCCGCGCGATGGCCAACACGTTCCAGGGTAGGTTCCCGCTACAGGACACGGCGGAGGACGGTTTCGCCGGCATCGCGCCGGTCGCGCAGTTCCCGGCCAACGGCTACGGCCTGCACGACATGGCGGGCAACGTCTGGGAATGGGTGAGCGATTGGTATCGCGCCGACCACTACGCGGAACGTGCGGCATCGGGCGGCGTGGTCCGGAACCCGCAGGGACCGGATTCGTCGCTGGACCCGGCCGAGCCCTCGGAGCTTAAGCGGGTCCACCGCGGAGGCTCGTTCCTCTGCACCGATGAGTACTGCACGCGCTACATGGTCGGGACCCGCGGCCGTGGCGAGGTATCGACCGGCAGCAACCATCTCGGTTTCCGTTGCGTGAAGCCGCCCCGCTGAATCCGGTCCTCTACAAGCGACCTCATGAAGACTTCACAAGGCCCGATGCGCTCGTCGACGGGACGAGGACCGCTAGGAACGCGAAGGCCGGGCGGCGACATGTCGTGGTCCGCCTCTGCCGCGGACGCATCCACGGGGCGGATCCGGCACGCGTCGCGCTGCATCGTCCGTTTCGTCTTCGTTGTGCTGCTCGGTGTGGCCGGTCTGCGCGCACGGGCCGCGACACCGCCGGACATCCTGTTCCTCTTCGCCGACGACCAGCGGGCCGACACCATCGGCGCGTGGGGCAACGCCCACATCCGCACGCCGAACCTCGACCGGTTGGTCGCCGAGGGCTTCAGCTTCCGCGGCAACTACTGCTTCGGCGGCAACAGCGGCGCGGTGTGCATCCCGAGCCGCGCGATGCTGATGAGCGGGCGCACCTGGTTCCATGTCGATCCCGCCATCTCCGCCGCGCCGACCTTCCCTGAGGTCCTCCGGTCCCGCGGCTACACGACGTTCGGGGCGGGCAAATGGCACAACGGGCAGAAGTCCTTCGTCCGGAGCTTCAGCGAAGGCCGGTCGGTCCACCTCGGCGGCATGGCCGACCACACGAAGGTCCCGGTGCAGGACCTGCGGCCGGACGGCACCTTCACACCGGCGCGTGCGGCGGCGCGGTTCTCGAGCGAGGAGTTCGCCGACGCGGCGATCGAGTTCCTGCGGCGTCCGCCGGACGGCAGACCATCGCTGGCCTACATCGCTTTCACCGCGCCGCACGACCCGAGGAATCCGCCCGAGGACTGGCGTGCCCGCTACCACGCCGACCTGCCGCCGTTGCCCAAGAACTACCTGCCCCAACATCCGTTCGACAACGGGCAGCTCGTCATCCGCGACGAGGAGCTGCTGCCGTGGCCGCGGCCACCGGCGATGGTCCGCGAGCAGCTCGCCGAGTACTACGGCCTGGTCAGCCACCTCGACGCGCAGATCGGACGCATCCTCGCCGCGCTGAAGGCTTCCCCGCGCGGCGCGAACACGATCGTCATCTATGCCGCCGACCACGGCCTCGCGTTGGGCAGCCATGGCCTGCTCGGCAAACAGAACGTCTACGAGCACAGCATGCGCTGCCCGCTGATCATCGCCGGCCCCGGGATCCCCGCCGGGCGATCGACCGAGGCGTTCACCTATCTTTTCGACTTGTTCCCGACGATCTGCGGGCTGGCCGGGGTGCCGCTTCCGGCCGGCTTGGAAGGCTCCGACCTGCGGCCGATCTGGTCCGGTGAGAAGGAGCGGGTCCGTGATTCCGTGTTCCTGCCGTACCTCGGTCTCATGCGGTCCGTGCGCGAAGGCCGCTGGAAGCTCATCTGCTATCCGGAGGTCGCCCATCGGCAGTTGTTCGACCTCCAGGATGATCCGGACGAGCTCGTCGACGTCTCCGGTGATCCGGGGAACGCCGGACGGATCGTGCATCTGCTCGACGTCATGAAGGGTTGGCAGGCCCGCGTCGGCGACACGCAGCCGCTCGCCGCCGATCATCCGAAGCCGCTCCGCCGCGACCTGACCGGTCGGGCACGCCTGCCGGACTCGTGGCAGCCCGCCTGGATCGTGGAGAAGTACTTCCGCGCGCCGCGACCCTGACATCGCGCTCGCGCCGCACTCTCGCGCCGCACTCGCACCTTGCCGCCGGAGAGCGACGGCCGGCACGCTCGCCGACCTCATGCTCTTCGCCGCGGCCGCCCCAGCTCCGCACCCCGGGATGATCGTCCCGTTCGTGGTGCTGCTGCTCGCCATCGCATTGGCTCCGCTGTTCTTCGCGGACTGGTGGACACGGCACTATCCCAAGGTGGCCATCGGCCTCGGGGCGGTCACCCTTGCGTACTATCTCTTCGTGCTCGGGGCGGTGACCCCGGTCCTGCACACGGCGCACGAGTACGTCAGCTTCATCGCGCTCATCGGATCGCTCTACGTCGTGAGCGGGGGCATCCACATCCAGGTGCGGGGCGAGACGACGCCGTGGTTCAACACCGGGTTCCTCCTCGTCGGCGCGGTCCTCGCCAACGTGCTGGGCACGACCGGCGCGTCGATGCTGCTCATCCGGCCCTGGCTCCGGATGAACAGATACCGGCTCACCACGCACCATGTGGTCTTCTTCATCTTCATCGTGTCGAACGTCGGCGGCGGCCTCACGCCGATCGGCGATCCGCCGCTCTTCCTCGGCTACCTCAAGGGCATCCCGTTCTGGTGGGTGGCGGAGCACTGCTGGCCGATGTGGGCGGTCGGGTTGGGCGTGCTGCTCGCGATGTTCCTGGGGGTCGACCTCCTGAACTTCCGCAAGGCGCCGAAGCCGGTCCGCGCGGCGCATGTCGCGCCGGAGGACGGGTTCGCCGTCGACGGGCTCCCCAACGTCTTCTTCCTGGCGGTGATCCTCGGCGCCGTGCTGTTCGCGAACGATCCGCCGTTCCTCCGGGAAGCGCTGATGCTCGGCGCCGCTGCTGGATCGTACTTCACGACCCAGAAGCGCGTGCACGCGGAGAACCAGTTCAACTTCCATCCGGTGCAGGAGGTCGCGATCTTGTTCATCGGTATCTTCGCCACGATGATGCCGGCGCTCGACTGGTTGGCGGCGAACGCCAAGGAGCTCGGCAGCCCGACGCCGGCGTTCTTCTACTGGGGCAGCGGCATCCTCAGCAGCGTGCTCGACAACGCGCCGACCTACCTGAGCTTCCTCAGCGCCATCTTCGGCGCGTTCGTGGACCCCGACGTCGTGCAGCAGGTGCAGCATCTGGTGCAGACGGGCGGCGCGGACCTCGCGACCTTCGTCCATGGCGAGCACGCGGAAGAGGTCCGGAACACCTTCGCCGCCCTCCAGCGCCACCACCCGGAGCGCATCGCGGCGAAGACCGCGGGTGTCGAGGAGATCGAGGTGGCGTTCCTGCTCGGCAACGAGGCCTACAACCAGTTCATCCTCGCCATCTCCGTCGGCGCCGTCTTCTTCGGAGCCAACACCTACATCGGCAACGGGCCGAACTTCATGGTCAAGGCCATCGCAGACCAGCAAGGCGCCAAGACGCCGACCTTCCTCGGGTACATCGGGAAGTTCACCGTGCCGTTCATGTTGCCGATGCTGGGCATCATCTGGCTCCTCTTCTTCCGCTGAAAAGTCTTGGACCCGGCCCACGTTCGGCGGCCATCCGGATACAACGGCGGGCCATCGGGGGTTTCTCGGCCAGCATCAAAGAAATCATTTGAACGTTCATGCAACATTAGCGTGAATCAGCCTGTTGGTTCCTGAGAACGGACACCCCGGTCGCAACGTCCGGAAGACCGGTCTCCGTCGGTCCGGTGACGGATCGAAAAAGGGGGTTTAGTTTGGTTGTTTGGGTTAGGCGGGCATCGCAAGGTGCCCGCTTTTGTTTTTTAGCCGGTTCGTCCGGAGGCCCCGGAGGCCCGGGTTGATCCACGGATGAAAGTTACCGGAGACGGGAGCCCGTCAGGGACCGCTTCTGGCCGGAAAATGCCCTTTGACTCGATCTAGCAGGCCGCTAGCCTCGCCCGCCTTTGGAATCAGGTATCCGATCTATGCCCAAGCTTTCCGTCCGCGACCTCGAACTGACCGGCAAACGCGTGCTCCTCCGCGTGGATTACAACGTCCCCATGGAGGAGAAGAACGGGGCGATGGTCATCAACGACACGACCCGGATCAAGGAGACGCTCCCGACGCTCGAACTGCTCCGTGCCAAGGGTGCCCGCGTGGTCCTCGCCGCCCACCTCGGGGAGAAGAACGGGGCGATGGTCATCAACGACACGACCCGGATCAAGGAGACGCTCCCGACGCTCGAACTGCTCCGTGCCAAGGGTGCCCGCGTGGTCCTCGCCGCCCACCTCGGTCGGCCGGACGGCAAGCGCGAATCCTCGATGAGCCTCGCCCCCGTCGCCGTCAAGCTGGGCGAGATGCTCGGCCGCCCGGTCGCGTTCGTCGACGAGACCGTCGGCGACAAAGCCGAGGCCGCCGTCGCCGCGCTCAAGGACGGTGAGATCCTGCTCTTGGAGAACGTCCGCTTCCACGCTGAGGAAGAGGCCAACGACCCCGCGTTCGCCGCCCGCCTGGCCCGCCTCGCCGACGTGTACGCCAACGACGCCTTCGGCGCCGCGCACCGCGCCCACGCCTCGACCAGCGGCGCTGCCCAGGCCATCCGGGCCCAAGGCGGTCCCTGCGCCGCCGGCTTGCTGATGGAGCGCGAGCTCAAGTTCCTCGGTGACGAGCTCGACCACCCCGCCCGACCGTTCGTGGTCATCCTTGGAGGCGCCAAGGTCTCCGACAAGATCAAGGTCATCGACCGCCTGCTCGACAAGGCCGACACCGTCCTCATCGGCGGCGCCATGGCCTACACCTTCAAGCTCGCCCATGGCGGCAAGACCGGTAAGAGCCTCGTCGAGAAGGACCACACCGGCACCGCGCTGGCCGCCGAAGCCAAGGCCGCCAAGAAGGGCGTGAAGTTCTTGCTGCCGACGGACACCGTGATCGCGGACCTCAAGGACACCGGCAAGCTGAACAAGAAAGGCCGCCCGGTCTTCGAGTTCGTCGACCCGCGCGTCAACGTCGGCGACATCCCGGACGATTGCGAAGGCTTCGACATCGGGCCCGAGACGACCAAGGCCTACGCCGCGGTCATCGCCGGGGCCGGCACCATCCTCTGGAACGGCCCGATGGGCATGTTCGAGGACCCGCGGTTCGCCACCGGCACCAACGCGGTCGCCCAAGCGGTCGTGGCCGCGACGCAGGACAGCGGCGCGAAATCGATCATCGGCGGCGGTGACAGCGTGAAGGCCGTCAACAAGGCCGGTCTCGGCGACAAGGTCACCTTCGCCAGCACCGGCGGCGGCGCCAGCCTCGAGTTCCTCGAGGGCATCCCTTTGCCGGGCGTGCTCGCGCTGGACGACAAGTGAACCGCCGGCCAGGGCCAACCGATTTTCCCCATCATGGACAAAGAGCGAAAACTCATCATCGCCGGTAACTGGAAGAGCAACAAGACGGTCGCCGAGGGCCTGTCCCTCGTGGACGATCTCAAACGCGAGCTCGCCGCGGTCAAGGAGGTCGACATCGTGGTCGCCCCGCCTTTCACCGCGCTCGAGAGCGTCTCCAAGGCGATCATCGATTCGAACATCCGCCTCGGCGCGCAGAACCTCAGCGCGGACGGCTACGGCGCGTTCACCGGCGAGATCCCCGCCGGCCTGCTCAAGGAGTTCTCCGTCGGCTACGTCATCCTTGGTCATAGCGAGCGCCGGCAGTTCCAGAAGGAATCCGACGCCCTCGTCGCCAAGAAGGCCGCCGCCGCCCACGCCGCCAACCTCGTCCCCATCGTCTGCGTCGGCGAGACCCTCGCCGAGCGCGAGGCCGGCATCACCGAGCAGATCGTCGAAGGCCAGCTCGGCGGCTCCCTCGCCGGCCTCTCCGCCGAGCAGGTCGAGCGCACGGTGCTCGCCTATGAGCCGGTCTGGGCCATCGGCACCGGCAAGACCGCGACCAGCGCCCAGGCGCAAGAGGTCCATGCCTTCATCCGCAAGGTCCTGACCACGCTGCACGGCGAGGTCGTCGCCAAGCGCGTCCGCATCCAGTACGGCGGCAGCGTCAAGGCGAACAACGCCCGTGAACTGCTCGGCCAGCCCGACATCGACGGCGCGCTGGTCGGTGGCGCCAGCCTCGAGGTCCGCAGCTTCGCGGACATCATCAAGAACTCCATCTGAACCGCTTCCCCATCCTATGAGCCTCCTGATCGGTCTCCTGAGCTTCGCGCTCTTCCTCGTCTGCCTGTTCCTCTGCCTGCTCGTCCTCGTCCAGCTGCCCAAGAAAGAGGCGGGCATGGGCCAGGCGTTCGGCGGCGGCACCACCGACGCCCTCTTCGGCGCCGGCGCGGGCAACGCGCTGACCAGCCTGACGAAATACTCCGCCGGCGCCTTCCTGGTGCTCTCGCTCACGGTCTCCGTGCTCGGCTCCCAAGCCGGCAAGAGCAAGACCAAGGGCATCCGCGATGAGCTCGGCAAGGCGACCGTCCCGGCCGCGAACGCGCTCGGCACCGCCGTCACCAACGCGGTCAAGACGGCGACCAACGCCGTTGCGCCCGCCAAATAACGTCCCAAGCTCCCGGCCATGCCGGTGCCGACGAACGCCCTCGGAGAATCCCCGGGGGCGTCTTTGTCTCCATCCGTCACAAGGCTCGGCGCGGCGGTCGGCGAGCAGGGGATGAAGGGAGCAGGGGAGAAAGGAACCTCCCCCCTGCTCCATCTCCGGCCCCCTTTCTCCCTTTCTCTCCTGCTCTCCTTTCTCGTCGCCTGGGTCCTGTTGGCGGCGACCGGTTGTTCTCGCGGACCGGCCGCGGACCTCACGGTCCTCAACGGCCCGGATCCTGGATCGCTGGACCCTCTGCTGGTCAGCGGCATCGAGGAGCTCCGGGCGGTGCTGCCGTTGTTCGAGGGATTGGCGCGTCCGGATCCCGTCACCAGCCAACCGATCCCCGCTTTGGCGACCCGCTGGGATGTCTCGGCCGACCGGCGGCGCTACACCTTCCACCTCCGCACCAACGCCGTCTGGTCCACCGGTGCACCGATCACCTCGGCCGATGTCCTGTACTCGTGGCGCCGTGTGCTGGAACCGACCAATGCCTGCCAGTACGCCAGCCTGCTCGACCCGGTCCGCGGCGCGACGGATTTCCTGACCGGCAAGACGAAGGACTTCGCATCGGTCGCCCTCCGCGCACCGGACGCCGCCACGTTCGAGGTCGAGCTCGGACATCCGTGCGCGTGGTTCCTCGACCTCTGCGCGTTCCAGACGCTCGCGGTCGTCCCGCGCGCGGCCATCGAACGCCACGGCGACCGCTGGGTGATGATGCGTCCGCCCTTCAGCGGTCCGTACGAGCTGGAGTCGTGGCGGTTGAACGACCGCATCCGTCTCCGCCGGAACGAGCGCCATTGGGATGCCGCGAACACGCCCAGCCGCATCGTCGACCTCCTCGCCGTCTCCTCGCCCGCCACCGCGCTGAACCTGTATCTCGACCGCCGGATCGACGTGATCCTCGACAAGCCGTTGATCCCTGCCGAGCTCCTGCCCGAGATGGCCAAGCGCCCCGACTACCACACGTTCCCGATGCTCGGGAGCTACTTCGTGCGGCTCAACGTCACCCGGCCCGGGCTCGCCGATCCGCGCGTCCGCCGCGCTCTCTCGCTCACCGTGGACAAGCGCCGGCTCGTGCACCGGCTCGCCTCCGCCTGCGAACCCGCCGACCACATCGTCCCCACGGCGACGACGAACTACCTCCGCGGGCCGGGCCAGACGCTCGATCCGGAGCAGGCGCGCCGGCTGATGACCGAGGCCGGCTTCCCCGGCGGCAAAGGGTTCCCGAAACTGGTCTATCTCTGCGACAGCTCCGGCGGCGGCGGCGCGCGGTTGCACGAACGCGTCGCGGTCGAGCTCCAGGCGGCATGGCGGCAGGAGCTCGGCATCGAGGTCGAGATCCGCCAGGTCGAGAAACAGGTCTACCTCGCCGCGCAACGGAAGCTCGACTACGACCTCAGCCGCAGCAGCTGGATCGGCGACTACAACGACCCGGACACCTTCCTCAATCTGTTCACGTCCGTGAACGGGAACAACCGCACCGGCTGGAAGGATGCCCGCTACGACGCGTTGCTGGAGGCGGCGTCCCGCGAGCCCGACATGGCCCGGCGCGCCGCGCTGCTCCGCGACGCCGAGACGATGCTGGTGCGCGACGCGGTCCCGGTGATCCCGCTCTGGTTCGAGGCCGGGTTCACGCTTTATGATCCGGCCCGGGTCGAGGGCGTCCACGGCAACGTGCTCGACCTGCATCCGTTCAACGCCATGCGCCGGACCTCCGCATCGACCAAACGATGATCTCCGAGGGGACAACCAAGGATGGGCCTTCCGCGCGAAAGCGTCTTGGACCGCTCGTGGCTTGCCACCGCTTTACTCCGCCGGAAAGGCAAGCCAAGTCCCATGACATGTCTTCTCCTGAGGCCGGCGGAAGCGGCGGCTCCGCTCTGCTCCGCCACCGTGGTCCAGGACGTTGGCGCGCTCTTCCACGGACCTTCCCCATCGGCTGAGCGATGTATTTCCTCAGGCGCATCCTCTTCTTCGTCCCGCTGCTGCTGGTGATCAGCATGCTGTCGTTCGGGCTGCTGCGGCTCGCGCCGGGCGGACCTTTCGACCGTGATCGCGCACCCGCCTCCGCGGAGATCGAGCGCCAGCTCCGCGCGCGCTACCATCTGGACGAACCGGTCCCCGTCCAATACGGGCGCTGGCTGGGCGACGCGCTGCGCGGCGACCTCGGCCTCTCGCTGAAGTACCGCAACCACAGTGTCGCCGACATCATCCTCCAAGGGTTGCCGGTGTCGCTGGCGCTCGGCCTGCTCGGCTTCGGCTTCGCCATCGGCGTCGGCGTGCCGATCGGCTTCTTCACGGCGATGCGGCGCGGCGGCTGGGCGGACTGGGGCGGCAGCTTCCTCGTGCTCGTCGGCATCTGCGTGCCCGGGTTCGTGGTCGGACCGCTGCTGGTGATGGTCTTCGCGCTGGAGCTGCGCTGGTTCCCGGCGGCGCTCTGGGGTTCGCCGATGCAGGCGGTGCTGCCGATGGTCGCGCTCGGGCTCTATTTCGCCGGACGCGTCGCGCGGTTGATGCGCGAAGGCATGGCACAGACGTTGCGGAGCGAGTTCATCCGCACCGCGCGCGCCAAGGGGCTCGGCGAACATGCGCGAAGGCATGGCACAGACGTTGCGGAGCGAGTTCATCCGCACCGCGCGCGCCAAGGGGCTCGGCGAACCCGCGATCCTGATGCGCCACGCGTTCCGGTTGGCCGTGATGCCGGTGGTCTCGTACAGCGGACCGATGCTGGCGGATCTGCTGACCGGTTCGTTCGTGGTCGAGAGCATCTTCCAGATCCCGGGCATCGGCGTGTTCATCGTGGATTCCTCGCGTAGCCGCGATTACCCGCTGGTCATCGGCCTCGTGCTGCTCTACGCGGTGCTGTTGCTCGTCCTCAACCTCGCCGTGGATCTTGCCTACGGCCTGCTCGACCCGAGGGTGGAACATGAGTGAACCGCCACCCGCCCTCACGCCCGACCAGCGCGCCTGGCTCCGTTTCCGCCGGAACCGGCCGGCGGTCGTCTCCGCGGCGTTCCTGCTGCTGATGGTCGTGTTGGCGCTGCTGGTGCCGGCGGTCAGCCCGCACGCAGCGGACCACGGATCGGATGCCCAGTTCGCCGCGCCCGGTGCCTCGTGTTGGTTCGGCACGGATGTCCATGGACGCGACCTGTTCACGCGCGTCTTCGCCGGGGCGCGGATCTCGCTGCTGGTCGGCGCGGTCGGCGCCGGTGTGAGCCTCGCCATCGGTGTGGCGTGGGGGATGGTCGCGGGATATGTCGGCGGCCGCACCGATGGAGCGATGATGCGCGCGGTGGACGTGCTCTACTCGCTGCCGAGCATCATCTTCGTGATCGTGCTCATCACCACGCTCGAAGGTCCGGTGCGGCGGGCCGTGACCGCGGTGTCGCCGGCGCTGGAGCCTTCCGCGCGGATGTTGCTGCTCTTCGCCGGGCTCGGCGCGGTGTCATGGCTCACCATGGCGCGGATCGTCCGCGGCCAGGTGTTGTCGCTGCGCACGCGGCCGTTCGTGCTGGCGAGCCGGGCGCTCGGCGCGGGCCACGTCCGGATCCTGGTCCGGCACATCTTCCCCAACGTGCTGGGCATCGTGATCGTGTACCTGACCCTCACGGTCCCGGGCGTGGTGCTGTACGAGAGCTTCCTGAGCTATCTCGGGCTGGGGATCCAGCCGCCGCAGGCGAGTCTCGGCACGCTCATCGCGGAAGGCGCGGCGCAGATCAACCCGGTGCGTGTGTACTGGTGGCTGGTGGCGTGCCCGGGGACGCTGCTCGCGCTCATGCTGCTGGCCTTGAACCTCGTCGGCGACGGCCTCCGCGAGGCGCTCGATCCGCGCGGCGAGGCGTAGCACGCATAGCGCCCGGCTTGCCTTCGGCGCGGTCCGCGGCTTTCCTCCGGGACGGTTGCACGCGTGGCGAAATGGCAGACGCGCCAGACTTAGGATCTGGTTCCGCAAGGAGTGGAGGTTCAAGTCCTCTCGCGTGCACCAACAACCGGGCCTCCGGATCCCGGTCCGTCCCGGACCGCTCCGTACCACCCGGTCCTCGGAAGGAACGCCGTCCCCTTCCACCCGCTGGGTCCGCGCGTCGGCGGCCGGACCTCCTTCGCCGTGATTTCGGGATTCCACACGGGCCGCCGCTCGGCAAACCTCCGCTTCGTGAAGCCTCCCCGTGTCTATCTCGCAGCCATCTCGTTGGCCGCGTCGTTCGCCGTCCGCGCCGCCGAGACGAGCGTGCCCACCACGATGCTCTCGACCAGCGATCCCGCGCTCGAGGTCACCGTCTGGGCCTCGTCCCCGATGCTCAAGAACCCGACCAACATGGACGTCGACAAGGACGGCCGGATCTGGGTCGCCGAAGGGGTCGATTACCGCGGCCACTACGACCGCCAGCCCGCCGGTGACCGCATCGTCATCCTCGAGGACACCGACGGCGACGGGAAGGCCGACAAGCAGCGCGTGTTCGTCCAGGAACCGGCCCTGCGCGCGCCGATGGGCATCGCCGTGATCGACAACAAGATCGTGGTCTCGATGGCGCCCGACCTCATCGTCTACACCGACGTGGACCGCGACGGGAAGTTCGACCCGGCCATCGACAAGCGCGAGGTGCTGCTCACCGGCTTCAACGGCCGCAAGCACGACCACACCATCCACAGCGTCACCGTCGGGCCGGACGGCCAGTGGTATTGGAACTCGGGCAACACCGGCGCGATGTTCACCGACAAGTCGGGCAAGACCTTCCGCATCGGCAGCGCCTACGAACCGACCTACGGCGGCGGCAAGGCCGACCTCGGCTGGGAACCCACCAAGATCGCCGGCCAGCGGTCGGACGACGGACACGTGTGGATCGGCGGCTTCACCGCGCGGATGAACCCCGACGGCTCGGGCGTGAACATCATCGGCCACAACTACCGCAACAGCTACGAGCAGACGCTCTCGGCCTTCGGCGATGTCTTCCAGAACGACAACGACGATCCTCCCGCGTGCCGCACCACGTTCCTGCTCGAGTACGGCAACGCCGGCTTCTGCTCCTTCGACGGACAGCGCTCCTGGGGCGCCGACCGGCGTCCGGGCCAGAGCGTGCCGACCGCGGAATGGCGCCAAGAAGATCCCGGCACCATGCCCTCGGGAGATGTGTACGGCGGCGGATCCCCGACCGGCATCGCGTACTACGAGGACGGCGCTCTCGGATCGAAGTACCGAGGTCTGCTGCTCAGCTGTGAACCGGGCCGCAACGTCGTGTTCGGCTACTTCCCGCGTCCGGACGGCGCGGGCTTCAAGCTCGAGCGCTTCGATTTTCTCACCAGCAACCGCGAGGGCGAGTTCGCCGGCACCGATTTCAAGGGCGGCCGCAACGAGACCCGCGACCTCAAGACGATGTTCCGGCCCAGCGACGTCACGGTCGGCGCGGACGGCGCGATCTATGTCACTGATTGGTTCGACGCGCGCGTCGGCGGCCACGCGGACTGGGACGAGACGACCTCCGGCACCATCTATCGCATCGCGCCGAAAGGATTCCGCCCGAAGGTGCCGAAGGTGGACCACACCACGCTCGAAGGCGCGTTGGCCGGATTGAAGAGCCCGGCCGTCAACGTGCGCGGTGCCGCCCATCAGGCCCTCGCCGCCATGGGACCGAAGGCGCTCAAGCCCGTCGCCAAACTGCTGAAGGACGAGAACCCCGCCGTGCGCGCCCGCGCCGTGTGGCTCCTTTCACGGCTCGGGCCGGATGGCTTGAAACAGGTCGAACAGCTGTTGTCGCGCGAATCGCGGAAGGTCGGGAGCCTCGGCCCGAAGCCCGCCGCCGCCGCGAGCGGCATGTCGCCCATCGTCAGCCCGGTCTCCGACAAACCCTCGGCCGGTGGGATGGCCGCCGCGCCGTTGTCCCGGGAGGCCCTCGACGCACAGACCCGGGTGGTCGCGTTCCGCGCGTTGCGCCGCCAAGGCCATGACCTGCTCGGCAACGCCAAGCGGTTGGCCGACGACCCGTCGCCCTCGGTCCGGCGCGAGGTCGCGCTTGCGATGCGCGACATCCCGGCCGATCAGTCCAAGGACATCCTGGTCACGCTCGCCAAGCATTTCGACGGCGTGGACCGCACCTATCTCGAGGCTTGGGGAACCGGCGCCAGCGGCAAGGAATCGATCGTCTACGACGCGGTGAAAGCCTCGCTGGTCCGCCCCGGGACCGGACCGCTGGAGTGGTCGTCGCAGTTCGCTTGGCTGGCCTGGCGGCTGCACCCGGCGCAGAGCGTCGCGGACTTCCGGACCCGTGGGTTGTCGTCCGCCTTGCCTGACGCGGACCGCAAGCGGGCGTTGACGGACCCGTGGGTTGTCGTCCGCCTTGCCTGACGCGGACCGCAAGCGGGCGTTGACCGCGATCGGCTACAACACCGGCCAAGCGGCTGCCGACGCGATGCTCGATGTCGCGGCGAAGACCGACAAGAGCATCAAGGCCGAGGCCCTCTGGTGGCTGCTGAACCGGAAGGATTCGTCCTGGAAGGAATCCGGGGTGAACGCGGCGCTCAAGGCCCGGGGCATCTACGATCCCGACAACGTCGAGCTGACCGAGGCGGTCATCCCGGCGGCCGAAGCACCGAAGTTCACCGTGGCCGACGTGCTCAAGCTCAACGGCGACGCAAAGCGCGGCGGCGAGAAGTTCAACGCCATCTGCACCAGCTGCCACCGCGTCGGCGACATCGGCACCGAGTTCGCGCCGAACCTGACCGGCTGGGCCAAGCG
>Ga0209443_1001134_pt1 | contig 17136 bp, 27 predicted proteins | sample LauGreBMM110DCMD_2_FD_187571 | JGI IMG/M metagenome (GOLD analysis project Ga0209443, IMG submission 187571) | Freshwater lake microbial communities from Lake Michigan, USA - Su13.BD.MM110.DCMD (SPAdes) (version 2) | ecosystem: Environmental > Aquatic > Freshwater > Lake | place: Lake Michigan... | reverse complement strand
ATTAACTATTGCACCAAGCGGACAAGCTTTAGCAAGTACAGCAATTTTACAAAAAAGTTATTTAGTCTTATATAGTAATGATAGGCAAGATAATTATAACGTACCATTACTATCTCTAAACTGCATACAAGACGCTTCAAATACGCCGTTCCAACGTGGTTTATATGAATTTAGCGGTCAAAAAGCTACTTGGGATAAGTCCTATATTAGCATAGCGTCGGCACCAGCTAACACTACGAATTTTAGTTTTGTTTTTGGTATATATTATAACTAATAAAAAATGGCTATTAATAACAAAGTTGAATTAACTTCTGCAAATGGGGTTTTAGATTGGTATGATGATCAGCCAAAAGCTGCATATAAACTATGTCGAGGAACTACGTTAAACAAAGACCATATAGTTGATGTTTACGACAGTATTGACAAAGACGGCGGCTATAAACAACTTTGTAAAGTTCTTACAAGATTAGGTAATGAAGTGAGCAATACAAATACTTATTTCATAAGCATGACTGGTAAAGGCAGCGAATTATTAGCAACTACCACATTTCAATTAAATACGTTTCAAATCGGTAATGTAAATAATAGTGTTGTTGATTATAGGGTAAATAACGAAATGTTAAGTAGGCTATCTGCAATAGAACAAAAGTTAAATGAAGAAGAAGAAGAAGAAGAACAAGAGCCACCTAAAGAAGATTACATACAAAGTTTAATAAGTGGTTTTAAAACTAACCCACAAGAAACACTTAGCGGCCTGGTAGGATTGTTTACAATTATAAAAAGTATTATGAAACCAACAAACGAGCCAAACATTAAAACAATGACAATGGCGGCTGGTGTACCCAACGAAAATGGTACCTTAGACGAATACATTGGTACATTAATTACAAAAGGAGTACAAGTAGAAGATTTTAAAACTTTGTCGGAAATGTCCGAAAATAAAATAAAAACTTTATTAAATTTTATTAGATAATGCAAAAAAAAGATAATGAGGCTTTAAAGTTGTTATTGATAGCTGGTGGCGGTGCAATAATATTTTTTACTATAAAAAAAGGTTTTACTGGTTTTTTAGAAGTTATTGGTATAAAAAATAGTGCAAATGCAAATAAAGTAAGCGACGAAGTTGATAACGCAAATAGTCCTTGGCAGCCTACATACTGGACAAAAGTTAAAGACGCTAATTTATTTACCGTTGCTTATACACAAATGCTTTGTAAACAAATTTATAATAGTGTAGGTTATTTTGGCGATAATTGGAGTACTGCTTTTGGTGCCATAAAAACTTGTAAAACTAAAACACAAATATCCTGGTTAGCTTATCATTTTAATATGTTATATAAAGAAGATTTATTATCCTGGTTACCTGGTACAATTTGGCCAAAAGATAGGTTTAGTAGTGATGAAGTGGCACAAGCAATAAATTACGTTAAAGATTTACCAATAAAATTAAAAAAATAAAAATGAAAAAAAATAAGAATTTAATTTATATTGCTTTATTAGGTGCTGCTGCAATAGCTTTTTTTGTATTGAAAAAAAAGAAAGATACAAATAAAGATGAAAAATTAACAAATACTGATGTAAATGATACAACTACAACACCAGACATTATAAAAGATGTAAAAAATGCAATAGATACTACCCCTAATCCTTTAGAAACTGTTATAAAAGTAGGTAAAAAAATAATAAATAAAAAAACAAAACAACCAGTACAACAAAATAAAAATGTTGTAAAACAAGTAAATACAAAATATGGTGGCATAAGTCAAACTGCTGTTAATGAAATTTTACGAATTTCTAAACAAAATTTATTGCAATTAAATGTTGTATATTTATTACCATTACAACAACAATATATTGATTTAAAATTTGGCCCAAAAACTTATGATAAGTTTTTTAATCATGGTGGCAAAAATTTATTAGATAATAATAAAACCACACCAAAAACAAAAAAACAACCAAAGAAAAAAATACCTAAAAAAAGAGTAAAAGGTTTTGACGATATTTCAGTATTATATTAGTACCTATAATGAAAAAAAATGAAAAATAAAAATACAATATACATTTTAGCAGCAGTAGCTTTTATATATTATTTTTACAATAAGAATAAAAAAAAACCAGCTATTGTAAATGCAAAAGCAGATTTAGCAAGTTTAGTAAATGCAACTAATTTTGTAGAGGATAAAACAACCTTTAAAGATTTGTATATGGAAAATAAAGAACAATGTAAATAATAAAATATGCCATGTATTAAATATATTACCGAAACAAAAATTTTTTCTGCTAATGGGCAAACCGATAGCCAATGCAATACTATATTATTTATTAATACTGGTAGCGATGCCGTAAATGTGGACGGATTGATTTTACAAACTAATCAAAGTTTTGAAATACAAGGCAACGCAAACGAAATAAACATTAAAACTTATAATTTTTTATTTGCCACAAGTGTAGCACCACAATTAACTATTATTTTTAAACGATATGTATAATGCCAGTAGATTTTTCAGTAACTAATCAATTAGCAAGTCCAGCAATATACGCAAGTAGTTTTGCAACAAGACCAGCTGCAAGTTTTAAGGGTAGGTTATTTATAGATACAGATGTAATAAGTACTGGTATTTATAGAGATACTGGTACGGCGTGGGTTGCTATTGCTGGAACTGGTGTAGCTGAAACACAAAATTTAAACCAAGTATGTACTATTGGTAATTCAACAACTACATTAGGAATAATTATAAATGGCCAAAGTTCATATGGAGAAGATACTACCGCACCATTTGGGCAACTATTACCATTTGGGAATTATGCTTTATCAATAGGTGCTTATTCGGAATTTGATGCAAGTTTGTATGTAAAAAATGACGCATTATTTGTAAAAGATATTCTTGTAAATGATATAACTGTTGGTAGGGGTGGAGGAAATGAGCAAACAAATACTGTTTTTGGTAAATTAGCTTTAAGTAGTAATTCAGTTGGTATAAGAAATACTGCTATTGGAGTTTCTACATTAAAAACAAATGCAAATGGTAATGAAAATACTGGTGTTGGTTTTAGAACATTAGAATTTGTGGAGAGTGGTTCTTATAATATTGCAATAGGTGGTGGTTCTGGTAGTGTAATTACTGAAGGTGAAGGTAATACTTTATTAGGATATAATACTAATGTAGATGAAAATGATGATAGTTATAATGTTGTAATTGGTGCTAATACTGTTGCACCAAATGGAAACTATCAATTTGTAGTAGGTAATGCCACACAAAACGCTGGTGCTGTTACTACTGAAGTAAATGCAAGTAGTAGAGTGTGGAATGTTACAATAAATGGCGTAAATAGAAAAATTTTATTGGCATAATGAAAGATAAAATTGAATTAATACAACAAGTACTTGACCAAGCTATTAAGGCTGGTTTATTTCAAACAGTACAAACGGCAGCATTTGTAAATGCAGCGTGGAATGATATTGTAAAAAATATAAAAGAAAATGATTTATGAAAAACATTTTAAAAAATTGGAAAACGTCCTTATTTGGTTTGGGTGGTATTATTACTGGAGTAGCTACAATATTTAAAGGCGATGTATATGGCGGAATAACTGCTATATTAGTAAGTTTAGGTTTAATAACTGCAAAAGATAATGATGTTGTTTAATGACTACAACAAACAAAGGCCTAATTATAGCAGCTATAATAATTATATTATTAGTAAAACCAAAAAAGGTTAATGCAAAAAATATAATGTTTAAAATAAGTGATTATTCTAATTATCGTTGGTACAAAAATATAAAAAATTTAAATTTTCTTAATAAATTACACCCAAAATTTAGAGTACCAGTTGCTATATTTTTAAGTGATATAGAAAATAAATTAGGTTTAACAGTATATATAACAAGTGGATATAGAACTTTTGCTGAACAACAAGTTTTATATAAACAAAATAAACAAAACGCAAAACCTGGATATAGCGACCATAATTTTGGGTTTGCTATGGATATTAATATAATGGATAAAAACAATAAAATTATTTTAAGAAAAGCAAATACAAGCAAACAATGGCGAGATAGCGGAGTTGTTGCAATAGCTGAAAACTTAAATTTTTTATGGGGTGGCGACGGTAATTTTGGTACATACCACGACCCAATACATTTTTACATTAAACCAAACAAAAAAACAATAACTGATTTGCGTAACTTAGTCAATAATGGCCAAGTAGATAAAAATGGATATGTTTTAGTGTAAATTATGTACAACAATGAAATTTGACCAACAAATATTTAATAAGGCTATTAGTATGGGCATAAAGCCAATACAAGCAAAATTGATTGTAGCACAAGCAAGGGCGGAAACTGGAAATTATTTAAGTCCAGTATTTAAAAATTTAAACAATGCTTTTGGTTATAAATATATAGGCCAAAAAAAATGGCCAATAGGCAAAGGAAGTGCCGCACCTGGTACGAATGGAGATTTAGGTAATTATGCTTACTATGCAAATATAGAGAATAGCACTGGCGAACTTGTTGATTGGTTAAAACGTAGAGAAAAAGAAAAAAAATTTGTTATAAGTAATTTAGATACAGCCGAAAAATACGCAACAGCATTAAAAAACAGTGGTTATTATGGCGCAACTTTAAACCATTACACTAAGCTTTTATTAAGTACTTTACCTAAAATTATACTAACTACTTTACCTATTGTACCAATAGTTACAACAGTTGCAAGTTTACCTATACTTCTGCTTATAGGTGCTTTTTTTTTGCTTAAAAATAAATTTGGTGGTATGAAATAGATTACTTTAACTTTACACTGGGAACAAATTTTTAACTTTATTTAACTTTTATGCACAATCTACAAGACGATTTTAAAAACCACATCAATTATTTTCTTTTTACGCAAAAAGAGGGACAAATTCAAAAACTTATAGCATTAAGGCAGTTAATACTAAAACAAAGCTATACCCTTACAATTACAACTAACACTAATACTTACAATCTTAACGATTATCTTACTTATAACGTAGATACAACTTTATTAGTTATGATTGACGATAGCATAGACAAGCTGCAAAAAGACCTTATTTTTTTACACTTAATTAATTAAAATTGTGCCTATACGTTATTATATATAAGCAAAGAACAAGTATGTCAGCATAATAACGGAATAGTATTACTAAGAAACCAATGGTTTTCGTACTTTCCTATGGTGGAGTTTAAGCACAATTTTAATATATTTTAAACAACTAAAACAAAACAATATGAACGAACAAATTAATCAACCAGCATTTCCACCAATGGTGGCCCAGGACAGTTTAGGACGAGTAGTTATAATGTCGCCTGGAATGTCTAAATTAGAATGGTATTCTTTATTTTTATTACCTACTGTAATATCTAACAGTAAAAATAAACCATGTTTAATAAATGGTAATGTAGCCACACACTACGAGGCTGCTTGTTATATGGCTAATGAACTTATTAATTCACAATCTAAATATATCAAAAATGTTGAACAAACTAAAACTATTATTAAATAACAATTTTTTTCATTTAGTTATTTACTTTTTTTTTGCTTGTTGGTTACTTGCAGCCATTGAAAGCTGTTAAAATATAAAAATGGGAACAAACTTAGATTACAATAAACTACTTGCAGAAAGGCAGTTTAATAAAGATATAGTACCAAGTGCCGAAGTTATTTGTTTAAAAATACAAAACAAAGTTATAGGCACTATTGGAAATTATATAGTATATAGTGGCGGTGCAAAGCAAGGTAAAAGTAATTATATAGCTGCAACTATTGCCAGTAGTTTTTTACATAGTGAACAAACTAATTTTGGCATAAAATTAACAACCTACCCACAAAGGCCAGTAATAGCTTATTTTGATACTGAAAGCAGTCCTTACGATAATTACCAGCAAATACAAAAGATATGCAAATTAGGCCTAAGAACTAATTTACCTGATAATGTACGAGCATACAACACCAGGGAAGATACACCTGAAATAATTATTAAACTTATAGAAACTTTTTTAATAAATACACCTACTTGCAGTATTTTATTTATTGACGGTCTTTTAGATTTATGCTACAATTACAACGATGAAACTGAAAGCCGTAAGCTTACAAATTGGTTGAAAAAAATTACTAAAATTTACAATATTTTAGTTGTAGTTGTATTGCATACCAGTAAAGGTACTTTTGAAACTTTAGGGCATTTGGGAAGTAATACTGATAGGTGGTCGCAAAGTACTTTGACTGTTGAAAAAGATAAAATAACTAAACAAATGATATTAAAACCTAAATTTTTAAGAAGTAGTGACGACTTTGAGCCAATAGCTATTAATTATATTGACGGCCAGTGGCGACAAACACATTTTGAGCAGCAAGTAGAAATTACAAAAAAGAAAAAATAAAAAAGCCCGACGGCTATTTAAAGCGGTCAGGCTGGGAACAAAAGTTAATTTAATAACTAATTGCATTATTTTAGTAAGGCAAATATAAACAAAAATTATATAAAATGAGAAAAAAATATAGTATAACAGTTTTTTTTAAAGAAAATGATAAAAAGCCGAGAAAATATCGGAACATAATTAATTTAATAACTTTTACATGTTTTGTCCGTAAGGCTGGTGGCTGGTATATGAATTTATACGACCAACAAACCAAAATTTATATAAAGAGAATTTATTTATAAAAAAGCCGAATAGTAAAAACTATTCGACTACCTTAAAACAAATTACTAATATGAAAGGATAAATATATGTTTAAATTAACAAATGCCGCCAATTATGGCGGTTTTTTTATGCCTATATGTATTTATAAATTATTATAGGTACTAAAATAATGTTATTAAGTTGTATAAAAGAATATATATCTTTTTATGGTTTTTAAATATATTACATGTAACTTTGCGCTTGTGGCTGCATAAACAGACCCAAGCGCAACGGCAAATATTAAATAACATGTATTTTTTTTAATTTTGTAAAAAAATTGTTTATTATAAATAATGCCATATATTACATTCTATAAATTTAACTATGCGCAAAAATGTATTGATATTTGGGGGAATTGCTGCAATAATTGGCTTTTATTTATTTACAAAAGCTAATGCTGGTAAAAAAGTAGCTATAAGTTTTCAATCTTTAAAATTTGGCGGCGAATTATTAAGTCCTAAAATTATAATTTCTTTATTATTACAAAACCCAACAAACCAAAGTTTTAATATTAATAGTATTGTAGGCAGTGTTTTTTTAAACGATAAATTTGTTGGCGAAATTAACACCTTTAAAAAAGTTGTATTAACTGGTAACGCAACTGGAGTGATAGACGTAAATTTAAAATTAGGTTTACTGCAATCCTTTACAACTGTAAAAAATATAATTAAAAATAAAGGCTTAAAAACAGTTGTTGCAAGAGTGCAAGGAAATGCAAATGTTGATGGACTTGTTTTACCTTTTAATGAAATTATAAGTATTTAATATGGTTACAACTGGAATGTTATTGGGTAGAATAAACCCATATAATAACAAAAGAAAAATACTGGTTGAAAATCAAAGTACTAATGATATAATAAAAAGTATTTTAGATAATCATAAAAAATATATTAACGAGTATAAAAATATAAGTTCTTTTTTTAAGGGAAGTAATAATTATCAAACTGGAAAAAATATTTATAATTATTTAAAAAAAAATATTAGCTACAAAATTGATAGCGCAAATCAGCAGCTTATTAAAAGTCCAGCAGCTATTTTAGCTACTAAAGAGGCGGATTGTAAAATGTATAGCAATTTTGCTGCTGGTATTTTAGATAATTTAAAAATACCATTTGTTTATCGTTTTGCTGGTTATTCGGCATTTGATAAACAACCAGCTCACGTTTTTGTAGTTATTAACCCAAACACAAAAAAAGAAATTTGGTTAGACCCAGTACTAAAGCAATATGACTATAAAAAACCTTATAATTTCAAAATTGATAAAAAAATGGCAGTAATAGCAGTAAGCGGAATTGGTAAAGCTGGTAAAGGCAAAGCAAAAGTAAAAAACATACTAAAAAAAGGTGCAAAAGTTATTGTTAAGGTAGCAGCAACACCAGCGAGAAATGCTTTTTTATTATTAGTAAAATTAAACTTTACTGGTTTAGCTACTAAATTAGATACTGCATTTGCAAAAGAGCCAACTAAGCTGAAAAAATTATGGGAAGGAACTTTACAAGGTAAAATGGCAAATTTGCAAAAAGCTTTTAATACTGGTAAAAATAAAAAAAGAATATTTGGCCACCAAAATGCATATATTGGTGTAGAACCAGCAACAACAACGGCAATAGCAGCCGCAGCGCCTATATTAGCAAAAGTAGCAACATTTTTAAAGTCAGTAGGTATTAACCCAGCAGAACTTGTTGATATTGGTAAAAAAGCATTAAACGAAAAAGCAAAAGCCCTGGTAAATAAAAAATTAATGCCAAGAGTAGAACAAGGACAAGATTTTAATGAGATAGCAAACGAAGTTGTTAATAAAGATAATATGCCAACGCAAACAAATAATGTAACGGCTACAAAAAATAAAATGTTACCCTTATATTTATTAGGGGGTGCAGCACTTGTTTATTTAATTGCAAAAAAGAAATAATATGCCTACAAAAAAACCAAGTGCAAAACAATTAGCAGCGAGGGCCAAATTTGTAAAAATGGTAAGAGCAAAAGCAGCTAAAAGCAAAGCAGCAAAAAAGAAAACAGTTGGTAAAATTGTTAAAAAGAAAACAATTAAGCAAACTGGAACAAGTAATAAAGTTTACGATAAAAGAAAAGAGGCAAAAAGGCCCGGAAAAAGAAAAACGTCTAACCCACATAAATATAGAGGTAAAACTATAAAAAAATTAACAACTTATACTGAAAATAGAGCCAATAGAAGTGATAAAGGCAGATTATTAGGAATTGGTAACGTAAGCCGTTTAACAAAAGCACAAGAGTTAAAAAGACTAATACAATTAGCAAATATATCTAAAAGTCCACTAACAAAAAAAGTAGCCTTAATAATAAAAAATAAGGCATACGGTTATGATAATTTAGAACAAGTATTTAATGATTTAAGAAATGGTTTAAGTAGTGGAATAGTTAGCGAATTAATTTATTATAGTGATACAATTAGGTGGTATAAAAAATATAATAAAGAAATAATAAAAATGTTAAAAAATAGTATTGATGAATTAGGAGTACAAAGTCCAGCACAAGTATTTGGACAAAAATGGGATAGTGATGATTTTTTAATAAAAGAAACAAATAACCAAAATTTATTAGCGTGGTTTTCATTTGAGGAAACTGCTTATAATTTAGCAAACGAATTAGGATATAATTAAATAAAAATACTGGAGTTAAAAATTAAAAATTAAAATTATGGCAAGACGTAAAAAAAGAGTTATGAAACGCAAAACAAGCCGCCGCCGCATTGGTGCAGTAGGTAAAGGCAACATTATGGATTTAGTAGCAGTAGTAGGTGGTGCAGTAATAGGCCGCTATGTAGCTAAAAAATTATTACCAAATTTAGATGAAAAGATTAAAAATGCCGCAGTAATTGGGGTTGGTTTATTCTTACCTAAATTTATGAAGTCAAGCACTGGTAAAGCATTAGGAACTGGAATGGTTGCTGCCGGTGGTTTAGGTTTAGTAGGTGGTTTTTTACCGGCAATAGCTGGAAGTGATGATGACACTATTGATTTTCCTATGGAAATAGGCGAAGTAGAAGACGGTATTAGTGTTATCGCTGGTGACGACGTTATGGCTGGTGACGATTTGCAAGTATTGGCTGGAATGGAAGATGAAGATGATGACAATGATTATAACTAATTATTTTAGTACCTATAATAAAAAACAAACAATTAACAAACAATTTAAAAACAAAAATTATGGCAAGTACAATGGGTAGCCGTTTAGCTTACGACAAAGCTAAAGAAGCAATCAACAGAGCTGGTTTCTCTGCAAGTCAGGCGGTTTTATCTCAAGGCTATCTTAGGGCAGAGGTAACGATGACAACAACCAAGACGCTTTACACTTTTGCAATTTTGCAAAATGACCAAACAAACGGCGCACAAACTAACACCGAGCAAAGATTGGCATTACAAGACGCCTTTTATTGTTCAAGTATTGGTATATATGTAGCAAAACCAAGTAGTGCAACTGACACCACTTTTCCTTTGTGTACCTATCCAAATGCGCAGATATTTACAACTGCTAACGTAGCAACTTCTTTGTATTCTTTTTACAATTCGTTTATGAGTTTAACTGTTAATAACAGACAAATTATACCAACTTATGATGTAATGAGACATTATGATGTTCCACAAACGCAGCAATTTGCTAACGCAGATTACACTACTTCGGGTTATGCGGTGCGTGACCAACAAAGAGGTATTGATAGCGGAACTTGCCCTATTGAGCCGGGAATAGTATTTGTTGGTAGCAAACAAAATGTTTTGCAAGTTACAATGCCAGTTGCTTGTGCAGCGGTTGAAACTTTCCAACGTGCAATTATTATTTTTAGAGGGCATTTGGCGCAGAATGTTACGCCAGTTCGTTAATATAATATATATAATGTTTTGCCGTTCATTACAAAAACGGCATATTTTAAATATATAAATTAAAAAAAATGGCATTTCGTGTAAATAAATTTGAGCTTGTAGAAATTAACGTACCAGGTGTAGCAAGTACTGGGCAAACTGGTACTCGTTGGAATTTTCCAGACTTACCAAAATTACGTTATACAAGTTTACAAGCCTTACAAGTGTTTAGTATTGCAACTTTAACTATTGCACCAAGCGGTCAAGCTTTGGCAAGTACAGCAATTTTACAAAAAAGTTATTTAGTATTATATAGTAACGATAGACAAGATAATTACAACGTTCCATTACTATCTTTAAACTGCATACAAGACGCTTCAAATACTCCTTTTCAGCGTGGTTTATATGAATTTAGCGGACAAAAAGCAACTTGGGACAAATCGTATATTAGCATAGCATCGGCACCAGCTAACACTACGAATTTTAGTTTTGTTTTTGGTATATACTATAATTAAAAAAAATGGCTATTAATAATAAAGTCGAATTAACTTCTGCAAATGGGGTTTTAGATTGGTATGATGACCAGCCTAAAGCTGCTTATAAACTATGTCGAGGAACTACGTTAAATAAAGATCACATTGTTGATGTTTACGACAGTATTGACAAAGACGGCGGCTATAAACAACTTTGTAAAGTACTTACAAGATTAGGTAACGAGGTAAGCAATACAAATACTTATTTTATAAGTATGACTGGTAAAGGCAGCGAACTATTAGCAACTACCACATTTCAATTAAATACATTTCAAATTGGTAATGTAAATAATAGTAATGTTGATTATAGGGTAAATAACGAAATGTTAAGCCGTTTATCAGCTATTGAAGCAAAGTTAAATGAGGAAGAAGAAGAAGAAGAACAAGAGCCGCCTAAAGAAGATTATATTCAAAGTTTAATAAGTGGTTTTAAAACAAACCCACAAGAAACATTAAGCGGACTGGTAGGATTGTTTACAATAATAAAAAGCATTATGAAGCCAACAAATGAGCCAAACATTAAGACAATGACAATGGCTGCCGGTGTACCAAACGAAAACGGAACTTTAGATGATTATATTGGTATCTTAATAACAAAAGGGGTACAATTAGAAGATTTTAAAACTTTGTCGGAAATGAGTGAAAATAAAATAAAAACTTTATTAAATTTTATTAGATAATGGCAAGTAAACAAGATAATGAAACTTTAAAATTGTTATTGTATGCTGGTGGCGGTGCATTAGTATTTTTTACTTTTAAAAAGGGTTTTACTGGTTTATTAGAACTTATTGGAATAAAAAATGATAAAGATGATAAAACTGTAAACGATGAAGTAGATAATGTAAATTCTGCTTGGTCGCCTACATACTGGACAAAAGTTAAAGACGCTAATTTATTTACAGTAGCATATACACATATGTTATGCAGACAAATTTATAATAGTGTAGGTTGGTTTAAAGATGATTGGAGTGTTGCTTTTGGTGCTATTAAAACTTGTAAAACTAAAACGCAAATATCTTGGTTGGCTTATCATTTCAATATGTTATATAAAGCAGATTTATTAAGTTGGTTGCCGGGCGGTGGCGGTTGGCCTAATGATAGATTTAGTAATGCAGATGTATCACAAGCAATAAATTATGTGAATGGTTTACCAATAAAATTAAAAAAATAAAGATGAAAAAAAATAAAAATTTAATATACTTACTTTTATTAGCTGGTGCGGCAATAGCTATTATATCTATGAAAAATAAACCAAAATTAAGAGGTAAAGTATTAGTAGATGATTTAGAAAAAATAACTGAAGAAGAATTTAAAACAGAAACGCAACCGGAAATTTTAATAAGAGAGGTAAAAGAAGCTGTTGAAACTACTCCAAACCCATTAGATACTATATTAAAAAAAGCAAAAGGGTTATTTAAAAAACCAATAAAAAAGTTAAAACCTACTAAAGCTATATTTAAACCAACATTACAACCTAAAATTAAAATGCCTACTTTGGTTATACCTAAAATAAAACCAAGTAAACAACCAAAGAAAAAAACACCTAAAAAAAGGTTAAAAGGTTTTGATGATATTTCTGTATTATATTAGTACCTATAATTTAAAAAAATGAAAGATAAAAATACAATATACATTTTAGCGGCAATAGCTTTTATAATTTATTTTAATAATAAGAATAAAAAAAAGCCTATTGTTGATAATGCAAAAGCAGAATTAGCAAGTATAGTAAATGCTACAAATTTTGTAGAGGATAAAACAACCTTTAAAGATTTGTATATGGAAAATAAAGAACAATGTAAATAATCAAATATGGCCTGTATAAGATATATTACCGAAACAAAAATTTTTTCTGCAAATGGGCAAACTGATAGCCAATGCAATACCATATTATTTATTAATACTGGTAGCGACGCCGTAAATGTAGACGGATTGATTTTACAAACAAACCAAAGTTTTGAGATACAAGGGAACGTAAATGAAATAAATATAAAAACTTATAATTTTTTATTTGCCACTAATGTTGCACCACAATTAACTATTATATTTAAAAGATACGTTTAATGCCAGTAGATTTTTCAGTAACTAATCAATTAGCAAGTCCGGCAATTTACGCAAGTAGTTTTGCAACAAGACCGGCTGCAAGTTTTAAAGGTAGGTTGTTTGTAGATACTAACAACCCAAGTACTGGTATTTATAGAGATACTGGAACGGCGTGGACAGCTATTGCCGGAACTGGTGTAGCAGAAACACAAAATTTGAATAGTGTATGTACTATTGGTAACAGTACTGCAAGTTTAGGTATATTATTATATGGAGATACTGCAATAGGCTCTTATGTTTTTGACGGAGATACGATACAATATCCAGCAGCAGAAGGATATGCTTTGTCAGTAGGAGATAGTGGTGCTGGTGGTGGTAAAAGTATTTTAACTAATTTAGATTGTAATATAAATGGGTTAAATATAGGTAGAGGTGCAAACAATATAGCAAGTAATACATCATTAGGAAAAAATGTTTTAGACGGAAATGATACTGGAGAATTTAATACTGGTGGAGGTTATCAATCATTATTTCTTAATTTAGAGGGTAGTGGTAATACTGCCTATGGCTATCAATCTGCGAAAAATAATACCGAGGGTGTAGATAATACGGCAGTAGGTAAAAATGCCTTACTTAATAATAGTTCTGGCGGAAATAATGTTGCAATAGGTGTTGAGGCATTAGACGCACTTACAGAGGGAAATAATAATATAGGTATTGGACATAATGCTGGAAATGTTGTAGATGGTGCAAGAAATATATTTATAGGCACTAATACTGGATTAGTTAGAACTTACGATAATAATAGCGTAGTTATTGGATATGGTGCGATGGCAACTGACAGTAACCAATTTGTTATTGGTACTGCTTCAAACAATGTTGGTAGTGTTGATACTGAAGTAAACGCAAGTAGTAGAGTATGGAATGTAGTTATTAATGGAGTAGCAAGAAAAATTTTATTGGCATAATGAAAGATAAAATTGAATTAATACAACAAGTACTTGACCAAGCCACTAAAGCGGGGTTATTTCAAACAGTACAAACGGCAGCATTTGTAAACGCAGCTTGGAACGAGATAGTAAAAAATATAAAAGAAAATGAGCCAAGAAATGATATTTAATATAATAGTATTTATAAGTATGTTGATAGGGTTTTACTATGTTACAAAGCACCGATTAAGTGTATTGGAAGATGAATTAAAACTTTACAAAAAAGATAATACTGACATATTAGATAGATTGGCAAGGATAGAAACAAAATTAGATTATTTAAAATAAATATATAATGAAAAACATTTTAAAAAATTGGAAAACGTCCTTATTTGGACTTGGTGGAATTATAACCGGAGTAGCTACTATATTTAAAGGCGATGTATATGGCGGTATTACTGCTATATTAGTTAGTTTAGGTTTATTAAGTGCAAAGGATAATGATGTACTATAATGACAAATACAAACAAAGGCTTAATAATAGCAGCCATAATAATAATACTATTAGCAAAGCCAAAAAAGGCTAAAGCCGAAAGCTTAATTACTATGAAGACAGATAAAGCAGATAAATTAATAAAATTTTACGAAGAAAGTAACATTGTAAAATTAAAAGCATATTTAGATCCAGTTGGTATATATACGATTGGTTGGGGTAATACATACAATTATACAAAAAATAGGCCAGTACAAAAAGAAGATAAAATTACAAAGGCAGAAGCAGAATTATTTTATAATTTACATAAGCAAGGTATTATTACTGGATTAAAAAAATTGTTAAAAGTAAATATAAACGAAAATCAATTTAATGCGTTATTAAGTTGGGTATATAACTTTAATTTAAGTATATTACAAAAAAGCACACTATTAAATCTTATAAATAAAGGTGTAAGTAAAAATTTAGTTGCAAATGAATTTTTAAAATGGAATAAAGGCACAGTAAAAGGTAAAAAAGTTGTATTACCGGGCCTTGTAAATCGTAGGAGAGCAGAAGCAGACCTATTTTTAAGCTAAAAAAATAAATTTGGCTATATTAAATACTTTATTATAACTTTGTCTTGGGAACAAAATTTATAAACTTAATTAACTTTTATGCAAAATCTACAAGATGATTTCAAAAATCATATCAATTATTTTCTTTTTACTCAAAAAGAACTACAAATTCAAAAACTTATAGCACTCCGGCAGTTAATTTTAACGCAAAGCTATACCCTTACAATTACTACCGACACAAGTACTTACAATTTAAACGACTACCTTACATATAACGTAGATACTACTTTATTAGTTATGATTGATGACAGTATTGACAAGCTGCAAAAAGAACTTATTTTTTTACATTTGATAAATTAAATTGTGCCTATACGTTATTATATATAAGCAAAGAACAAGTATGTCAGCATAATAACGGAATAGTATTACTAAGAAACCAATGGTTTTAATACTTTCCTATGGTGGAGTTTAAGCACAATTTTAATATATTATAAACAACTAAAACAAAAAACAATATGAACGAACAAATTAACCAACCAGCTTTCCCACCAATGGTGGCCCAGGACAGTTTAGGACGAGTAGTTATAATGTCGCCTGGAATGTCTAAATTAGAATGGTATAGCCTTTTTTTACTACCTAATGTAATTAGCAACTCAAAAAACAAACCTTGTTTAATCAATGGTAATGTCGTAACACACTACGAAGCCGCTTGTTATATGGCTAATGAACTTATTAACTCACAAACTAAATTTATCAAAAATGCTGAACAAACTAAAACTATTATTAAATAACAATTTTTTTCAATTAGTTATTTATTTTTTTCTTGCTTGTTGGTTACTTGCGGCGATAGAAAGCTGCTAAAATATAAAAATGGGAACAAACTTAATTAATTACAATGAACTCTTATTACAAAGGCAGTTCAATAAGGATATAGTACCAAGTGCCGAAGTTGTTTGTCTTAAAATACAAGACAAAGTTATAGGCACTATTGGAAATTATATAGTATTTAGCGGTTTACCTAAAACTGGTAAAAGTACATTTATAGCAGCAACAATATCAAGCAGCTTACTACATACCGAAGATACAAATTTTGGTATAAAATTAACCACATACCCACACCGCCCAATAGTAGCTTATTTTGATACTGAAAGCAGTGCCTACGATAATTACCAGCAAATTCAAAAGATATGTAAATTAGGTTTAAGAACTAATTTGCCGGACAATATACGAGCATATAATACAAGAGAGGACACGCCGGAAATAATCATTAAACTTATAGAAACTTTTTTAGATAATACACCTACTTGCAGTATTCTTTTTTTGGACGGATTGCTCGACGCTTGTTATAATTACAACGATGAAACCGAAACGAGAAAGCTTACAAATTGGTTAAAAAAAATTACTAAAATATATAACATTTTAGTAGTAACAGTATTGCACACCAGTAAAGGAAGTTTTGAAACATTAGGGCATTTGGGAAGTAATACGGATAGGTGGGCGCAAAGTACCTTAACAGTTGAAAAAGATAAAATTACAAAGCAAATGATACTAAAACCTAAATTTTTAAGAAGTAGTGATGATTTTGAGCCTATTGCTATTAATTATATTAATGGCCAATGGCGGCAAACACATTTTGAGCAGCAAGTTGAAATAACAAAAAAGAAAAAATAAAAAAGCCAGTCGGCTATTTAAAGCGGACCGGCTGGGAACAAAAGTTAATTTAATAACTCGTTGCATTATTTTAGTAAGGCAAATATAAACAAAAATTTTATAAAATGAGAAAAAAATATTCAATTACTGTTTTTTTTAAAGAAAATAATAAAAAGCCGAGAAAATATCGGAACATAATTAATTTAATAACCTTTACAAGTTTTGTTCGCAAGTCCGGTGGCTGGTATATGAATTTATACGACCAACAAACTAAAATTTATATAAAAAGAATTTATCTATAAAAAAAGCCGATTTGTAAAAACAAACCGGCAAACCTAAAACCTATGTAACCAATATGAAAGGTTAAATATATGCTTAAATTAACAAATGCCGCCAATT
>Ga0209443_1001132_pt1 | contig 17139 bp, 10 predicted proteins | sample LauGreBMM110DCMD_2_FD_187571 | JGI IMG/M metagenome (GOLD analysis project Ga0209443, IMG submission 187571) | Freshwater lake microbial communities from Lake Michigan, USA - Su13.BD.MM110.DCMD (SPAdes) (version 2) | ecosystem: Environmental > Aquatic > Freshwater > Lake | place: Lake Michigan... | reverse complement strand
ATCCTAGAAATGAGATGTTTTTTTACCACGCTACTGATTTATTTGCCGCTCGATTAGGTGATTATAAATTATATTATTTGAAAAATAATCCCATTGGCTATCCAGAGAAAATTGAAAAATTAGAAAAACCAACACTTTTCAATCTATCTGTGGATCCTTCAGAGCAATATGATATTTATGGTAAAAATGAAAAAATTGTCAATGAAATAAATGAATTAGTTCGGAGGCATAAAGCAGGCGTGATTCCTGTGAAAAGTAATCTTGAAGATTGATGAAAAAAAAGCTCTTTAAAATTGTTTTCAATTTTTTGATCATTGGAGCCTTTACATGCGATGGATATGGCCAACAAGTTTGCCCAGATACTTCCAAAATAACAAGCTGTAAAGTAGGAATACCAAATAGAAAAACCGCTATTTTTCAAAAAATACCTGTTTTAAATAAGTCAAAAGTTGAAAATGAAAAGCAGACTTTAATTGATTTGTCATCCAAAAAGAGAACAACTTTAAAATATTAGAGTTTTAAAGTGTTTAAAAGAGAGAGGCTTGATGTCTCTCTTTTTTTTATTTAAATCTTTATGTTTTGATTTTTGAGACTTCGTTTAAATTTAAACAAACTCACATTTCATCTGAAAACCCTCCCGTGCTACCACTCCCGTGAAATAAAAGAATCCACCCTTTTGAGGTTGATTCTGGTGGTCCCCAAAGGTCGAGTCGATACGGCTACAATTAAATTTCAATCTTATCAGAGTCTCAACAAGTTTAATCTATTCCAATTTAGTTGACTTATTCAATTCGATACAAGTGGTTTAAAATCAGTTCCTTGTGCTCGTTTGTTTGCTGCTTTTTTTAATAACTCTAATTCTTGGGAGTACAGCTTTATTTAATACTAAATAATATTTTTGATTCGGAGTCTTGTGATCCTGGTTAAATGCTGGTGGTTTTACAAATCATTATTATATTATAATTAATGTAAAATTATACGGTATAAAGAGTAGGAAATTTTACCTGAAAACCTTATTATATAAACAAATTTGTTTACATTTGGAGCATGAACACCTATATTGAAAGATTTAAAGGCATCCATCCTGGCATTATATTGCAGCGGGAATTAAAAAAAAGAGCGCTTTTACAGCGGCCCTTTGCCCTTTCGATTGGCGAACATCCACAAACATTAAATGCCATTACTAAAGGAAAACGAAATTTAAATACGTCGATTGCGTTAAAAATTGAATCAAAACTAGGTTTAGAAGAAGGTACTTTGGCTCTTTTACAAACTTTATTTGACATCCAACAAGAAAAGAGAAAGCTAAATCAAAACGTTCCTCATCTATCAATTCTACGGAAATCTTTATTTTGGGATACGGACATCAATCAAATTGATTGGGTCAAACAATACAAAGCAATCATTCAAAGAGTAGCAGAAAGAGGGAATGAGCTTGAAATCAATGAAATCAAACGATTCTATGGTCAAGAAACTTTCGATAACGCTTTGAAAAAAGTTTCAGTAGCACCTTACAGGATTTATTCTAATCAAAAAAATAAAGATGCTGTATTATAATACGATTAACGAGTTGTTGAAAAATACCCTTCAAATTGTGATGAAGGCTGCTATTTTTAATCAATTTAAATTAGTTGGAGGAACTGCACTTAGTTTACAAATTGGACACAGGGTCTCTATTGATATTGATTTATTTAGTGATCAAACATATGGAACAATCAATTTTAATGAAATTGATGAATTTCTAAATCAAAATTTTAACTATGTTTCATCCAACAAGCTCCCTCCAGCTTTAGGTAAATCATTTATCATCGGGAAAGATCAACAAAATGCAATCAAACTAGACATTTACTATACAGATCCCTTTATCTTTCCTTGTGTAGAAATTGACAACATTCGAATGGCTTCTGTCGAAGAAATTATTGCTATGAAAATAGATGTAGTCCAAAGAGGAGGAAGAAAAAAGGATTTTTGGGACTTACATGAATTACTACCCAAATATAATATTCATCAAATGTTAGAATTTCATGAGAAACGCTATCCTTATACACATGATAAAAAAGTAATCATCCGAAATTTGACCCATTTCGAACATGCGGATGACGACTTAAATCCCATCTGTATGAAAGGGAAATATTGGGAATTTATAAAAGAAGATTTTCAAGAAATGGTTTCTAAACTAGGGATGTGAGATTCATTAACTTCCATTAAAAATAATCAGCAATATGAAAAACAGGTGCGTGGAAAATGATAAAAGACGTATAAAAATGAAAGCATTTATTTTAATTTTTTTGGTTACGGTTGTTCCAAACTACATTCAGGCATTTACTGAAAAGCCCGCTTCGCAAAGACCCAATATCCTGTTAATCATAGTGGATGATCTGGGTTACGGAGAGTTGGGGTGTCAGGGAAATCCACAAATTCCAACGCCGAACATCGATGCCATTGCGAAAAATGGAATCCGGTTTACATCGGGTTATGTTAGCGCTCCAAACTGCAGTCCGTCTAGGGCTGGGCTCCTGACAGGCAAATATCAGACTAGATTTGGTTATGAAAACAATCCGATCGGGGCCAAAAATGATGAACCTGGTTATGGACTGCCTACCGATCAGAAAACGATGGCTGAGATTTTACACAACACGGGTTATACAACTGCAATGATAGGGAAATGGCACCTTGGAGGCACAGCAAAATATCACCCGATGCGGCGTGGATTTGATGAATTTTTAGGCTTTTTGCACGAGGGCCATTCTTATGCCTATCCTACTTGGAAAGGCGTAACTTCCATGTTGAGGCGCCTTTCTCTTCCTGATGGGTCTAAAGGCAGATGGACAAATGGGAATACCATCTATTATACTTCGATGGGATATAATGAACCTCCATATGATGCGAATAACCCAATTCTGCGAGGTAGCCAGCCTGTGGAAGAAAGCAGTTACTTGACCGAAGCCTTTGCCAATGAAGCAATTAGTTTTATTGACCGAAAGAAAGATCAACCATTTTTTCTAGAAGTGGCATTCAATTCAGTTCATAGCCCCATGCAGGCAAAAAATGAAGATCTGGCTGGGCTTTCAGGTATTGAAGATATCCAACGGAAGATATTTGCAGGCATGCTCATAAACATGGATCGTGGTATTGGCCGAATCATTCAAAAGCTAAGAGATTCCGGCTTAGAGGACAATACAATAATCATTTTTATTAGCGACAATGGCGGTCCGACGAGAGAACTTACATCCAGCAATTTACCTCTTCGCGGCGAAAAAGGAAATTTGTATGAAGGCGGGATTAGAATACCTTTTATGATTCAATGGAAAGGCCATATTCCCTCTGGAAAAATTTATGAAAATCCGGTTATATCGTTGGATATTTTACCTACAGTCGCCGTAGCCGCAGGTGTGGAATTCCCTCAGGATATTGATGGAGTGAATTTGTTGCCCTACATCAAAGGCGAGAAAACTGGCCAGCCGCATCAGTCTTTATATTGGCGTCAAAATGGATTGACAGCCTTTCGTGAAGGGAATTGGAAGATTTTCAGTAATAAATTTAATGGCCAACAATCGGAATGGGAACTATACAACCTATCAGAAGATCTTGGAGAAAAGAATAACTTGATCAAAAAAAATCCTGACAAATTCAATGAGCTTTTTCCAAAATGGAAAGAACTAAACGGTAAAATGATGGAGCCCCTTTTCAAATAGTTGGTATTATTGAAATATTCCTTGGATGAAATATGTAAGATATAATGCCATCAGAAATTGATGCATGTTATAAACAGAACTTAATCATTGTGGTTATTTATCTGCTAATCAAGTACTTTTACGAAAGAAGGTAAGTGTTTAACTTATCAGTTGAGCTCAGTTTCATTTTTCTATTAAAGGACTGAAATTAATACCTTATTCTCAAAAAGGTTCAAAAAAATCTAGACCAAAAACTTATTTAAAACGATGAATTATGAGACGAAAATTATCTATTTTTCTATTAATAAGCGTAACAGTTTTTTATTCATGTAAAGCTCAAGCAGAACAAAAAAAACAACCCAACATCATTTTTTTCTTAGTAGATGACCTTGGATGGACAGATTTAGGTTGCTATGGCAGCAGTTTTTATGAAACCCCTAACATTGATAAATTAGCAAAAAATGGAGTGAAATTCACAAATGCTTATGCAGCTTGTCACGTATGTTCACCAACACGTGCAAGTATATTAACTGGCAAATATCCAGCCACAATAAACCTTACAGATTGGTTACCAGGAAGAAATGAATTCCCTTTTCAAAAATTCAGCAATCCAAAGATTAACCAGCACTTACCTTATGAAGAAATAACCATTGCAGAAGCCTTAAAGGTAAAAGGATATAAAACGGCCTTCATCGGCAAATGGCATCTTGGTGAAGATCCATCAAACCCAGTGGCTCATGGTTTTGAAATGCATATCCCTGAATGGGACAAAGGATGGCCAAAAAAAGGATATTTTGCTCCTTTCGAAATGAAAGGTTTGGAAGATAGTAAGGATGGTGATTATTTAACTGATCGGCTTACTGATGAAGCTCTGAAATATATAGCCATTAATAAAGAGAATCCATTTTTTCTTTATATGTCTCACTATGCCGTGCACGATCCGATACAGGGACGAAAAGATCTAGTGAAAAAATATTCAGAAAAATTGAAAGACAAGGATAAGAACAATAATCCTGCCTATATATTGGAGGGTAATCCTGACAATCCAAACAACCCCTCAAGAAAAGAATTAGATAGTCTAATAAATACACCGGACTATGAGGCTTATAAAATACTTCCTAAAGGTACAGTTAAAGTAAAACAGAAACAGGACAATGTTGAATTTGCTGCAATGGTTGAAAGTATGGATGAAAGTCTAGGGCGCATTATTGCAAAACTTAAGGAATTAGGTATTCAGGACAATACGATCATATTTTTTTATTCAGACAATGGAGGTATGTCAGCCATAAATTTTGGTAATTCCAAGCGGATTGTCCCTAAAGCCCAACAAGACATAGCCTATTCAACCTCAAATTTACCATTGCGAGGAGCCAAAGGCTGGTTATATGAAGGTGGTATTCGCGTTCCATTAATTGTAAAATGGCCAGGAAAAGGTATGCAAAATGCAGAATCTTCTACACCAGTAACGAGCGTGGATATATTCCCAACTATCCTGAATATGGTTGGTTTTCCCGAAGGCATTGGTAAAGACAAAGAAGGAGTTGATATTTCTCCACTTATAAAAGGAGAAACCATAAATAGAGGCCCCATATATTGGCACTTTCCTCATTACAGCAACCACGGAATGCAAAGTCCTGGTGGTGCCATTCGTGATGGAGATTACAAATTATTAGAATATTTTGAAAATGGCACGGTACAATTATTTAACCTCAAAAATGACATTGAAGAACAAAAAGATTTGTCAAAAATGGAAGTTGAAAAAACGAAAGAATTAAAGGAAAAGTTACATAAATGGCGCAAAAAGGTAGGAGCACAAATGATGAAGCCAAATCATGACTACAATGCTTCACTAAAAGCGGAACTTTAATTGATTTTAATTGTAATATGCTGCATTTTAACTTAAACAGTAAATGAGATATATCGATTGTTCCCTTCGAATTGTATTTCATCATCTATTAGATATAATCACAAGAGGAGGCCGATTGGTCGTTACTCTTTGATTCAGATGATTTCTTTCTTTGAATCTGTTGGTACATTTCGAACATCCTCTTTCTTTCTTTTTGGAGAGTTTAGAATTAGTGCTCGAAGAAATAGCCTGATTCAATAAATTATCTTGGATGATGAATCGATAAAATTGGCCAAGCATTGAGCTCAATTTTCAAATCGTTTAAATTTAAACAAACTCACATTTCACCCCAAAACCCCTCTCGTGCTACCTGTTTTGCTACCACTCCCGTAAAATAAAAGAATCCACCCTTTTGAGGTGGATTCTGGTGGTCCCAAAGGCCGAGTCGATACGGCTATAATCAAATTTTAATCGGATTAATACATTATAGGATTATTCTATCCCAATTTCTTTGACTTACTCCATATGATTTAAGTGGTTTGAAATCAGTTTCTTGTGCTCGTTTGTTTGCTGCTTATATTAAAATTGGATTTGTTTTATTTTCAAAAGCTATACCGAATGTATTCATTAAAAAATTTACAAAATTTCATACACTTTATAGGAAACCGTTTCTCCCATTTTTACAATGGTCCCTACACCCACACTTACGGTATGATTTAAATAAGCTAATTTTTTTGAGCTTGTTTCAAAATAGGGAGTAGTTCTAAAATAATACGTGCCGTCAGCGTTTAACTTCAAATATCCCTGATAAGTCACATAGATATTTTCGCCTTCATTCGTTTGTAAAGTAACCCTTACATCTATTTTATTAGTGGTTTCATTTAACTGAAGAAACCAATCAGCACCACCCGGCAATACTTTTCCTTTTAAATTAGAACCCTCAAAAAATCCGTCCAACACTGGATAAATGGTTCTTTTTCCAGCTAAAGTTTGACCGATTTCTACGCCGGGTTTTAGATTAAATGTTACTTCAAAAAGTAATTTACTTTTTAGTTCTTGCGCATCCGAAGGGAGGCTAAAACACAATGCACATACAAGGCCAAACACTAATTTTTTCATGAGATTTTTGATTTAATTGATTTCAAATTTAAATATCTTTTTTAAACTATAATAAATAATTTATCAATTTTGGTAAATGTTGATTGTTGAGTAGAAAGTTCATTAGAAAGACGCAATGCTTAATTAGCCGAGTCGATACAAATACAATCTAATTTTAATCTTATCAACACCTTATCAAGGTTATTCTATTTCAATTTCTTTTGACTTATTCCATATGATTCAAGTGGGTTAAAATCAGTTCCTTGTGCTCGCTTGTTTGCTGCTTGGTACCGTTAAATCATTTTGTTTTATTTAAAATGAAATTAATACTAAATCAAAATTAATCGCTCCTTAAGGAAAAGACCACTTTAGTTCAACGATGTACATATTTAAGACTGTTTTCAATTAAAAATGCAAGCAAATAGTTTGACCTTAAAATAAATAATTTGCAAAAATTGTTTTTTAAGAAGATATTATTTAATAATTTCATGATTAACATTCATTTAAATAAATAAATAAATAAATAAACATGAAAAAACTCTTAATAATTTGGGTTTTGGTAGCGGCTAGTGTTAGTTCGTTATTCGCTCAAAACAGAACAGTAACAGGGAAGGTCATTTCTTCTGAAGATGGCATCGGCTTACCTGGTGTCAGTATCAGCACAAAGGGTTCCAGTAAAGGAACGACTTCCAGCGCTGATGGATCCTATTCCATACCCGTGGGCGATGGAGCATCATTGGTTTTTAGCTTTGTTGGCTACAATTCCCAATCCATTACGGTGGGTAACCGCTCGGTTGTTGATGTAAAGTTGACGGTTGATAATACCCAACTTTCTGAAGTAGTTGTAGTGGGTTATGGTACACAGCAAAAAGTAAACCTTACTGGTGCAGTAGGTGTAGCCACCTCAGAAAGGATTCAAAACCGGCCAATTGCCAATGTGGGTGAAGGCTTACAAGGTGTAATTCCTAACCTTAATGTAAACGTAAGAAATGGTGACCCTTCACAGTCACCAACTTTTAACATTAGGGGCTTTCAATCTATTAACGGCGGTTCACCACTTATTTTGGTTGATAACGTACCGATGGATGTAAACCGTATCAATCCCAATGATATCAAAAGTGTATCAGTGCTAAAAGACGCATCAGCTGCAGCAGTGTATGGAGCAAGAGCTGCATTCGGTGTTATTTTAATTGAAACCAAGTCTGGTTCCGCAGGTAAAGTTCAAGTAAATGTTAGCTCCCAATTTTCAATGGCAAAGCCTATTTTTAATATGGATGTAGTTACAGATCCTTATGAATTTATACTCGCTCGCAACAAGGCAAACATTCGTACCAGTGGTGTGCCCGCATATGATGCAGATTATTTGGAGAAAACAAAAAGATATTCTCAAAACCCCACCAAAGAAAACGAATGGGGCGTAGTAAATGGCCAATTGCGCTACTATGGTTTTAATAACTATCAGAATCAAATTATGACTGATTTTGCTCCTACCGACCAACATGATGTTTCAGTGTCAGGAGGTTCTGAAAAAAGTACCTACTATCTATCTTTGGGCTATATGAATAAAGATGGTTATATTAAACCTGCAAATAATGAGAAGTTTAATCGTTACAATTTAATGATGAAGGCAGATTTTAAAATAAATAAATGGATTACATTAAACGAAAAGGTAATATTTAATCAGCAAAATAGTGATAAACCTCACTTTTATAATTGGGACGTAAATATAAATACAATGGCACGAGTAAACCCTATTCAGCCCATCCAGTTTCCTGATTTACCCTTTTATGAAGTACAAGGTGATAGAGAGAAATTTGCTCCACGTGTAGGTAAGTATTTCGATGGAACCAACTGGTTTCCATATCTTTTAGGCGGTGGTCGTGAAACTTTTACAAATAATGATCTATGGTTAACCCAAGGTTTGACTTTGACACCAGCAAATGGATTAAAAATCATTGGCTCTTATTCTCATAACACATCTAACAGAGAATATAAAGACGTTCAAAGTAAGATAGATGTGGTTTCTACGGATTTAAGAACCCCAAATCCAATTAGTAATGGATTCAGTGGCGACGATTGGGTAAGAAATGAAACTAGGATAAATCGGTATGATGTGATAAATATTTATGGTGATTATTCTTTTCCTTTTTTACCAAAGAAACACGCCTTAAATCTTTTAGCGGGTTTTAACCAAGAAGCTGCCAATTTTAGATATGTAGGTGCACGTGCCCGAGGTTTAGTTACTCCCCTTATTCCAAATATTGGAGCAACAATTGGTAATCAGGAAACCTTTGGCGCAGAACAGCATTTTTCACTTAGAGGCGTTTTTTATCGTTTAGGATATAATTTTGATGAGCGATATTTGTTAGAATTAAATGGGCGATATGACGGCTCTTCCCGTTTTCCAAAAGACACAAGATTTGGTTTTTTCCCTTCAGTATCAGCAGGTTGGAGAATTAGCGAAGAAGCTTTTATGAAAGATCTTTCTTGGGTATCAAATTTAAAACTGAGAGCATCTTACGGAACATTAGGAAATCAAACGCTTAGAAATAACGGAATTGAAGAATATTACCCTTATTTAGCTACTTATGGGGCTGGGCGTGCTCCATACCAATTTGGATCTGGTATGGTTCCTTTTATTTCGGCACCAGGCCTTGTAAGCCCTGGGCTTACTTGGGAAACAGTTATCTCAAAAAACTTAGGTATAGATATTTCACTATGGAATAATAAATTGGATGCTTCTTTTGATGTTTACACAAGAGACACCCAAAATATGCTAATGAATGTATTATATCCTGATCTATTGGGTACAAATGCACCAAAGGAAAATGCAGCTGATTTACGTACACAAGGATGGGAAGCAAGTTTAACTTATAAAAATAGTAATGGCAAAGACTTAAGTTATGATATAACACTTGCTTTAGCCGATGCTACTGCTGAAATTACTAAATTTCAAAATCCGACAGGGGCCATTAATAATACCTATAGAGTAGGCCAAAAACTAGGTGAAATATGGGGATTTGAAACTGTAGGAATTTTTCAAACTGCCGGCGAAGTAACAGCCGCAGCCAATCAGTCAAGATTGGGAAACAATTGGAGAGCAGGAGATATACAATATGCGGATTTAAATGGAGATAAAATAATAAGTTATGGAGCAAATACTATAGAAAACCCAGGCGATCGTAAAATTATTGGAAATTCCACACCACGTTATTCTTTTGGAATAAATAGCAGTGTTAGGTGGAAAAATTTTAATGCAAATATCTTTTTACAAGGAATTGGAAGTCAGGACTTTTGGCCATCAGATGGAAACTGGACTTGGTTTTTTCCATTCAATGCTGGTCATGTGGAACGTTATTATATTACCGACACTTGGACAGAAGAAAATCGTGATGCTTATTTTCCAGCAGCTCACATTTCTACCAATGATGGTAAAAACAAAATCTTACAGTCTCGATTTTTACAAAATGCAGGTTATATGCGTTTGAAAAACATACGACTTGGCTACGATTTGCCAGCAGCTGTCTCTAAAAAAATTGCAATGAACAATGTACAGTTTTTTGTGGTGGGAGCAAATCTTTGGGAGTTTACCACCCTTAGAAAGCCACTTGACCCGGAAGCTATTCAAAGTGGTGCAATAGAGTATCCAATGCAAAGGATATTTACTTTCGGTATTAACCTATCTTTATAATCTTTAAAACGAAATTATCAATGAAAAATATACTAATAATATTTATTGTTCTACTTGTTGTTAGCACAAGTTGTAACGATAGCTTTTTGGAGCGATATCCTTTAGATTCTATTACTAAAGAAACTTTTTGGAATACGGAAAGTGACTTAGTTGTATATAATAATAGTTTATATAATATCGCAAGAAACGACCAAACTGTACCCATTATGATGGGACACGATGAGGGTTTTAATAGCAATTTTTTAAGTATTTGGTATTTGGATGAAATGAGTGACAATGCCACAAGCGTACATCCTCGCCATAATTTCTATGCACAAATACGAGCAGGAAAACACATTGCTACGGTTACTCCTGACAATTATGGATATAGTGGATGGAATTTTGTTCGAGCTATTAATATTGGCTTGGCAAACTATAATAAGGCAAAAATTACGGATGCTACACGAAACAAATATATTGGTGAAGCGAGACTTTTTAGAGGCTGGTTTTATGCCGATAAAGTAAGTAAATATGGAGATGTGCCTTATATTGAAACAGAGCTTAAAACGGATTCAAAAGAGCTGTTTGCAGAGAGAGTGCCACGGGTTCAGGCAATGGATAAAATTTTTGATGACCTAGCATTTGCGGCTAAAAACCTTCCTGATAATTGGGGCGATGGTGGTGCTCCAGGCAGACTCAATCGTTGGTGTGCGCTGTTAGTACAAGCTAGAGTTTGCCTTTTCGAAGGTACTTGGCGCAAATATCATGGTATAGCGGGCGGTGAAAAATTCCTTTTAACCGCTGCAGCCGCATCAAAAGAATTGATTGAAAAAGGTCCATATAAAGTTTATAATACTGGAAATCCAAATACAGATTACAATTCATACATGCGAGTATTAAATCTTTCTGGAAATCCTGAAGTTATGTTTTGGAGGAAATACACGCTTGGAGTAATCACAAATCACGTTCAAAGTTACTTTGAATATCATGGAGGAGCCACAAGAGATTTTGTTGAGGATTACTTGTGTACTGATGGTCTACCTATTACATTATCTCCACTTTATAAAGGCGATGATAAAATAGAGGATTCTTTCGAAAACAGAGACCCACGTATGCGTCAGACTGTACTTCACCCAAGTGATGTAGCAGTATATAAGTTCCATATGAGTGATGGGCGTGCTTATCCACGAATAAATGGAATGGCCGGCGGAAGAATATCAAATACAGGCTATCATGTAATCAAAAATTATAATGCCGATGATATGATCGGAAAAGCTTTCAATACTGCGGAGTCGCCAGCCATTACGCTAAGATTGGCCGAAGGCTTATTAATTTATGCCGAAGCCCAAGCCGAATTAGGTAAAATTTCTCAAGGTGATTTAGATATGAGTATTAATAAACTTCGAGATAGGGTAAAAATGCCCCATTTGAAATTGAATGATATACCGGTTGATAAACGGTATGCTGCTGATGGTATTTCACCAGTTTTAGCAGAAATCAGACGAGAAAGGAGAATCGAATTGTTTAACGAAGGATTCCGATATGACGATTTGAGGCGTTGGAAGCAAGGCGCAAAACTAAAGAAAAAATCACTAGGTTTGGCTATGAATGCCGCTCAGAAGGAAAGATATAAAGGATTTGTTGTTAAACTTTATAAAGATCCCGTTAATGGCAAAGAATATTTGGAACCTTATGCAGGCTCAGATTTCGCTGAACCAGTTTTTGATGAAGCCAAGCACTATCTTTGGCCGATACCATTGAATAATTTGGCTCAAAATCCAGCAATTAAACAAAACTTAGGTTGGCAATAATTTTTTTCGAAAAATAAATTCAAAACCAACAACCATGCCACACAATTAAAAAAGTGTGGCATGGTTGTTTATAGCAAGTTTCATGAATTATAAGTAATTTTTCATTAATAATGTTGAAGGTTGTAGGATTATTAATTTCCTTACTGAAAATGGATTAGATAACTAATATTCCTATTTTCAATAATTGTAATTTCTAAAATATGAAAACAAATAAATTGTTTTCAACATCAAACAAAACACTCTAAAAGTCATGAAAAAAATACTTTTTTTCTTATTGGTTTTCTCGTTTTTCAAGGCAAATTCACAAAATTTGCCTAGCCATCCAAGAATAATATTGCTAAAAAATGAAGAAAATATCATTGCCGCCAACATAAAAAATGATAAAAATTGGGCAAAAATACACCAAACTATTTTGGCCGAAAGCGATAAAATTATTGTTTTACCCACTTTAGAGCGTATCCAAATTGGACGTCGTTTATTAGATAAATCTAGAGAGTGTTTGCGGAGGGTATTTTTTCTTTCATACGCATATCGTATATCAAAAGAAAAAAAATATTTTGACCGATGTGAAGCCGAATTATTGAAAGTTTGCCAATTTTCAGACTGGAATCCTAGTCATTTTCTGGATGTTGCCGAAATGACTTTGGGCGTATCAATAGGCTATGATTGGCTTTATGATGATTTATCAGAAAATTCTCGAAATATTATTAAACAAGCTATATTAAAAAAAGGAATTGAGCCTTCACTTGATCCAAAATACAATTCGTGGCTCAGCGTAAGCCACAATTGGAATCAGGTTTGTAATGCTGGGATGACATATGGAGCTTTGGCTATTTATGAGGAAAACCCAACACTTTCAAAACAAATTATTGACCGAGCCAAGGAATCAATCAAATTACCATTAGAAGACTATAATCCTGATGGAGCTTACCCCGAAGGTTACGGGTATTGGGGCTACGGTACCAGCTTTCATATACTGTTTTTGAGTGCTCTTCAAACCATACAATTAATGGATAACCAAATAGATACCGGATTAATTAAAACTGCTTCATACTTTCAAAACATGCTCGGTACCTCTGGTAAAAGCTTTAATTATTCAGATGCTGGCAATGGTGCTGGCCTTAACGCGGCCATGTTTTGGTTTGCTTATCAATCAAAAAATAATAGCCTGCTTTTCAACGAAAAAAATTATTTGGACGATGCCTCAAAAATGGGTGGAAATAGAATTTTACCAGCTGCGATGATTTGGGGGAAAGACCTAAAATTAGATAACGTAGATACCCCAACTCAAAAAACATGGATAGGCCAAGGCAAAAGTCCCGTGGCCATGATGCGCACCTCTTGGACAGATAAAAATGCCATTTATGTGGGTTTAAAAACTGGCTCAGCGGCTGTAAATCATGCACACATGGATATTGGCTCTTTCGTAATGGATGCTAATGGCGAGCGTTGGGCCATGGATTTGGGTATGCAAGAATATGAATCGTTGGAGTCGAAAGGCGTAAAGTTATGGGACAAAACCCAAACTGGGCAGCGCTGGGAAATTATGAGATACAACAATCATTATCATAACACCTTAAGTTTCGACAATGAGCTACAGCTAGTTGAGAAAAAAGCCCATGTAATTCAAAATACCACAACACCCAATTTTATGAGCGCTGTAACAGACCTCAGCTCTATTTATGAAAACAAAATAAAAGAAGCAAAAAGAGGGCTAGCGATACTAGATAATGATATTGTGGTAATTAAAGATGAAATTACTAATAATGAAAAGCCTACTCAAATGAAATGGCTAATGGTTACACAAGCCGACGTGAAAATCTTAAATGCTAATACTTTTCAATTAACCCAGAATGGCAAAAAAATGTATTTGAAAGTACTTTCAAATACAAAAATTGAACTAAAAACCTGGAACACTGATGCTGTAAATTCTTTTGATGCACCTAATCCAGGTACGATTAGAATTGGTTTTTTGGCCAATTTGGCTGCTAGTCAAAAATGCGATTTTACTGTTCTTTTATCATCAAATAATAAAACAGTGAAGGTAAAACCTTTAATTCAATGGAAATAAAACCTTTTTTGTTTTTAAAGCTTACTTTCATTAGGCCAAAACGGCTCTATTAATTTTAAAAAAAATGAAAAACTATAAAATTATAATTTTACTGCTTCTTTTTATTCAACAAATGGGAATTTCCCAAACCTACGACCTTGTTGCCATCAAAAAAAGGGTCATTGAAGAGTTGTTTTTAATCAAACCTGATGATAAAGCTATTGAAGTAATATTGTCAAAACTTAATGACGACGGCAGCTTTAATGACATTAATTATGCCGACTTAAGCCGAACAGCCAGTTTCCCACATGGACAACATACCAGCAATTTAGCTAGTATGGGCAAGGCTTTCAACACCAAATCCTCGGTATTTTACCAAAGTGAAAAAGTAAAAAGTAGTGTCATAAAAGGCTTAGGGTTTTGGGTAAAAAATGATTTTGTTGGAGATAATTGGCATGATAATCAAATAACTACGCCAACGAATCTCGTAAATCTAATGCTTGCCATGGGAAATGATTTACCTAAAGATTTAGTCAGTAAAGCACAGCCTATGATTAACAGGGCAAATATGGAGGCTTCCGGCGCCCGACCTAGTGGCGATAGAATTGTGATAGCAGGCTTAGTGGCAAAAAATTGTCTCTTTTTGGGAAAGGATGCAGCATTTGATGACATCATTAAAATAATAGCGGAAGAAATGAAATTTTCTACTGGCCAAAGGGGCATTCAGCACGATTATAGTTTTCACCATAGGCCAGACCGTGTCAATAATACGGACTCTTATGGGTACGGTAAATTTGCCAATGCCTATGGCGAATGGTCACAATATGTAGCCGAAACAAAATATAAATTTCCCATTGAAAAAATAAATATGCTCGTTGACTACTACCTAGATGGTATTTACAAACAACAAGTATATGGTGTTTATGACGATGTTTCGGTTAAAAATAGGAGTATTGCAGGCAAAACTACATTTAAACCCAAAGATACCCGTGAGATTGAAAGGTTGTTGTTAAGTACGAATTACCGAATAAAAGAGCTAGAAGAAATAATAAAATTAAGAAAAGGGGATGCTATTCCCGCTCAATCCTTCGCTAAGTTTTTTTGGCAAACTGAGCATTTTGTTTTTCAAAGGCCGGATTTCTACACATCCGTGCGAATGTTTTCAACGAGAAATCGAAACATGGAAGAACCCTATAATGGTCCAGGAATAACCACCCATCATAGAGCCGATGGCACAAATTATTTGGTTTTAAAAGGCGACGAATACCTCAATATTTGGGCGGCTTATGATTGGCAAAAAATTTCTGGTACTACCATTATGCAAAAACCTTCACTCCCGGCTTCCACTGAAATTCAGAAAGACGGGCTGACTAATTTTGTTGGAGCCGTAACAGACGGCCTCTATGGAGCGGTGGCATTTGACTTCAAAAGCCCACACGATATGCTAGAGGTCAAAAAATCTTGGTTCTTTTTTGATAAGGAATATGTTTGCCTCGGAGCAGGGATAAAACCAAAAGCAAACCTACCAGTAGCTACCACAATTAATCAAGTTTTACTAAAAAGTGATGTAAACATAAAACAAAATGGAGTAATAAAAATACTGCCAAATGGCAACAGAGTAGCTGAAAATGTAAACTGGGTCCATCAAGATAAAGTGGGTTATATTTTTCCAAACACCATCACGATAAACGTGTCCAACCAATCAGAAACGGGCCGTTGGTCGGATCTCACCGATCAAAAAAATATTAGTAAAGAACCAGTCAGTACTGATATTTTCAAACTTTGGTTTAATCATGGCGATAAAATAAATGAAACAGATATTCATGGAAATAGAATCCTGAAGAAAAGTCCTGGCTATGCGTACATTGTGGTACCCAATGTGAGTATTGAAGGTTTGGAAGTATCTAGCCAAAACAATAGAGGAATAGAAATTTTATCGAATACGGAAGAGCTTCAAGCGGTGAAGCATAACCTGTTGGGGCAAGTTCATTTAGCCTTTTACAAAGCTGGTGAAATAGAAATAGGGAAAGGCCAAAAAGTAAAAATGGAAAGCCACGGCATGGCACTTCTAAAAAACGTAAATGGGAAAATAACAGAATTGATCCTTTCCGACCCGTCTAGAAATTTGAATAAAATCATGATTACTTTGCCAGGAATTTATAGCTTAAAAGGTGAAGGGGTATTATCGATTCCAAATGCAACAAGTAAAAATACGATGTTGATTATAGACTTACCTCAAGGCGTATATGCAGGAAAAAGTGTTAGTATAAAACTGTAAATCCTCAGAAAAAATCAGACTGATAAAGTTTATTTCCAACTTCGTTTAAATTTAAACAAAGTTTTATTTCACCTGAAAACCCCTCTCGTGCTACCTGTTTTGCTACCACTCCCGTAAAATAAAATTCCACTCACTTTTAATATTAACTAATTTTAATGGACTCAAAACTACATGCAGATTAAATTTTTTAGTCTAGAAAGGTTTAAATAAATTTTATTTTTTTGGGATACTTATTTTTTTTTAGTATTTATGTGAGTGATTTTTATAAAAAATCAGGTTGATTTAAATTTTAGTTCCTAATAAAAAATACAAAATTACCATTTTAAAAAACCAGTTTATTTTAATCAAATTTTTCAATTTTTAATTTTTTAAATACATTTTTTGAAGATTAATTTTTTCAAAAATGTTTAACCAATTAATACAAACAAACAAAACTTTTATGAAAAGAATGCTATTATTTTTTTGTGCAATGTGCATTTTCTCTGCCACATTTGCGCAAACAAGACAGATTACCGGAAAGGTAACTGGTACTGACAATCAGGTTGTCGTATCTGCAACGATCAAGATTAAGGCGAGTAATGCAGCTACAATCACGGGTGCTGATGGAACATTTAGTTTGAAAGCTCCCAATGGAAGCTTTGTGCTACAAGTCTCTTCGGTTGGATTTGCATCCAAAGAAGTGGCCGTCAGCGCATCTCAAGCTATTGTCAAT
>Ga0209443_1001130_pt1 | contig 17156 bp, 18 predicted proteins | sample LauGreBMM110DCMD_2_FD_187571 | JGI IMG/M metagenome (GOLD analysis project Ga0209443, IMG submission 187571) | Freshwater lake microbial communities from Lake Michigan, USA - Su13.BD.MM110.DCMD (SPAdes) (version 2) | ecosystem: Environmental > Aquatic > Freshwater > Lake | place: Lake Michigan... | reverse complement strand
ATATTAATGATAGATTAAGAGCACAAATAGAAAAAGCATTACAAGGCGATAAAAAACCTTATTGGCAAGCTGCACAATTTTACAATGAATATGATAACAACAAAGCAAAAGCGCTTGAAATGTGCGCTGGAGCAATTAAAGCAAATGACAAAGCATTTTGGATATGGTTGTATAAAGCCAAACTACAAAATGATTTAGGCGATAAGGCTGGTGCAATGGCAAGTTCAACAAAATCAATGGAATTAGCTAATGAAGCTAAAAACGATGATTATGTAAAAATGAATGAAGAGTTACAGAAGAAGTTGAAATAAGATTTCTTTAATCAATTATATTAAAAGCATCGATTTAAAAGTCGATGCTTTTTTAGTATACATAAAAATAAGGGTACAGTGGGCAATGGAACTAAAGTTAAATTACTTCATACCATATTAGATCAAATTTTATAGATTAAGGTTTTAGCTTAGATGCTGTTTGGAATGTGATTTTTTAGTTCCCACAAAGTCACAAAAGTCACTAAGCAGTAATTTTACAATGTATAAAATCCTTTGTGCAATTAGTGGCTTTGTGGGATTCTCCTTTTAAGGCTTCCTAATATTTAAGGCCACCAAAATTCAGATTTAAATTTAGGAGTTATAGGCATTTTTTGTAAATGGTAGGTAGTACACATAAAAAAATCCCATCAAAATATTTGATGGGATTCACTAAATTCAAAAATTTAATTTTTATTGTTCTTCTACTTGGAAGGTAATTGGTTGACGACGATAAGCGTTTACCTCTCTACCATTTTGGTTAGCTGGCCTCCAGCTTTTTGTTTTTTTAATTACTCGTACAGCCTCGGAACACATTCCATAACCAGGATCGCTTTCGCAACTAATATCACTTAAGCTACCGTCTTTACTTACAATAAACTTTACAATAACTTGGTATACACCTGCATTGGCCCCATTATCTACGGGTACTTCGCCACGTAAATTATTCATTAAATAACTACGCCAAGCTGCATCTCCACCAGGGTATTCAGCTTCTTTTTCTACTTTGGTCCAAATTTTATTTTCTTCATCATCTTTCTTTACGTCTACCACTGTACCATTTCCTTCTGGTGCAACTTCTACCTTAGCGTCTTTATTATCACTTTCCACCGTTTTTGTAGAAATTACTTGGTCCTCTTTAATTTCTTCAATTTTTTCATCTTCTTTTACCTCTTCATCTTTTACAATTTTTGGAGGGGTAAATTTTATCTGATTAATTTCGGGTGGTGGTGGTGCCTTTGGTGGCGGTGGTGGCGGTGGTGGCGGTGGTGGTGGAGTTTCTTTTTTAATCTCTGCCAATTGTGTATCTAACACATCCAATTGCTCCGATCCGGTTTTATTAAAAACTTTTGCATAAAGCAAAGAAGCAAAAAATATTAATGCCGCTAATGCTGCTGTAAACAACAAGGCTTTAGTTAAACGTTTGTTGTAGGTTTTGCGTAAGTCGTAAGCACCGTATTGTTTATTTTTACCATCAAAGATGATATCTAAAATATCGGAACTTAAAATTTTGTTTATATCCATTGTTATACACTTTATTAATTAGATTTAAAAGGGCAAAAATTCCATAAAGAATTTTTACTTTATTTTATCCCGTTAGCTTCTTCTGTTTTTTGAATAAGCATAGACTCTGTATCGGTAATATCTACCTCGGCATAATGCCCTGGGGGCACAGCGGTTACCGTCATTTCGTCTAATATATCAATTGCATTTTTAAAAGTAGCTTCTTTATCTGCTTTTATAATATACATTAAATCGCCAAGGGGTGTTGCTTTCTTTTTAGCAGAAATTAAATCTCTAATTTCTTTAAAATTGCTGCTTTTAAATTGCTCACTAATGGTTTCTGCAACCAACTCTCCATAATAGTAATATACTTGATCAGCTTTGCCCAATAAAATGGTCATAGCTCCACTGTTTTTTACTTTTAATTGGTTTTCCGGATCGTCTTTAGGTTCGTTCATGCTCATTGCTGTTGGCTTACTCATTGTTGTAGTAAACACAAAAAATGTTATGAGCAGAAAACCTAAGTCCACCATTGGTGTTAAGTCAACTCTTGTAGATAATTTTTTACCTTTTTTTACGCCAGGGCCTTTTTTATGACCGCCACCGGACGAGGTATCCATTTCTGCCATGATAAACTATTTTAATTAGTTAAATATTATTTTTTTAACGGCTCTCCTAAAGCATCAACACCCTTTTTATTATTTTCGTACAGCTCTGTTCCCATAGGAGCTTTTTCTCCGTTGGTTACAATTCTAAATTTAAAAAAATTATTCTTTTTTAAAGCGTACTTAATATTTTTAAAAGAAGGGTATTTGGATAGATTATCGCCCTTAATTAGCATAATTTCTTCTAGCTTTCTTACATCTCCACCAGCATATGCATTTGAAATTGCTCTGTACCAATCTACCAACTCGTTGGTAGCACTATCTGCAACAGGTATTCCTTCCATTTTATTTGCAGGGATATCTTGTTGTAGAGCTAGTGCTCCTTTAAGCATACTTAATGGCATACCATATACTTGTTGACGGTTTAGTTTATTTAGTTCTGCTTCGGTTAAACCTAACCCTCTGTTGGTATTTAACAGTGCTAAAATCTCTTTTTTCTTAGTATCATCACCCAACATTAAAAACACTTTCCCTTCTTTTGTCAAGGTAGTAAGTATAGATTTTTCCGGGGCTGCTTTTGAAGACACCGATGATGGAGCTTGAACAGCAACTGCCTCTGGTGGCTTTTGCTTAGTAGCCAATATAAAAAATGAAAGCAACAAAAATGCAACATCACACATTGCCGTCATATCTATATGGGTACTTTTCCGTGGTAATTTGGCCCTTCCCATAATTATTTTATTTTTTAATTAGATTCAGATCTTGAAAAAATCCATAAGCTTATTTGTATAAACTAGCAAAGCTTTGTGTTAATGTAAAGCCACTTTCATCTATACCATAAGTAATACCATCAATTTTTGTTGTAAACATATTGTAGAAAATAATGGCAACAGCCGATGTACCAATACCTAAAGCAGTATTATACAACGCCTCCGAAATACCTACAGATAGTTTAGCAGCAGCATCGCCTCCACCTTCTCCATCACCTAAAGCAGAGAAAGAACGAATCATACCTAGTACCGTTCCTAACAAGCCTAATAGGGTTGCAACAGAAGCTATCGTTGATAAGAATACTAAGTTTTTTTCTAACATTGGTAATTCAAGTGCAGTAGCTTCTTCAACTTCTTTTTGAATAGCCATTACTTTTTGATCAGTATTTAACTCAGTATTGTTAACCATATCCTTATAGCGGTGCAAACCAGCTTTCATTACATTGCCAACACTTCCTTTTTGCTTATCGCACTCAGCAACAGCAGCATCTACATTTTTATTAGCTAAGTGATATTGTACTTTACGTATAAACTCTGCATTATTACCGGTACCTGTTGCTTTGCTAATAGTTAAAAAACGCTCAATAATAAACGTAACTACTGTTAAAAAACAACCAATTAAGATAGGTACAATTATACCACCTAAATACATTTTGCTTAACGCTGTTTTAGGACCATCATGCTCTGGCCAAAAAGCACCTGTTCCTGGCTTTGTAAAATTGCCTGCACTTCCTAATACAAATCTCCAAATTAGATAGCCTGCAACTACGCAAACTATTGGAGCTAATAATGAAATTGCGTTACTCGATTTTTTTACCTGAACTGAGCTTACTGGTTTTGCAGTTAGTTTTGTTTCTGCCATGACATTCAAATTTTTTAGTTGATAAAATAATTACAGTTTGTTTTAAAATAATATTAGTACACAATACTACAAAAAATGTATTTACATAAGTTGTAAAAAATACACATCTTATCCATAGAGTGAACGCACAAGTTAATAAAATATTTGAAAGCAACAACTTATGCTAAATTATTTTTTTATTTTTTTTTATTGATGCAAAAGCTAGCGTTTTAAACAAATAAAATTGATTTATAATTAGAATTTCGGTATAACTAAAGTTGCCAACCTTTTAAAGGTTGGCAACTCTTATGCTTATATATCGACAATTAAAACAATAACTTATTCGTATCGCAAGGCTACAATAGGATCTAATTTAGCTGCTTTATAGGCAGGGTATAGGCCTGCAGCAAGCCCTACAAGTGTACACACTAAAATCCCCCCAAATATCCAACCCCAAAGCAATACTAACCCACTTTTTAATAGTAAGCCTATTATATTACCTAAAATTATACCAACTACAATTCCCCAAAATGCTCCTAACAAACTAATAATGATAGATTCTGCAACAAATTGATTACGAATATCGGTACTAGTACCGCCCAATGCTTTTATTAAACCAATTTCTTTTGTACGCTCTGTTACAGCAACTAGCATAATATTCATTAACCCAATAGATGAGGCTAATAACGTTATTAGTGCAACCCCAATAATACCTTTTTCTAAAAAGCCTAAATTGTTTTCTAAACTTTTTGCTATGCTATCACTTTTGTCAATAAAAAAGTTTTCTTCTTCTTTTATATCCAATTTACGTATTGGCCTAAATGTTCCCTTAGCTTCTCCAACGGCAGCTTCCAAGCGTTTAACATCGCCAACCATTATACCAATATTAAAGCTGGCATTGTTGGTTGCATACAACCTTCGTATAGTATTGTACGATGTTAATACAATTTTACCTGTGTTAAAAAATGAGCTTGAGCCTTTATCTTTAAGCACCGCAATTACCCGATAAGGTATATGGTCCACCTTAACAATTTTATCTATAGCTTGCTGAATATTTTCGGGATATAATTTATTAGCAACGGTACTACCCAGCATGCATACATTTCTTCCGGTTTCCACTTCGGTCGGTGTAAAGTTTCTACCTAGTGCAATAGTGTAACCATTTAATTCTAAATAATTTTCATCTCCTCCCAATACATTAATATCTGGATTTGTTTTTTTTCGTTCATTATTTACCACCAAACCGCCACCACCCCTTACGGCAATGCTAACTTTTGCAGGAAATAGATATCTTTCTTTAAACGTTTTTGCTTCTTCGTAAGTTATTAATTTACCTATGTTGGATTTTTTTTCTTTTAAGGATGATTTTTTTTCTGCTTTTGAATCATTTTGAGGTCCACCCCCTCCTATTCTAATTTTTCTTTCTTTAAAGCGAATGCTAAAAGCATTTGCCCCCATTGTGCTAAACGTACTATTTAGGCTATAACTAGCGGCCTTTAATGCAGTTAAAAACCAAATTAATGCACAAATACCCAATGCAATAATTGCTACAGTAATGCCCGAACGCAATTTATTACCTCTAATATTTCGCCAAGAAAGTGCAATGGTATCTTTATACGTCATACGATAAAGTTATGCAGAGATGTTGAATGTTAGGATGGATTTTTTATGAGTGGGAAGAGCCCCAAACCCCTAAAGGGGCTTTTGAGAAATGCTTACACTTGACTCTTTGGGGGAATTAACCAAATTGGTAGACTCTAAAAATCAATAATACAACCAATCTGTAAGCAAGCCCGGCATTACACCCAATAGAATTATTAAAACAGCAGTAATTATAAGCATCAATTTAAAAGCCGTAGTAATAACTTCGGTAAGATCGCCTTCTGCAGATGAAGCTTCTTTAAAAAATATAGCCTGAATTATTTTAAAATAATAGTAGGCACTAATAGCAGCACACAAAACGGCTAAAATAATTAACCAAGTGTAACTACCTACTTCTGCAGCTGCCATTAGCATATAAAATTTACTTTGAAAACCAGCAGTAAGGGGCACACCTGTAAGCGATAATAAAAAGACTAAGCCAGTAACAGCTAAGACTGGTTGCTTTTTTGCTAATCCATTGAAACCATCAATGGTATAATCTTTCATTTTTATTAAAATTGCAAAAATTCCAATGGTCGCTAAGCTATAAGCAGCAGCATAAAGTATTAAACCTTCTTTTGCTTTTTCGTTTAGGGCAAATACTGCAAACAACATAAACCCTGCTTGTGCAATACTTGAATAGGCCAACATACGTTTTACACTTTGTTGAAAAACGGCTGTTAAATTACCCAACACCAATGTAGCTGCGGTTATTAAAACAATTAATTTTTGCCATTGAGGTTGTAATACACCAAAGCCGTTATCAAACAAACGTAAAAAAGCAAAAAAGCCTGCCGCTTTTACAGTTGTTGCCATAAACGAAGTAAACACTGTTGGGGCACCATCATACACATCTGGTGTCCAAAAATGAAAAGGTACAGCAGATACTTTAAATGACATAGATATTAACAACAACACTAAGCCTATTGCAATTAAAGGACTCATTTTACCTACGCCAAAACCTAATTGACTTATGTAAAAAGTAGCTTGGTCGTTTCCGCCATAAATAAATGCAATACCCATAAGCATAATGCCCGTACTAAATGCACCCATTAAAAAATACTTGAGTGCCGCCTCATTACTTTTTAAATTTCGTTTATCGCTACCTGTTAGTATGTATAGGGGTATAGATATAATTTCTATTCCAATAAACAACATTAATAAAGTATTAAATGTAGCGGATATAGCTACCCCACATAAAACAAAAAATAGTAAAGCAAAATATTCTGCAACATAGCTACCTACTTTTTCTATTGCGCTACCACTTAATAAAAAATAAATTAGTGTACAAAGCAATGCCACACCTATAAATGCAAGGTTAAAGCTATTAAACGTAAGCATATTTTTTACATTAAATGTAAAAAAAGACTCTTGGCTTAAAAGCTCTACCATATTAGCTATTAAAATAACTATTATACCCCCAATAGCCACAAAACGTGGAAGTGTTTTGCTTTTGCTAAATGCCCCAATCATCATTAGTACAATGCCCAAAAACGCTGTTAATAGTATAGTATTCATACCCTATTCCTTAGTGGAATTATTTTTTATTTTTAATTAAATTTTAGCATTAATGCTTCTACCGTTGCTTTTGTTAAGTTTATCATGGGTTGAGGATAAACCCCCATCATAAAAATTAATACCACAACTACACTCAAAATAATTTTTTCGTGTAATGCAATTTCTTTTATTGCTGTTGTAATAGAATTTTCTTCGCCATAAAAAACTTTTTGTATCATATTTAAGGTGTAAACTGCTGCCAAAATAATGCTAATACCTGCTGCTGCTGCATACCATTTATTAAAAGCAAACAAGCCATTAAACAACATAAACTCTCCAATAAAAGCATTTGTTAGCGGTAAAGCTATATTTGCTAAAGCTATTACTACTAACAAAATAGTAAGTATGGGAGCCTTATGTGCTACACCACCTAGTTGCGATATTTTACGAACGCCTGTTTGCCTTTCTATTAATTCAATTACTATCCACAAGCCAATAATATTTATACCGTGGCAAAACATTTGTAGCATTACACCTTGTAAACCTACTTCGGTTTTTGTAAAAATACCTGCACACATTAAGCCAATGTGTGCAATAGATGAGTAAGCTACTAATCGTTTTAAATCATCTTGCTTTAAAGCAATTATACTGGCATAAAGCATCCCTATCACCGATAAACCAATTATAATAGTATCGAACTTTATTGTTGCTTGAGGAAATATGGGCAACAACCAACGTAAGCAAGCAAACAATCCCATCTTAACCATTATTCCACTAAGCACCATTGTAGTTGCTGTTGGTGCTTGTTCGTAAGCATCGGGCTGCCAAGTATGAAAAGGAAAGATGGGCATTTTAATGGCAAACGCAATAAAAAACAACCAGAATAACCAATTTTGTTCGGTTGGATTTAACCGAACCCCAGCAAATGCATATAATGCAAAACTATGCCCGTTGCCATTAATATTTATAGTATGCAAATACACATAAATAATGCCTATTAACATTAGTAAAGACCCTGCAAATGTGTACACAAAAAATTTAAAGGTTGCTTGTATTCTTCTCTCACCACCCCATTGGCTACTTAAAAAATAAACCGGTATTAATGCAAGCTCCCAAAAGAAATAAAATGACATAGCATCCATTGCTGTAAACACACCCATTAAACCACTTTGAGCTAATAGCATTAAGCCATAAAAGTTTTTTGCACTTTTATAGGGTGTGTTGTATGTAGCTACAAAAATTATTGGAAAAGCAAATGCGGTTAAAAGCGTAAGCAATCTTCCCATACCATCTAACCCTAAAATAAAACTACCGTTGTTCATATATTTTAGGGTATACGACGCTTTATTTAAAGCCAAGTATTTTGCATCATCGCTAAAATATAAACTTGCAAATGAAATACATAAAGTAAGAATAGAGGCTAATAACACCCAAGATTTTACTTTACTATTATCTTTAAATAAAAAACATACTAAGCCTGCTAATAAAGGAAACCATACTAGCAACTCAGGAAACGTTATCCAAACATCTTGTGGGTTCATATCTTGCTAAAAAAACAGTTGAATAATAAGTAAAACTAAAATGCCTAACACCATTAACAAAACGTAGTGACCTATTTGTCCGCTTTGTAGTAATCGAATTTGGCGGCTACCATAATTTACTACCTTACCTACTCCATTAACCATTCCATCAATTCCTTTCTTTTCTACAATAGTATTAAAAAAAGCTGCAATGGCTTGTAAAGGTTTTACAAGTATTGAATTGTAAAACTCATCAACATACCATTTATTTTCTAACGTTTTACCAAAGGAAGATGTTTCTTCTTTAGGCTCGTAATTTTTAAATTTAAAATAGGCCCAACTAATTACTGCTGAAATTAATACAACAGCACCACCCATTAACATATACTCTGTTGCATGAGATAATGTAGTTTGATGAGTTTGTTGTATTACCGGAGAAAGAAAATGGGTTAAACTTTCGGTACCACCAAATAGTGCTGGAATATTTACAAAACCAGCAATGGCAGATAATACAGCTAAAATAATTAACGGTACCGTCATAGCTGCTGGGCTTTCGTGTACATGGTTCCACTGTTTTTGTGTTCCTCTAAACTTACCATTAAATGTGATAAATAATAAACGGAACATATAAAAAGCTGTAAGACAAGCTGTAAATAACGCTATTGCATAAACGATTTTATTATGTTCGTATGCTCCAATCAAAATAGAATCTTTACTAAAAAAACCACTTAAAGGCGGTATACCTGCAATAGCTAAACACCCAATAAAAAAAGTGATGTAAGTAATTTTCATTTTACTTTTTAGCCCACCCATATTGTTAATATCTTGCTCGTGATGCATACCATGAATTACTGAACCAGAACCAAGGAAAAGCAAGGCTTTAAAAAATGCATGCGTCATTACATGAAATACGGCAGCAATATAATTGCCTGTACCCAATGCCAAAAACATAAAACCTAACTGACTTACAGTTGAGTAAGCCAACACTTTTTTAATATCGTTTTGTTTTAATGCAATAGTAGCAGCAAGCAAGGCTGTAGCCAAACCAATCCACATGATAATTTCTTGAGTAAGTGGTGCTAAATTGTACAACACGTTACTACGAGCAATCATATATATACCTGCGGTAACCATGGTTGCAGCATGAATTAACGCACTCACGGGTGTAGGACCAGCCATTGCATCGGGCAGCCAAGTAAATAATGGTATTTGTGCACTTTTACCTGTAGCCCCAACAAATAGTAATAACGTAATTCCAGTAATATCTGTAGTAGATAATTTAGAAAGATTTGCAAATACATCGGTAAAGTTTGTAGTACCTAATTTATTCAACAACCAAAATACCGCCAATAAAAAACCTAAATCGCCAATACGATTCATTACAAATGCTTTTTTTGCTGCATTGGTATAGTTTACATTTTTAAACCAATAACCAATTAAAAGGTATGAGCAAAGGCCTACACCCTCCCACCCTATAAATAATATTACATAGTTGCCACCCATTACAAGTAGTAGCATACTAAATACAAAAAGGTTTAAATATGCAAAATATTTTGCATAATCCTTTCCGTCTTCTGCATGCATGTAGGCTGTTGAATACAAATGAATTAAAAAACCTACCCCAGTAATAATTAATAAGAAAAGAGAGGATAATGGATCTATCTGAAAATCGAATCCAATTGTAAATGAATTGATATCAATTAAATTAAAATAATGTGCAAGATGCGAATTGCCTCCCTTTACATTAAAGAAAACATATAAAGAAAGTAGAAAGGAAAATAATATGACTCCGCTTCCAATAATACCGCTCATTCTTTTACTAAGAGAATTTCGTCCTAGTCCATTAATTAAAAAGCCAATTAAGGGGAGTAATGGAATTAGCCAAACCATTTGTAAAACATTATCCATATGCATTCAATAAGCAATTAACATTACTAAAAAACATGTAGTAATAGTAAATTTAGTTTTTAAGTCTGTTTAAAAAATTAATATCTACCACATGTGTATTTCTATACATCATTACAATTATAGCTAGGCCAACAGCCACCTCTGCTGCAGCTACTACCATAATAAAAAATACAAAAATTTGTGCATTACTTACTACACTTGGGTTAGTAAGACCAACCGGCGATAGTGCATGCATTTTAGAAAACGCTACTAATAATAAATTAACAGCATTAAGCATAAGCTCAATACACATAAAAACAATTATTGCATTACGCCTTGTAAGTACACCCATTACACCAATACTAAATAGTGCAACGGCTAAACCTATATACCACCTTATCTCCATAAAAAACTGTTATGACTAATTACAAGAATTAGTGATTAAAAAAATTACAATTTTACATACAAACCAACACCCATCGTATTAGATGCTGGAGCAACTGAAAGAATATCTTTTATTTTATTTTTAACTACTCCATTAAACACATCAACCGCTTTGTACGATGCTGCTTTGGTTAAAAATTTTACAATTAACCCAGTGGCTGCAGTACTTACAACTGCTATTAATGGCTTTTGATACTCGAATTTTAACGCTCAATACCTTTCCTAAAATTTGATCAAGATTAATTATTTTATTCAAATCAATTTGGGCGTTTACACTTGTTACAAATAAAATAGCAAAAGCAATTACAGTTATTTTTTTCATTTCATTATTTTTAAAAGATTCTTTTACTCTTCTTTTTTACCCATTACCACAGCTCCTATCATAGCACTTAAAAACAAAACGCTACTTATTTCGAAGGGTAAAACAAAATCATTAAATAATGTTTTTCCTAAATTTTTGATTAAGCCGTAATCGCCACCATTTAGTTGCACAGGGCTTGATATATTTCCTGATTTATTAATTGCTGCAGTTAACACCAAAAATAAACAACCACCTGAAATAATACCTGCAAACTGCATTGTCCTATTTTTTATAGGCTCTGCATTGGCATTTAAATTCATTAACATTACTACAAATAAAAACAATACCATAATTGCACCAGCATAAACTATAATATTAACAATTGCTAAAAATTGGGCATTTAATAAAATATAATGACCACTAATAGCAAAAAATGTAACAATTAAAAATAATACGCTATGCACCGGATTTTTTGCAGTAATCACCATTTGCAGTAATCACCATTATAGCACTGCCAATTGCCATTGCCGATAAAAACCAAAATAATATTTGTGTAACTCCCATAATATATTAAATCCTAAATTATAAATTATAAAAACTAACTTTAAAAACAACTTCACTGACCACTGACTACTTTATTCCCCCTTGCTTTTGCATAAGCCTCAGGCTCATTAATTGGATGAGGAATTAGCATTTCTTCTTTTTTATAAATAAATTGTTTACGTTGATAATCGGCTGGTGCGAATGTTTCACTTAAATAAATGGCATCTTTAGGGCAAGCCTCTTCGCACAAACCACAAAAAATACAACGCAACATATTTATTTCGTACTTAGCTGCATATTTTTCTTCTTTATACAAATTCTCTTCCCCATCTTTTCTTTCTGCCGCTTCCATAGTAATAGCCTCTGCTGGACAAGCTACTGCACACAAGCCACAAGCCGTGCAATTTTCTCTCCCCTCTTCATCTCTATTTAAAATATGTAAGCCTCTAAACACAGGACTAAATGGTCTTGTTTTTTCGGGATAATTAATAGTAGGCTTCTTTTTAAAAATATGACTAAATGTTATAGCCATTCCTTTTACAATGGCAGGTAAATACATACGTTCCAATAAATTCATTGGCCTTCTATCTACCTGTTGTGCTTTATTTGTTAATGCTTGCATATTTATAAAACCATTTAAGGTTTATCTTATTTATTAAAATACAAAATTACTGCCCCTGTTACCAACATATTAAATAATGCTAGAGGAATTAAAATTTTCCATCCTAAACGCATTAATTGATCGTATCTAAAACGTGGTATTGTCCAACGAACCCACATAAAGAAAAATAGGAAGGCAACTACTTTTGCCATTAACACACTTACCCCTAATATTGCAGCCCAGCCCTGAGAGATGGTGCTTTCATCAACAAAAGGGCAATCGTATCCACCAAAAAACAAGGTAGCCATTATCACACTACTTACAAACATATTGATATACTCTGCAAATAAATAAAAGCCTAATTTCATACTAGAGTACTCCGTATGATAGCCTCCAATTAATTCATTCTCTGCTTCTGGTAAATCAAAGGGTGTTCGGTTACATTCTGCAAAAGAACATACTAAAAATATTAAAAACCCAAGGGGTTGTTTAGCAATGTTCCACCACCCATTTTGCTGTTGTACTACCATTTCTTTTAACCCTAAATTGCCTGTAACCATTATTAAAGCAATCAAGGAAATACCCATTGCCAACTCGTAACTTATAATTTGAGATGCTGCCCTTAAACCACCCATTAAGGAATACTTATTATTACTTGCCCAGCTACCAATCATTATTCCATAAACCCCCATACTTACTACACCAAATACAAATAGAATACCTACATCAATATTAGCAATTTGTAAGGCAATATCTCTACCAAATAAATGAACTTTATCTCCCCAAGGTATAACTGCACTCGTCATCATGGCCGTCATCATGGCCAATGATGGCCCAAGAATAAATAAAAATTTATTAGATAAATTTGGAATGATTTCTTCTTTAAAAAATAATTTTAAGCCATCAGCTAAAGGTTGGAACAAACCAAAAGGACCAGCCCTATTTGGTCCACGTCTATCTTGTAAAATAGCAGCCACCTTACGCTCGGCAAATGTAGTGTACATGGCTATTCCTAATGAAGACATTACTACTATTAGTATCAACACTAATTTTTCTATTATTAAAGCAAAATCTAAAGCTAAAAGCATATGTTACCTTAATCTGCTAAAGGCAGACTTTGATTGTATTTTGTTATAAATATTTTTCACGATCATTTAATATTGAGTGTTTTGCCTTTTATTTTTTTGACAAATTAACCCCACTTTCATCATGAATGTCCATTAATAATTTTGGCTCTCTGCCGCCCATTACTTTTTGTATAGTTTCGGTTGGCATAACCATTCCTTCGTAATGCCCTTGCGATATTACCGAATGACGACTAATCGTTGTTGGTCCTTCAATTACCCAATCGCTTGTTTTCTTTTTATCAAAGCGGCAAATGTTACAAATCCAACCTGGTTTACCATCATAGCTTTGCACTTCGCCCCATTCATCTTTTCGGGCTGTTACTCTATACACATCAGCCCCACGTAACCACAATGTTGCTTTACCGCAGCATTTAGGGTTTTCACAATTTCTATTAGCATCTACTGGCTTAGTAAACCAAACTCTATTTTTAAAACGAAACGTTTTATCGGTTAATGCACCTACTGGGCAAACATCAATCATATTTCCACTAAAGTCGTTATCAATAGCTTTAGAAATATAAGTAGATATTTCTGCATGATCACCTCTATCTAAAATACCATGTACTCTTGTATCGGTTAATTGATCGGCAACATACGTACATCTGTAACAAAGTATACACCTTGTCATGTGTAATTGAATGTAGGGACCAATATCTTCTTTCTCAAATGTTCTTCTTTTAAACTCATAACGAGTACCTTCTTTACCGTGGCTGTAACCTAAATCTTGCAAATGGCATTCTCCAGCTTGGTCACAAATTGGGCAATCTAAGGGATGATTAAGTAATAAAAATTCTACCACTCCAGCTCTTGCATCCTTTACTTTATCGCTAGTAATATTTTTAACCTCCATACCATCCATTACACCTGTACGGCAACTTGCTACTAACTTTGGCATTGGTCTAGGATCTTTTTCGCTACCCTTACTAACCTCTACTAAACAAGTACGGCATTTACCACCACTCCCTTCCAACTTGCTGTAATAGCACATTGCAGGCGGAGTTACATCGCCACCAATTTGCCTGGCAGCAGTTAATATTGATGTACCAGGGGCAACATCAATAGTAATGTTGTCGATGGTTACTTTAAACGTAGATTTTGGTTTTATTTCACTCATATACCCCAAACCCCTAAAGGGGCTTTTAAGATTTTAATTATTTAAACTTCTTTTATTTAACTTAACAACTATTAAAAATTGTTAAGCTTTTTAAACCCAGTTCCCCCTTAGGGGGCGGAGGGAGTTAAACTAATTCTGGAAAATGAATTGGATCCGCATAATGCCCTAATCCAAAATTTCTAGTCAAACACTCACTTGGGTTATTTACATGCCACTCAAACTCCTCTCTAAAATGCCTAATGGCTGCTGCAACTGGCCAAGCAGCTGCATCTCCAAGTGGGCAAATTGTATTCCCTTCAATTTTGCGTTGTATATCCCAAAGCAAATCTATATCACTTATTTTACCTTTCCCGTTTTCTATATTTAATAATATTTTTTCCATCCAACCTGTACCCTCACGGCAAGGGCTACACTGTCCACAACTTTCGTGGCGATAAAACCTTGCGAGGCTGTAGGTGTTACGAACAATACATTGGTCTTCATCTAAAACAATAAAACCTCCACTACCCATCATACTACCTGTGGAAAATCCACCATCGGCAAGACTTTCATAATTCATTAATCGTTTTTCTCCTTTGGCGGTAGTTAGTAATAAATTGGCTGGTAAAATGGGTACAGATGAACCACCAGGTATACAAGCTTTTAATTTTTTGCCATTTTTTATTCCCCCACACCATTCATCACTATAAATAAATTCTTCAACGCTAATGGTCATATCAATTTCGTACACACCTGGTTTATTTATGTTGCCACAAGCGCTAATTAATTTTGTACCCGTACTTTTTCCTATACCAATTTTTGCATACTCATCTCCACCATCATTTATTATTGGAACCACTGCAGCAATAGTTTCTACATTATTTACAACGGTTGGTCTTTTCCAAACCCCTTCAATTGCAGGGAACGGCGGCTTAATTCTTGGATTACCCCTTTTGCCCTCCAAACTTTCTATCAATGCGGTTTCTTCGCCGCAAATGTAGGCACCGGCACCACGGTGTAAATAAATTTCACAATCGAATCCACTACCCAAAATATTTTTCCCCAAAAAGCCATTATTTTTTGCTTCTTGTATGGCTTGTTCTAAAATATCAACAATCCAAGCATATTCCCCACGTATATATATATACGAAACGTTGCTACCTAATGCAAAGGACGTCACAATCATTCCCTCAATTAAAATATGTGGAATAAATTCCATTAGGTATCTATCCTTAAACGTACCCGGTTCGCTTTCATCGGCATTTACAACTAAATGACGTGGTACACCTTCGGGCTTGGCAATGAAACTCCATTTTAACCCAGCAGGAAAACCAGCACCACCTCTACCCCTTAACCCACTTTTCTTTACTTCCTCCACAATGGTTTCTGGCGACATAGATTTTAATGCCTTTTCTACACTACGATAACCACCTTCACGGCGATACACATCATACAAACGAATGTTTTCTACGTGTTCTTTTTCTAATAATAATTTTCTACTCATTCTAATTCAAAAGTTATAATCAAAATTTAAAAGGTTGCTTTTAATGGGCAAATTTTTTGAATTTTTAATTTAGATTTTTTAATTTTTAACCGACTGCCTTGCAAACAACAACCAGCGTTTTCCTTTTTTCACCCACACTTCTAGTACTTTTAAATTATAGGTTGTTCTACTATCTTTCAATGAAGCATCAATAGCTGCTACAAAACGAACATTAGCTATATTACCATTGGAACTTACCTTAATACTATCTTCTTTAAACGATTGATAAGAAATATAATTTGTTTCCAAATTTTTAATCATATCCGTTTTTGTTTCTACCCAACCATTGCTATGTCCGTAACTTAACGCTTTATCTGTTTGTTGGTTAATAGAAATCGTATTCTTATTTACCAATGCTTGGTGAAATTCTTTTACAGTTGTTAGTAGTTTTTGCTCATCGGCAGTTTGTGCAACTACACAAATTGATAAAGACAAGAATAATATCGTAAATATATATTTCATTAATTTGCTTTTGCTCTACACTCTTCAATTATCGAATCTACTTTTGCTTTTGTTAGATGTTCTCTGTAATGTTTACCCAACTGCATCATGGGTGCATAACCACATGCTCCTAGGCATTCTACAGTTTTTAACGTAAACATTTCATCGGCGGTAGTTTCGCCAACGCCAATGTTTAATTTATGTTTTATGTAATCAATAATACTATCGCTACCGCTTACCATACATGGCCCAGTGTGGCAAACTTCAAACATATATTTACCTACAGGTTTCAAATTGTACATGCTATAAAAGCTAGCTACTTCATACACTTCAATAGGCTCTATATTTAAAAGTGTGGCTACATAATCCATTACAGGTACATCTAACCAACCCCCAAATTCATCTTGTGCCATGTGTAATACAGGGAGCAAGGCACTTTTTTGTTTGCCCTCTGGATAACGACTAATTATTTCCGCTACTTTATCTAAACTATTTTTTGAAAATAACACACTCATAATTGAACATTCTTAATTCATAATTTTTTACGCATCTAACTCCCCGGCAATTAAATTTAAACTACTCATAGTTATTACAGCATCACTTAACATGCCGCCTTGTATTAACTCGGGGTAAGCTTGATAATAAATAAAACATGGTCTGCGGAAATGTAAACGATAAGGCGTTCTTCCTCCATCACTAATTAAATAAAACCCTAACTCACCATTTGCTCCTTCTACACTATTATATACTTCACCAACGGGTATTTCGGT
>Ga0209443_1001129_pt1 | contig 17172 bp, 21 predicted proteins | sample LauGreBMM110DCMD_2_FD_187571 | JGI IMG/M metagenome (GOLD analysis project Ga0209443, IMG submission 187571) | Freshwater lake microbial communities from Lake Michigan, USA - Su13.BD.MM110.DCMD (SPAdes) (version 2) | ecosystem: Environmental > Aquatic > Freshwater > Lake | place: Lake Michigan... | reverse complement strand
TATATATATATATATATATATATATATATATTAAATTTTTTTTGTGGGAGGGCTGGTATAAATTTAGGGAGTGCGTCCAGGGAGTCCGTGGAACGCGCTCTTGATTTTTTTCAAAATGCCTAAAGAAAAAACCTCGAACGCTCTACAATGGCTTCTTTTGCTGAACAGCTTCTCCAGGCACTGAGCCAGTCCGGTGCACCGAAAATGTGCATCACCACCCCCGGCAACACCGCCTACGGAAATTTCCAGCCGCCCATGCAAATCACGCTCGAGCTTTTGAACCGGGACGGAACGCCCTACCAGACGGAGGCTTCGACAACAGGAACAAAGCGTGCCCTCGAGGGTTCTTCCGGGGATGAGCCTGCGGGAAAACGCAAGCGCGGTGACAGCAAGGTCCGCCGCGTCAAGACCAAGGTGCTGGATATGGTCAAGTCGCTGGAAGTCTATGGCGCCCGGATCCGGGCCATCGATAGCTCGGAATTCCAGGAGTTCAAGGACGCCTACCTGAGCGACTACAAGCTGCACACCACCTCGATTAGCGACAGCCCGCCCAAGACCCATGTTTTTTTGCTGGCTGAAATTGCCGGCGAAAAGCAGGCTGCTCCCCGGGGCTTTGTGAGTGCCAACAAAAAGGAGGGCAAGTATGTGGAGGCGCTTCCCGACGGCCAGCTGCGCAAGGAGGAGGGCGGCACGGCCGAGCTGGTTTATGTGGGCGACAAAAACCAGTTTACCGGTCAGGCGGCCAGCAAATGGGCAATGCTGCGCAGCGACAAGATTTATGTTGACAATACACAATAAATATAAAAGATAAAAAATTTTATGTAAATGTTTTAATGGGAAGCCCCAAAGCTTCGCAATACCGCTTGGCCCGGCCAAGTGCGGGCTCCACTGGAATCCGGGTATCCACTGTCAGCGTCTGACACAGCTTCACCGCAATGTCCAGGGGCTCTCGCTGCCGCAGCTTGTCCTCCATGCAGTACATATCGAACCATAGCGCCCATTCCTCGTCCAGAACGGTCGCAATCTCCGGGGCTCCTCTGCCGTGGAACCCAAGCGCTACCACGTATCTCTCGTCGTTGGTGGGCTTCGACGCCAGGGGAATTGTAAGAAACGTCGTATTGAAGTGCTGCACAATGTGGGAAACCAGACAGCGGGTGGGCTCGTTGTCGAGCGCGAAGAACTTCATGACCAGATTTCCGCCCAGATTGAGCGTCTGCAGCGCAATGTCCAGCTCGGCCCGCAGCAATGGCAGCATGATTTCCTCTTGTTCGCGCCGGCGATCCGCCTGCACCTCGAAGCCCCCGTCTGCAGTCACGAGATCCAGGGATCCCCGCAGTGCCTGGGAAAAGGCCGCGCGGGCTTCACCATTCTGCACCATATCAAAGGAGTGTAGGCGGGAAGTACCAGCAATTTCAGGGGCCCAAGTGTCACTGGGGAGCGACACAAGCGACGACTGAATGTTTCCAGTGCTGTTTTCTAAACAATCTGCCACTCTTTGCGGGGAAATATCGCCGTCGCAGCACCACAACAGCGCCTGGAAAAACCCACCCGGTGCTTCGCCAATGTGTGCGGTTTTTATGGGACGATTGGTGGGCACCAGCGGGTAGTGGCGAGCGAGTTCCACCATCTTGAAGAAGGCGCGGGAGTAGGGTTTAATGCTGCAGGCCTGGTTAATGCGGCCCAACACCCAGTTTGTTTCGATTGCGCGTCTCCAGACATCCGGCCAGGGGGAAACCTGTCCAATGCGCTGCTTAATATCGTCCAAGACGTTCTTCGCCGCCGCTGCAATTGCCGTGGCATCGTCCCTGCTGGTTGCAAAAAAATTCAAATGCAAAGGAATTTCCCAGAAGGTTGTCTCGTAGTGCTGTGCTACATCGTGGTAGCCCCGGTTCCTGCCGCCAGAGCCACGGGGTGCGCCGCCACGGGGAGCGCCACGGGGAGCGCCGCCACGGGAAGCGCCACGGGGAGCGCCACGGGGAGCGCCACGAAAAGCGCCGCGGGGGGTGCGTTGGCAGCGGGACTTCTGGGAGGTTGACAGGATCCAATTGCTATCATCCACAGATATCTCGTTAAAACTGCGTTTTTGGGTAGGAAGAGCCTCCTCGTTTGTGCGTGTTGGGGCAGCAACCGCAATTGAGGGTGTTGGGGCAATTTTTTCCTCCATGTCTTCATCTGCCCAGGACCCACTGCCGCCCAACGCAAAAATATTCTCTGCGATCGTGCGGTCCCAAGCACTCATGACAGTAGAGTTGTTTTACCAAGACACGTCAATTTTTTTTCAACTATTTCGGGCGGCAGCCGCACACTGTTGTCGGCAACATTGACCCAGGCTTCGGGAATAGAAAATTCGGAATTTACCCGAAAAACCGCCACAGACTCTCGAGGCTCCGGAAAAAATAAAAACTCGGCGCTGCCCCCAATTCGCCGAAAAAGCAGCGGGTATGCAATGCGCAAGTCCCCGGGGCTCTTGGAGGCCACCGTGGGAAGCATAATGTACTCCCGCTCGGCACGGCGGTGGGCAAGACCCGCGAGCCCTAGCTTACTGAGTTGGAGCTTCTGCAAGCACTTGTTTGAACTTAAAACTATGCTCATTTATCTTTTATTAATTTACCACTTTGCATTGGGAACCTGCGGCTGCACCAGCTTGCTTGTTTCCAAGCTGTGCACGGGCCGCATGTACTGGTCTTTACCGGCCACATAGTCTTGGTTGCAGTACTGGGTGTGCATCTGTCTACCATCCATAAAGCGGTAGGGATCCCACTGCATGCCGCACTCGATACTGCGCTCGTACTGGATGGAATTGAGGTCCGTCTGCCAGGCTCGTTCGTCGCGCACATACAATGGCTTGTAGTCGGAAATGGCAAACGAGGGGATGCCCTTAAACTGGCCCTGCCAGAGGGTCTCCAGGGGACAGAGCAGCGGCTCGCTGCTGCATTTCTGGGCTCCAATCTGGGTGAGCGGGTTTCCGTAATGGGTTTTCAGGGATGCGGCAGTGTTGTATCCCAGCTGTGAATAAAACTGAGACTCCATTATTTACATATAGTATTATATATTAAATGTCACAAATAGGAAACCCAAACCAGCCCAATTTTAGCTACATCCCCATCAGGGCCACAAGCGCCAGCGCCCACCTGGGTCCGGGCTACCGAAATCCCCGGGCCGTACAACCCCGGGTGGCGGGAATCACTTCGTTTTCGCAGGTACCGCGCTTCGGATCTGCCACGGCAACCCCCAAATCAAACAATGCCCGTCGGTCGCCCTCGCCGACGCCCTCGCCGACGCCCTCGCAAAAGAACAACCGCTGGGAAAACGAAGGGCTGCACTTTAGCAGACGGCCTTGCGTGACAAATGAGCCCCGCGAATATTACGAAACTGTGGTAGAAGAACACAGCATGCGCAGCGGATCTCCATGCTATGTCCAAAAAAAACAGCCCAAAAGTTAAATTAAATGATACCCATATACATTTACAAATCGCGCTGTCGCCGTTACCAGCCCAGGCCAGTGGCCCACGCACAGCTGGATGCCGCGGACGTGGAAACCCTGGAGCTGCTCACCGACCCACTGGAGCTCACCTATTCCCGGTACGGGGATGTAATGGTGCACAGGAAGTATTTGGACCTGTTGGATGTGCAGAGTCGCCGTCGTCGGGTGCAGCTGTTGCTGTATTTTTTTGGGCAGTGTGACCGCAGCACGAACCAGTCCTCTCGGAAGCCCATAGGGGCGTTTCTTGATGGGAACCGGCTTAATTTTTCCCGGCAAAATCTATTTTTGCTGTCTTTTCCCTCTGCCCGTATATAATTGTATTATTACAAATGGACCAAGACGACCTGCGCGCCTGGGCAACCGCACATCCCCGGTGCGCACTGGCCAGGCTTCTGCAGGAGGCGGACCTGTCAAAGTCGCTCGCCAACGGTGTTAATGGCAAAATAACGAGCACGTTGTCATGCAAGCGGTGCCGCACGGAGAACCCCCTGGTGTGGCAGAGGCAAACCCGCAGTGCCGACGAGGCAATGACGGTGTTCTACATGTGCAAGAACCCAGAGTGTGGGGCACGCTGGCGCGAGTAGGCGGACAAAAATGAAAAAAAATTGTGAATAAAGTGTTTATTGGAATGTTTTGCGTAAAATTTCAGTAAAGTAGTCTCCTCCAAGCTCTGCAGGCACTGCCCCGTCATAGTTTTTCATCACCGTTTGCCCAATGCTTGCAATGTTGCTAAACATCTGGTTAACCTCCTCTTCCGGCATCTTCTGAATAAAGCTGCGCGCAAGGTTAATCAACGGTGCCATCTCCGGTGGCAATTGCCCGAGCGCGTCGTCGCCTATTGTCCGGGGATACTCGATGGTTGCCGTGCTCTCAAGCCTTGTATCGGGCTGCTGCTGCTGGGGAACCGCTAGCCGCTGCAGCGTCTGCACAAACCGGAGCAGCGTCTTTTTGCTGTTCTCCGAGAGACGGCTATCCTCCAGTTTCTCCCGAATCTGCATCAGATCCAGGATTGGAATGTTATTTTTCAGAATCTGCTCGAAATTCCCCGCCTCTATTGCCATATTGACGGCACTGCTGCTCATTGTGTTTTGCCACTGGAGCAGTATTTTGCTCACCTGCTCCTTGTCGCGGGTGGCCATTGCCTCGGCCACTACGGCCGAAAGCCCTGCCGTTACCGAGCATTCAGGGAACAAGCCAGCGAGTTGCTGCAGCATTGAATTAAGATAGTAGCCGAATTCGTTGACTGTTTCTTGCTGCATCTTTTCTTTTAGCCTTTTTTTTGTAACGCCCTTTTGCAAAAAATATCGTCTTGTGCGCGTTTTTTTTAATAATTATTGGAAAGGATCGCTGGGCATCCGGTCCACCGTGTTCATTAAAACTCCTTTAATAAAGTCCTTGAAACTAGCCTCGCTTCGATCCCCGCTGTACGTCTTCAATATCTTACCGCCTTTGATGTACACAATGTGCGGAATCCCGCTAACCCCAAACTTTTTCAGCACGGCTTGAAACTTTGCCGCGTCCACAAGAACCACTAGGCTGTCGGGCATCGAAGCCATTGCCTTAAGCATCGCGGGCTTTGCGGCCGTGCAGTGCCCACAATTTTCTCCAAAAAACATCACTGTTGCCCCATTCGAGAAGCGCCCAGTACCATTCATCAGCGAGTCCGCTTCATTGGGCTGCAGCATCGCCGAGCCATGCTGCATCATCGCCGGGCGAGGCTGCATCATTGCCGGAGGTGCCTGTTGGCTGTGTTGGAATGCCGGGCGTGCCTGTTGGGTTTCTTGAGGTGAAGGTGTAGGTGGGTTGTGGTGGTGATGGTGCTTTCTTGACCGCCCGCAACCGCTACGCGACATCAACCACCCTACGAGGCCCACACACAAAAGAACAACCAGCACAATAGCAACTAGCTTCATAACACTACCACCATCATCTCCCGAAGTTCTAAAGGATGGAGAAGGAAGCGATGATGAATTCATTGATGTATTTTAATTATTAAAAAAAAATTTATTAAATTTAAATAAAATTCTTGTAAACTACTAATTTTCCCAACCCCGTCACCATTGCATTTCTTTTTTCTTTTTCCGTCGTCGCTTCCCGCAACATGTCGTGCGGAATCCCCGCACAGCTGCGCCGCTCTTCGGCCACGGGCGCTCGCAGTCTCTTTGCCGGCTTTTCCACCAACGCCATGTTCCAGCGCACTGCCTCCTGCACCGCATAGGCACACAGCGCTTGTTGGTCACGCCACAGACAACTCGCCGCCTTTTCCTCTGTAAATTGCTGCCCCACTGCATATAACAGCGCCCCTAGCCGTTGCTCCACCGCGCTCTCGTATTGACACTGTCGCTGGTGCTCTTCCGATGCGTTTCGCTTGATGTATGGCCGGTTGCTGTACGGGGCACTGAGCTGCTGGTAGTGCTGGGAATAGCGCTGCACCACTGCCGTATCACAGGGAACCCGGTGAAAAACCAGGGTGTCGCCGTCGTTCAGCACGGTTTGGTCGTCTAGGATTTCCTTGTTTTCCCAATAGGCCACAATACTAAAGAGCCCGGAAATGTACTTTGTTAACGAGGGAATTTGTTTTCCTTGTTTCAACGAGTTTTCAATGTCAATTCGCTTGCCCTCCACAAACATTTCGTAGTAGAGCCGCTCTCGCACTGTTCCCCAGGCCTCGTTGACGCAATTCTGTTGGATTGTATGTTAACATTAATTTATTTGTTTGCAAAATTTAAGGGTGTATACACTCAACCAGGGCAAAGGAAAACTGTGTTTGGCTTGTTGAGCTGAAACATCCCCGAATCATTACTAATTGCTGTAGCGCTCACGAAAATTTTCTCCGTCTATCCGGTCGTTCAAAAAAACTATATTTTCGTTGGCCGGAATTACATATTCTTGCGTCATTTCATATTGCTTGTTTTTCTCCCCCCCAAAATCCTCTAAATCCATTACCCGGGCCTGCGAAACCGGAACATCCATGTGCCGCATCCACGGGTGCCACTCCTCATCTGTGTTTCTCGGCACAAAGGCCGCTTCCCCAAACGCTTCCCTGGTTATTATGCCGGGCGGCTTGCCAAATGTGTAGCTCCTTTGCTCCGCTTCTGCCTCCTCGTGGTCCAGGGAAATATGCCGCTCTGGATTTTCTGAATCCCGGTAACGCATTGTTTGGCCATAGTCGTAGGACTGCATGTTTGCCGGTCGGTCAACGTCCCGCTCTTGCATTCGCCCGGGATACAAATCTCCCAGAGAATACGACATTATATTTTATTATAACAATGGGTTATTTTTCTACATTACTCTCCCCTGTGCACACTTCCTCGTACCCCTCCATATATTCCAAATGCGGCATCTCACTATCATACCAATACCCTACATTGTGTTCTATTTCGCCTGCCTCTTCTGCGTCGTCTGCCTTTTTGTGGTCTTCTATGCTTTCATTTTGAAGACGCGGAGAAAAAGACAGACAGAGTGGGGCAAAGGACAAGGAATTGGACGATGGAAAAACAACTTCAAGTGATACGTAGATTGGGACAAGTTTTTCAAATGCATCGTGTGACAAATTAATTGGGGCAAATCTTATACACTCGGAAGAAGCGTCTAACGAAGATATATTTGGGGAGTCTAACAAAGAAATATCTGGAGAAGGTAGGTCCAGAGGAGCTAAAGAACTCTCTGCGATAAAAGGTAGGTCCTGAGATGCGGAAGAAGGTAGGTCCTGAGATGCGGAAGAAGGTAGGTCCTGTGATGCGGGAGAAGGTAAGTCCTGAGATGCGGAAGAAGGTAGGTCCTGTGATACGGGAGAAGGTAGGTCCTGTAATACGGGAGAAGGTAAGTCCTGAGATGCGGGAGAAGGTAAGTCCTGAGATGCGGGAGAAGGTAAGTCCTGAGATGCGGAAAAAGGTAGGTTCTGTAATACGGGAGAAGGTAAGTCCTGAGATGCGGAAGAAGGTAGGTCCTGAGATGCGGGAGAAGGTAAGTCCTGGGGAACTAAAGAATTTTCGACGCGTAACGGTAAAATATTGGATTTTTTAGCGTTTGGTGTGAAAAGTTTTGGGGAAATAGCCAATGGTTCCACAACACTTCCCAGCTTTTTCCATAAAGGTTGCCGCGGTAAATTTTTATTTTTTGGTTTGCTTTTTTTTATAATATTTATACGCGAGCGATTAGACATTATATACTCCTATATATTTATATATTATATAAAAAATTTGTTCAACTTTATTTCAAACTTCCATATTTATTGCAAATTCAAGCCCAGAAAAACTCGGGGTGTTCACTACCCCGCTTGACATTATCAGTATCTGCGACGCCTGTGCTGTCACCCCATAGCCACCGGTGGAATTCAACCACAGGCTACCCACCTCAATGATCGGAATAACCGTGCAGTTGCGCACCATATTGTCCGAGGCACAGGGAATTAGCTGCTTGTTGGGCTGCAGCTTGCTGAAATGCGTTGCCAGCTCAGAACTCCCCACATTGACCTTGACGCGTGCAGTGGCCGGGTACTCCGGCTTCTTTGACGGCTTTACAAACCCACAAAATTGCCGGCGCAGCATGGATATCGGCAGAAGCTCGTCGTCCGGGTGCAGGTCAAGCAGCTTAATCTGGTTTGCATGAATAAGACCCAGTAGGACTGTGTCTATATGATGCGCAAATTCCAGGTGTGGCCCATGCTTGAGCTCCAGCGGCATTGTCTTTACAGATACACTCGTATTGGTCTGTTGCGCGGACGTTGGTGGAACTCCATCGCAGAAAGGCTCCGAAATGCCGTACGGGGCCCGGAGAAAGGGGTCGCTGGGCTTCCAAAGCTGAAAGACCGGCTTGCCGCCCTCCGCCGTTAAAATCTCCACCTTCTTAAGACCTTTCGGGGATGTGCTGACGTTTCCCAGTTTCCAGCTGGCAGGGTTAACTGCCACATAGGTTGGTGTTGGGGAGCTTGCCATGTTCCTTTTCTTTTTATTAGTGTTCTTTTTTTTAGGGTCCGCAAGCATTTTTACGCCGTGGAACGCGTATTGTGTATTTTATTGAAAAAATTTGTCTTCAAAAGTAAAATGTTCGTCATTTCACCCAGCATTGCTGCAGAGCTCATGCGCCTGCAGAAGGAAAATCCCCAGCGCGAAGTCGTCGGCTTCTTCGACACAGACGAAACAGGGTCCCACGCTACCGCATTCACCGTTGTATCTTACGGCGACGACGACAAGGTCGCCTTCCGCGATTTTCACCCCTATATGTTCCACACTCACCCAAGCGATCCAAACCTACTCGTGGAGGAACCCCCAAGCGGCGAGGACTTCATGCAGGCCCTCACCTGGGGCTACCCGGCATATAACGCCGAGCAGCGCTCTTCAATCCGGGAGGTAGTCTGCAGCGCAGAGGGTTTGTGGCACTATGCTGCATCTCCAGCCCTTCGGGAAACCTATTTTGCCCTGGAAGAGCATGCCCAGAGCAACCTGGCAAAGGCGCTCTGTCGCTACCTCAATGTCCTAGTGACGTGCTACAAAAACAGGCTGATAGGCTACGGCTGCCTAACACAGAATGTTGAGACCATTGATTTTTCGTGGATGGCCGGCCTGTTGCAAAAAAACCCGGAATTGCTCGCCTATGTAAAAGAGGAGTTCCCGCTCTCTTCTATGGAAAAACTTACCCGTGAAAAAAACAATTGCCCTGGATTTTTCTTGGAATTGTGTGTGTTTTTTTAAAAAAAGCAACGTGTGAAGTTGTTTTAGAAATTAAAACGAGTCTTTTTTTTTGGATCGATGGACGCACTGGACATATATGCTGATATGGATGTTTCTGGAGATTTTTTGAACACCGATGACTTTGAAATTAAAAACGATTTTGATATCTTTGCCTGCAACGAAGAATACAACTCACAGTCCGATTTTGAAAAAAACCCTAACCAATTACCGCCTCAGGAGCTCAACGAACCCCAACCACAGGAGCTCGGCGAACTACAACCGCAGGAGCTCAGCAAGGTTAAACAAAATCCCTTAAAACGTCGCCGACGCGGCGGTAGAAAACTCCGCAATTTTCGCGCTAGACAAACAAACAACGATTTGAAAATTATCCGCATCACTCATGGACTCGCGTACTCCTTTGGAATGGTCCATAGCTTTTCGCCCACAGCGCAAAATCGCCGCAAGATTGCCGAGGGAATTCGCCAAGTCATGGTCTGCAATGAAACTAGGATGCCGGGATTTGGCCCCGATAGCCTTGCAGCTGCCGCGCTCCAAATGCAGGCAATATGCAACGAAATTTTGCAACTGCGCGATGTTGCTCGCTATATTTGCCCTTCATAAAAATAAAGAATAACATGCGTTTATTTGTCTTTTATCTCAGATTTATAGTATAATTTTTTTTATAAAATAATAAAATAATGCTGGGTTTTACTAAAAACATGCCTAAAATTAATAGCGTATATTACGCCGAAAAACCCCTAGTCTCGTTTGCTGCTCTTAAAAAACAACAGGAAATCCCGTTTATTGCTCCTAGTAATGTTGTCAAAAAACAAATGCCTTTTGCTCGCAATCTTCCCGGATCAGGACGCAATATTGCTACCCCCGTTGTCCCCATCGCTCCCCAAATTATACCTCCTGTCCACAATCCATTGCAGCAACAAATAAGTGCTCTGCAGGAATCTTATCTGCTGGTCGAGGAGGTAATGCGACAACAGGCCCAGGAGATTGCCCGCTTAAAAGAGGACATCGACATGGCAGGCTTTGGCTCGTTGGTGGTGCGTTTCCTTGAGGACTCTCCACCGGTGCGCTCTCTGTCGGGCGAAGACGACACGTCGTTGCCCCAAATTGCAATGGGAACTCGTGTGGTGCTGCGCAGCCCCTACGAGGAAAACGAGCACGGGCTCTGGGCTACCCGACAGATAATGACTCTGACGTCGGAGGGTATGCTGCTCAAGGGCTATTCGGTGCTGATTGCTAGGCTCCTGGAAACTGCCAGTGACGGCACTAACTCTTTCCAGCCTCTGGTTGAGGTCTTTTCTGACGATTAAATTAATCATTAATATTTGATTTCACTGACATTACATAATCCCCTGAGTTAAAGATGGGGTGATTTTCAACTAATTTGTATTTTTCATTTGCTGCATTTATTGCTTGTACTTTCATTCCTTCAGCAATATTATTAGTTATTTTACAAGCTTGTTCAGTTGGAACACACTTGTTTCGTTGATATTTTTTACTTGAACATGCTTTACTGCAATACACGCTATAATCTATTGGATAGTTTGTATTTGTTTTTTGTTTAGCATCATTATAAAAACGTTGTTTAAAATTCCCATCATTATCTTTACATTTTTTGCTATTTATTTTTGCTTTACATTCCGGTTGTGCATTTGCTGCTGGTGTTGATGCTGTTGTTGTTGTTGAGGTTGTTGCTGTTGTTGATGAAAAAATTGGTGGTTCTAATAAAACAGATGTTTGTTTAATTTGTTGTGGTATGTATCTTGGTGGTAATATAACCCTATCATTCGGAAATGATTGTATACGGGGAGGGCCTCTTGATGGGTAAGGGTTATTTTTATGGTTTTTTTCCGCATTATATGCCATTTCATTTAACTTATCAATATCATTTTTTAACCACAATGGAAAATTATCTGGTAATTTATTTACTAATAATTTATTTACTAATATAATATCGTCATTTTCAGCAGCATCTTGATTTGTTAAAGCATTGAAGTATGCTGTATTTTGTTGTTCTCTTGTGTTAAAATGAGGTTCAGGGTTTCCTGAAAAAGTCAATACTTTTGCTATAGATTCAAAGTAAGTTTCAGTATTAATTTTATTAAATTCATCTAATAAATGGTAATATAATTCTTCATCTTTTATAGTATATCCATTTATTAATTCTTTACCTTTATTTAATTTATTAAGATATAAATAAAAATAATAAAAATTTTTTGAATTATGTTTTTCTAAATAAGTTACAAGTAGATTTTTCATATCTGTCTTTTTTTGTTGGGCTTGTTGGGCTTGTTGTGGTAGTTGTGGTTGTGGTAGTTGTGGTTGTGGTGGTTGTTGTTGTTTTTGTGGTGGTTGTTGTTGTTGTTGTTGGGGTTGTTGCTGCTGTTGTTGTTGTTGTGGTAGTTGTTGTTTTTGTTGTTGGGGTTGTTGCTGCTGTCGTTGCTGTCGTTGCTGTCGTTGCCGTCTTTGTTGCTCTTCAAACTGTGTTTGTGCTTGTTTAATAATAATTTGATTATCTTTTTTACTTTGTTCTTCTTCTGCTTCTTCCATTATTTTTTTTACTGCTATTGTTGCATTAACTGAATTGTTTCTTGCTTTTTCTGCCCATTTTATTGAATCTTCTGCATTTTTTTTTGCATTTTGTACGGCTTCTTTTACCTTTTCTAAATCTGCTGTTTCTTTTGCTTTTTTTGCATGTTTAATAGCTGAATTGGCTGATTCCATTGCATTAGTTGCTTGTTGATCTGCCATTATAACAAGGTTTTTTGTTTTTTGTAGTACTTCTACATTGAAATTACTTGCTCTTTTTACTGCGTTGTCTACCAATAACTCTGTTTTATTTGCCATACTTCTTGCTTTTATTGCAATTTTCATGGCTTCTTCTGCTTCTTGTAGTGCAATTCTTGTAGCACGTTGTGCTTTTGCTACCAAATTTGCGTTTTCTGCTACTTCTGCTTTTGCCCATTGTGCTACTACCCGTTGTCTTATTTCTTCTTGCTGTGCTGCTACCCGTGTTTCTGCTTCCCGATGTGCTATTGCTGCTTTCTGTTGTCTTGTTGCTTCTCTATTTCGTTCTTCTTGCTCTGCTGCTGCTTCTGCTTCATGTTGTGCTTTTACTGTAAGTCGTTTTTTTAATCCACGGCTTACTACCCGTTTTCCTGTTGCTTCTAATCGTTTTGTTTTTTGTTGTAATTTTGCTGCTGCTTCAACACGTCGTGCTTTTTCTGCTGCTTTTTGTTGTCTTGTTGCTTCTGCTTCTTGTTGTCTTGTTGCTTCTGCTTCTTGTTGTCTTGTTGCTTCTGCTTCCCGTTGTGATTTTGCTGCTGCTTCTTTTTTCTCTCTTACTGCTAATAGATCTTTTACCGAATCATCAAAAAATTTATTCCATTTTTCTTCTTCTTCTTTTTCTTTTTCTCTTTCCACTTCTCCTGCTCCTGCTTCTGCTGCTTCCTGTTGTCTTGTTGCTTCTGCTTCCCGTTGTATTGCTTCTGTTGCTTCCCGTTGTATTGCTTCTGTTGCTGCTGTTTCTGCTGCCAATCGTGCTGTTTCTTCTTCTTCTTCTTCCACTTCTACTATTTCTCCTTCTCTTTCTCCTTCTCCTTCTCCTCCTCTTCCCACTTCTCCTCCCACTTCTCCTACCACTTCTCCTCCCACTGCTTCTTTTGCTATTATACCAATTGGTGATACACCACCACCACCACCACCACCACCCTCACCACCCTCACCACCACCACCACCACCACCACCACCACCACCAACACCACCACCACCATCACCATCACCACCACCACCATCACCACCACCACCACCACCACCACCATCATCTTGATCGATATTTAACACCAGTTTTGCTTGGCGTTCAATTTCTTCTGGAGTTGATTGTTGGTAGCCAAAGGTATTTATTGCTATTTTAGCGGTTTTTTCAAATCCGTCAAAACGACAATGGTTTGTAAAATCGAGCATAATAGTCTCATATGCCTGGAGCTTAGTTTTTCCTTCATTCTTTCCCACCCACTCTTTTTTATTTTTTAATGCTGTGTGTGAAAAAGCCGTTTCACCCGTTCTGTCACCCAACCAAAACTTTCTAAAAACCATACGATAATCTTGATTCCAAAAAAATACATTTGATTCAGAATCAAACAAATCCCAAGGATTCCATGGCTCTTGATCAACAATATTTTTAGCAAATGGATTATCTGAAGAAAAGTAGCTCGTTACCCCACCAAGAACAATGAGGTTTGCATTTCTATTTTCAAGCAAGAACTTTTTAATCCCCATTCGGATAACGTTTAGTTCATTAGCAACAGATTTCGACTCACACACACTTGTTAAGTTAATTGAATTATAGCTTCCGTCAGCATTAATACCCTTTTTCTGGGTAAACCAGTCAATATCACCAACAACAACCCTTTTACCTGTTCCTTTAGCCAGTTGTTCGATTTTATTCGTCAGTGTTGTTTTACCTGCGCGCATGAAGCCGTTTATCACAAAGATTTTTGGCAAATTATCACCACCACCACCACCATATTGATTATTTTTGTAAACATCCAACAACTTTTGGTAATCGTCGCACAATTTACTTAATTTTGTAAAACAAGACATTTTATTATTACAAAATTTCTATATTTTTTTTGAGAATGGTTAGCAAACCATTGTTTTTGGTTTTAAAATTTTCGTATACTTGTTGCTTATTTTTAAAAAATAATTTTGGTAGCTTGTTTCTTTTTCGAAAGAGTTCGATTTTCCTCAAAATTATACTTATTTTTTTTTAAATTGTAGTTCTTTACTAACTTGAAAATCAAATGATTTGTCATATATTAAAAAAATATTTTGCATTTATTTACCAATATTTTTTTACACAAGACCCAATATTGTTACATTTTTTTGGTAATTATTTTTTTGAGAATGGTTAGCAAACCACTGCTATGCGACATTGGACGATTAAATATTGGGTCCTGGATTTCCATTTCAAAAAAGTTTTCCATCAAATCGTTTTTTAAAGCCATATTGCCATATTCGTCAATGTCACCTACAAGTGATACGCGGAGGTGCCTTAATACATAATACTCTTTGGGGACATTTTCTCCAAAAAAAATACTGCGAAGTGGTGTTGTGTAATCAAGCTTTACTAGTGTTGTTTTCTGTCTGTCCGAATACTCAAAAAGCTCGTTACCCACAGATTTAACCTCATTCTCTAGTGGTGTTTGCACAAATATAATGCATCTAAACCCATATTGATTAAGCTCACGCAATAGTATTGGCCCCATTGCTTTCGGGCATGATAATAGTAACGACGCTCTACAGTTCCAGCCAAGTATTTTTTGTTGCAGCTGGTAGGCTGTTGGCCTTGCAAATATTTCATCGGCATTGCACTCTTGAGCATTCCAGGTAATTAAACCCAGTCCTATAATGTCCTGTAGCAATTGTCCACTCTGGGTAGTATTTACCCAGGCGTGCTCACTTTGCACGTTGGTATTAAATTGATAGCCAGGTAAGCCTGCGCCTGTTGCAATAGCATTCAGTAAAAATTTTCTGTAGCTTTCAGCATCGGTTGCCCGCATAAATTGCCTGTGCGATTCCGCATCATAGACAGTATCGTCGTCGTCGTCGTCACTGTCACTGTTGTACATTTAAAAAAGTATTTTTATTTTTTTTTATTGGCAAGGCAACAATGGACGAAGACACTGTTGAATTCGAGCCTTATCTTAACAATAAATTAATAAACCCATTTCCTTTTCTCTTTCTTCCCTTTGATATACAACACATTGTTTTGCAAAAGCTCGACACATTAACCCTATTTGCTTTTTTTTGCTCATCGAAGGCTGCTGCTTCTGTGCGGCAACATTGCCCCGGATTTAGGAAATTTGACCGCAAAGATCTCCTGAAACTGGCATTACTTGAAGGAAATTTGGCGATGGCGGTATACCTACTGCCCCAAAATCATTGGATGCTTCTGCGCTGCAAAGGCTCAATAAAGCATTTTTGGAAGTACTCCGGTTATGGCAGTTGGGAAAACACCGCGGTTTCAAACCACACCAGAGCCAGCATGATGCGCTACATTTTTGCTTCTATTAAATTTCGTTTTCCACTGCTAATTTGCATTGTGCGTATGGCACTTAATCTGTTTGTGCGGGACTGCCATATTCTTTTGGCAATTGACCAGTTATTTGATTTTCGTACCCGAGGATATAAAAAACCCAGTAAGGCCCATTGTCGGCTTATAGCTAATAGTCTTGTGCGCGATTGTAGAATGGTTTGTTTTGAGAGGTTCTTGTCGCACTACAAGCCCGGAGATTTTTCGCGTGATTTTCTTGATGGTGTAATGCGTCTTGCGGCATCTGCTTCTGTTGTGCCGGAGTGTGTTCGCCTGCTATTACCATATTATTGTAGAGGATTGTAATAAAGAGTGTGTATTGTTTGATATCAAACCACAAGACCCAATTTTTTATTTAATGTAGTGCGCACACAAAATAACATATGTGTTACTATTGTAATTGCCAACACAATATTTGTAATAAATATAAATCCTCCTATACTCCTTGAAAATATAACCCAGAGTACTATGATAATGATGAGAGTGCCTAGGCAATCTCTCCAGGCAAATCCCATAAAGTGTGAGTGGAATCCCTCGCCTGGAACTCCAAGAGAATTTTTGTAAGAGCAGAACATTATTTTTAATAATTGTGTTTGTTTTGTGACGCCTGACTCTTTTTTAGTTCTTTTTTTTTGATTGTGATGGACCACATGCTGCTGATTAACACTGAGGTTGAACGTATCTTTGCTATGCCATTTCTGGATCAATCCAAAACAATAAAATTATTTTCCAACGATTCTCCTATCATGGCTGCATTGTGGAAGAAGGAAATTAAATTGCATGGTGGTTTCAAATATCACTACGCTGCTAAATTGTTTGAAGGCAAAAAACAGTTTCATAAAAATGGATTTACTACGCCTGAATTTAAGAATTTTATGTATGGCTATAGAACAATTTTACAAAAATTTGGATACCCTTTAGAGGAACTTTTAAAATTTACCTTAATTCCCGCTGTTGATGCTGTTGACGTTGTTGAAATTATTGACGCCATTGATCTTGTGGACGCTGTAAACGCTGTTGAGGTTGTTGACTTTATTAACGACGAAGAAAGGGATGCGGCTGTTGACGTTGTTAAAAATCCTGTTCAATTATATACAACCAAGCAGCAATATATTGAGGAATCTAAAATTTTGTTAAAAAAAAGTTTTACTGAGTGGCTTCCTACACAACGATATCCGCGTTTGTTGCAACAAGCCTCCGAGCCTGTTGTTTTGACATCAATTGATTTGCAAACAATGAAAACCATTGATTTATTTGCGTTTGTAAATTCCAATGAGGCTGTCATTAATAGGTCCAATAATGCAAGTATTCGCTACAATGTAATGAAGGGCCAAGTGATTGAACAATTGGTAATTCGTGCAAAAAAATTAAAAACGCGCTCTAAAATTTGCGATATTTACGCGGATGTAAATACTTCATTAAAAAATTATGCAATTCAACGTGGAGAAAGTTACGTGGAACTTGGTGATCGCTATCAGCAAAAACTACGGGCATTGGGTAATGCAGCAGAGTATTTGGAACTGGAAAAATACGATTACAAATGCACATTAAAGGAGTTAATTGATCGCGCTCCTCAAATTGTAAAAGAAGCAAACTCTTTAAAGCCAGTAATTGAAAAACGTCCTGCAGTTCGTCGTCGAGCTGCTCCTGCCGCAAAAAAACAACGTGTTGATTAAAATTTTTATAATAATGTTTTTTTACATATATATAACCATTGTGTATTTATTTTGTATTTTATTGCTGTAAGAAAAGACCTTTTGGAAATCAAAAACGGACTATAGGGTAGTTCGTTTTTGACGTAAGAAAAGACTTATTGGAAATCAAAAACGGACTATAGGGTAGTCCGTTTTTGACGTAAGAAAAGACTTATTGGAAATCAAAAACGGACTATAGGGTAGTCCGTT
>Ga0209443_1001127_pt1 | contig 17176 bp, 19 predicted proteins | sample LauGreBMM110DCMD_2_FD_187571 | JGI IMG/M metagenome (GOLD analysis project Ga0209443, IMG submission 187571) | Freshwater lake microbial communities from Lake Michigan, USA - Su13.BD.MM110.DCMD (SPAdes) (version 2) | ecosystem: Environmental > Aquatic > Freshwater > Lake | place: Lake Michigan... | reverse complement strand
TTCAATGGGTTGATTGAATCTGTTGCCAAAAGTAATTTGTTGAAGGTTTGTACATTTGGCGAGGGCTTCAATGGGTTTGTTGAACTGGTGACCAAAAGTGATTTGTTGAAAATCTGCACAGTGGGCGATGGCTTTGACGGGTCGATTGAAATACCAACCAAAAGTTATCTATTGAAGATCTGTACATTTGGCGAGGGCTTCGATGGGCTGGTTGAACTCATATCCAAAAGTAATTTGTTGAAGGTTTGTACAGTTGGCAAGGACTTCGATGGGTCGATTGAATCTGCTACCAAAAGTAATTTGTTGAAGGTTTATACAGCGGGAAAGGACTTCAATGGATTGATTGAAATAGTAGCCAAAAGTAATTTGTTGAAGGTTTATACAGCAGGAAAGGGCTTTTATGGATGCGTTAAACCGCTTATCAAACTCGACACAAACAAGTATTAATTTTTTTGACATACAATCTTCGAACATTAATTTGTCGCATTTATATACTATCCATTTAGCTCGATATATTTTATAATAGGTATCATCGTCACCATGTTGATTGTATGAATATGTCATAAAACTTCTAATTTGGGTGCAAATATTTTTAGATACCTGACCTAATATTTTTATTTCGCCCGGGTGTAAAAAAGATGTAACTAGATAATAACTACTTATATCTAGTTTATTCATTATTTGTATATACAATTTATTATTTACGCTACCGATCAGCACAATTTTATTAAATTTCATTTTTTTGCAGTCATAAATATCAGTTGCTGTTATGAGCGCCACTACTATTAGAATCATTATTACGAGCGTCACTATTATGGTTACTGTTATTTGCGTCGTAATTAGTGAAAAAATCGCCTGGTAAATATTTAGGTTCCATATTTTGAACAAAGTTATCTCGCCATTTTGTCGAAAAATAGTCTATCTTGTTATTATTTTTAAAAACATTTGTAACATATTCGCCGATTGTGCTAAAACCTTTATAACTCGTGTCTGATGATATGTTGCGATAGTCTTTTATTTCTTGGTCAGTAAGCGTGTCATTTTCTCTTCCCACCAATACTTTTAATTCTTTTAATTCGACATCATATGGTTTTCCATGGTGTTTGTTCTTATCAATTTTCATGGCAAATTTCCTAATATTCACCTTCGATATATCCGTGAAATTTCTTGGCGACACCTCCAACATATCGAATATTATTTTTTTAAATATATCCGTTACATTATTAGCGATTACCGAACATTTCCCGCACAAAAGAATTACATCGGATGAATTATGTTCTTTTTTCTTTTCAGGAAAATGTTTTTTAAATTGAGATGGTACAACATGAAATTTTGTCAAATCATTTTCCACTCCGCAAACTACACATACAGCATCTCTTTCGACAGGAGGGTATATAATACTATCATTTTTATATTCCGGTGGTTTTAACAATTTTATTGTTTTGTCCGATATTTGAGTTGCGATATTTTGTCTAATATACCAGCGATACCGTTTAATATCGCACAGACCTACAAGATTTCCATCGGGGTCTAATATTTTGAAATTCCCATAATTCGCATTACTTTTCTTTGTTTTATTCGGCACATCATCATATTCATTATCTGGATCAGGTGCAAGTTCTATAATATGTTCACGTGAAACTGCGTTTTGTTTTTCTATTTTTTCGAGCGCACTCTCAATTTGAGTCTTCAATGTATTTAATGTATTCATATCCTATAAAATATACTACTTAATAATACTTAAAGCAATTTAATGCAAAATAATCATCAATTTTTTGTTAGGTATATGGATAAAAATTGAATAGTTCTTGCAATATTTATTAAAAGTGTATTGCACTGTATATTAATATTATGAACGATTCGGATTCTGATACAGACGATGATGATTATTTTGAAATTGACACTAAAACAACACAATATGAATTAAGATCATTCTTTGACCAATTTTTATCAAAAACCAAGATAGATTTACAACCAGAGTATCAGAGAGAATTTATATGGAATAGTGATAAACAGGATCTTCTAGTTGATAGTATTATGAGATCTTTTGTGATACCCAACTTTGTTTTCATAAAAGGTGCTACAAACGATGACAAACATAAAAAGAAATATAGTTTTGAATGTATTGATGGTCAACATCGTTTAACTGTTATTAAACATTTCATAACTGGCGAGAAACTTAATGGCAATTATGTTAAATGGAGGAAGAAGAATGCACATGGCAAAACAATAAACGTATTTTACGAGGAAAATAAAAACACTAACAATAACCGGGTTCGTTGCAAAAGATTTATGACAGAACATGAAAAAGACAGATTTAATGACTTTAACTTGTCGGTTTGTACAATCAACAGACAAGTTAAAGGCGTTAACTCGTCAGGTTGTACAATCAATAAAGAACTTGAATTCAAAGATATATGTACTATTTTTAACAGGCTTCAAAATGGAGAACGAACAACAGGCGTAGATCGATTAAAAAATCAGGATCATTGTTTGGCGGAATTACTCAGGAAAATAAACATTGGAAGGATCGAGCTTTTTAAACAGACATCTGTTGGAAAATTTTTGTGGGATATATTTGGACATGCTATAAAAAATAAACAATCAAAATCCATTAAAGTTATGTTTTCCAGTGTGTTAATGCGATATGCACTAATATATGTAAAAGGACTAAATAAAATTACTTCATATTTAGATCTCAATTTACTAAAAGACATAGATACAAAATCTGAGCGGGCGGATATTTCTAGCAAAACATCCAGCCAAATTATAGATAATATTGACAAATTTCTAGAAACTATACACAAATTAGTGAAACATAAAAAGCTTACAGTACATATGTTCTACGTATTAGCTGATATATACAATAATACACTGAACGGATATATGTCCAAGCAAACTATTACAAAAATTGTAGAAAGTAAACAATTTTTAGAGTACAATAATGATTCAAAATTTTGCACGGGTACAGGACCACCATCACCGGCAAAATATAAAGAAGTTAGAGACATATTCGCCAAGTTATGTGACAGTGATAACAGTGATAACAGTGATAACAGTGATAACAATGATAACAGTGATAACAGTGATAACAGTGATAACAATGATAACAGTGATAACAGTGATAACAGTGATAACAGTGATAACAGTGATAACAGTGATAACAGTGATAACAGTGATAACAGTGATAGCGATGCATCATCGCATAAATATTCCGATTCATATCATACAACTACGTGTGTTGTCAAGAAGAAAATTAGAAATACAAAAATTATTAAAAAAAACTGCTTCTAGTCAATTATTGCAATTATTTATAATTATCTGAAAACATTTTCTACGTAGTCGTCATATCGCACAGCACTATCTATTCTTGGTGGCACGTTTCTTGCTCCGGATAACGGGTATACTCTGTCCGATAAATATCTGTCAACCACAAGTCGTACAGACAAATCTGTTATTTTATGTGTGTCGATATCTGTAATAGGGGGTAATTTTCCAAATGTTTGGTTAGATGTTCCTTTTAACACTGTTGCACCAGATCTGTAACTATTCATACACAGTGGCGCACCTGACAGATTTTCATTCATAACACTCGCAGACGACCCATATGATGCCCTAGTACACTGCGCACCATAGCAATTACTCGGTATTCTGGTAGGAACATTAAAGCCTAGCATATTCGGGCCGGTTGAATTGCATGTCGCGACCATATCACTATAAATCATACCATCCATACCATATTCAGGATAGAATGTAGCAGTAATTAAACCATTCGAATTAGATCCGGCTACAACATTCCCGAATGATGCATCCGTACTGTTTTCTTCGACAAAATAAAACCTTTTATCTGTATTAACAGGTCTATCTATTTCAATATAACTATATGGTTTTATTCTCCATTTTCCCATTTTAATCTTATCAATAAACAATTCAACATCGCATTTTGTTGGATTACGATTGTTTAATACAACAGTATACCATGTACCATTGTTAAGCGGTATATAGTCTTTTCGAATATGTGTATCTCCGTTCACCATTGAACCATCGACTTTTATATTAATTGAGAATCCACTCATCACTTTCATTTAATAATATTACGTATTATATATATATACACGTTATAAACGCGAAAAATTGAAATTTAGAGATGTTATAATAATGTATTTCAAGTAATAATAGCATTATGGATACAATTGACGATCTTCTAGTCAATCTTAGTAATTTGATTAAAGAAAAAGAAAAATTACAATCAGAACGGACACTTGCGATAAATAGCGCACACACAGAGGGATATCAGTATTTAAAAGAAAATGGATTTATAACAACAGTTCCGGTGTGTTGCGACTATACACAAATACGGATTGAACGGCTAAAATATATAAAAAAAATAATATCGGCAGCTTATGTGACTGCTGAAATATGTGATGAATATCGGGACAAAATTATTGAGATATTAAAATATGTAACTATGAAATCATATTGTATAAAATATGGCGAGGATTTTGGAATATGTACATATACTCTTGCTGTCGAACTCAAAACAATAATTGACGAATATTTCAAAAAAAATAAAAATATCGGATGTAAATTAAAACCATACCCTGATCAATAATTATTATTTTATAGCGAATAATAATATATATATTAATGCATAATATTCCATATAATATAATAAACACACCACTTCCTTGTAATTGGTCGGATGTACAATCTTTACGTAAACCTGAACACATATGCGAAGACTTGCCAGAAAATCCGATGCTATTCAACAAAACATCGCTTGGTGAAGGATCATTCGGAAAGGTGTCGCTCTACACAAAGGATAATATAATTTTTGAACAACCTGGTAATGTTACTGATTTTTGTAATATACGCACCAATACATGTATTGTTAAAAAGAAATTACATAGATATGATAACCATGAAAAACATATATCGAATGAGGTAAATATATTGTGGATGTTGTCGCATCTTCCTCAAAAATATAATATTTACTTTCCGACACTATACGGTTATCAAAATAATGTTGCAGAAGATGATAATAATTTTTATTTTGACGAGGATGACAAAGAAAGCGTTAAAATCCCTGAATTTGCAGAAGATGGCTATTCCGGCGGATTTTATGGGGGCTTGCGAAGCGACAATATTTCTATATATCAAACATACAGTGGTATCACACTATATACATATATGATTGAGTATGCACCAATCCCGTTTGACAAAGTAATATATATTATGATGTTTATATCAAAGGCATTATGTGTATTGCATGCATGCCAATTGTGTCATTATGACCTCAAACCGCAAAATATTACTATTCAGCTCGACGAAGACGGTGCAATAAAGGGAGTCAACTTAATAGACTTTGGAGTGTCGCGGTTTATTCAAAATAACAAAGCATACCTTATATTGAGAAATAATAACGGATTTTTTACAGAATTATGCGAAGAAAGTATATCTGGTAATAATCTTTATTCTGGACCTGAGGCATTTGACGATTCAGACATTAGAACGCAAATGTCTGATATATGGAATATTGGGAGTATATTTGTCGAGTTGTTAACAGGTATTCCTGTATCGATATTATTAATAATTAACGATAATAACGATATAAATGATATGAGTTATGAGAAAATATGCGAATTGCGCACAACAACAAAAATATGGAACAATGTTATGTTTCCGATATCACTTGCTAGATACGAAAGTAAAGGATCATTTTCAGTATATGCAGTTGTTAAAACATTCCTAACGAAATTCTTTGAGTCTAAACCGAGTGTTATGCATAAATATATCCCATCTTTTATTAACGAAATTTCTTCGGCGTTCATATATGTTAAACACGGTGCAACTACTAAAAAAAGGATTTCATCGCGCGAACTTTTTAGGTCTATTAAAAAATTATTTATTTACAACAAGATTTATAATAAGATTTCGCAGGAAAGGCAGTAGCAAAGTTCTGTCAATATACACATAGCGCGCATAAAACATTCTGGTAATTTTAACACCATAAAAATTGATATTTTATTATGTTGTAACCTGTATAGTGATATTTTATCATAAAAATTATGCATGCGAATCTTCCATATGCAAATACCTATATTGAAATGTGTCGTGATAATTCGCGCGAGATTGATAGCAAGTTCGTCGGCTGGATAAATAATGTCGAGAGATATGTATACAGTAAATTGAATATGTATCTTGAAGATATTGCAGACGAATGCTATATGGTATCATTTGAAGAAAAAGTGTCGTGGAAAGATATGGCTAAAACTGTTGTTAATAATTCGATTGAAATATTTTTATAATCTGGAGTGTGTCACGCAACGTACAGCAACACATATCATACATCGATATATAAAAAATTAGACATACAAAGTACTGAATAGTTTTTTATGGATCGATGTATTATAGATCTTACAAGTATTGTTATCTTGCTGTTAATATTTTCGGCGATTATGCGGTGGCTAGATTTTACTGAAAAAATAAAAGATGATAACCCTAGTATTACAAAATGTAATAAAAGCGTCAAATATCATCAATCCCGAAAAGGTGCAATTATATTTTTTTTACTAAAAAGTGTCCCATTTTTCAGTGAGAAAGGTGTAATAAAAATTAATTAATTTTTAAAACGATATAAATAAAATAGTGTGTTGAATTATTTTTCTTCGTGATTCCATCCCTTCTCATCTATTATTTTTTCCAATTCATCAACTTCTGGATATTTTCCGAACCATGCAGATTTTTTATAAGTATTTGCAATATTCTTAACACCGTTTTTTGCTTTATTGAGAAGATTTGTATACTCGAGTGTTTCCTGAAGTTCCGCAGTATCAATCATTCGTTTTATAAATTCGAGGGTCTTCGCTTTCCCCTGTCCATAGAGTCGCCTCGTTATTGATTGTCCTATTGTACTATCAATATAAAGACGCTGTGTCTCTTCATCTATCCATAATTTAGACCCTTCTTCAAGTTCCGACAGTACTAATAAATTATTTCTTAAATTTTTAAGAAATTTATCATTATCGGTTAATTCGATATCATTATTTAGATTCACATTATCTCCTTCCATTGTCTTTAATTCATTATTTATACAATCTGTATATGCGTTTTTTTTATCAATCTTTTTATCATCCTTTTTATCAGCTGTATTGTCACCCTTTTTATTGCGACTACTTATATGCTGTGTATCGTTGCACAATTCATCGCTTGATATCGATGAAGACATGTCTTGGGAACTATAATCAGTATAACTGTCATTTTCACTGTAATCTGACGACGAAGTTTCGTCTGGAGTATAAACTATTTTTTTTCTCTGGTTTATATTGCTCATATTATATGTTTCTATTTCTTCTGTATATAACTTGACTCCATCATTACAGACATTATAATTTTCAATATTTGCTGGGGGTGTAAAATAGTATGGAGTTTCACTGTATACATTATCGGCGTACTGTTCAACCGTCCCAGGGATATTAATAATAATATCTATACTAGGGGGGGGCGGGGATGAATTAAATTTACGTAACATGCGTTCTATATTAGAATTATCCCGCATTCCGACACAACAATTATTACTTTCACATAGTTGTCTAAATAAAAGTGCCATATGTTTACTAAATTTATCCCATCCTTCTTTGACAAGTTTACATATGTCATCTGACGGATCATAGCAAGTGTCACAACAAATGTTATCTTCTAACATTCTCATATTATATATATTAAAAGTTATTTAATATATATATATCGCGCAAATTCCATTATTTTATGTGGAATACGATAAAAATATTGAGACGGGAATTATTTTATAGTGGTTCGCGATATTGAGCATTATTGTGGTCTTTTTTTATGATTTAACAAAGACTTCTAATATTTATTGTATGTATATTCACTGCTTATTTTATTATGGGGCTGAACTTTCTTTTTTCGCATATTTTACAAAAAAATTAGTTATGTACTTCTGCAATCTGTTCAATAAAATCTTTTTTTTTCCTCACACATATCAATCCCTATATTGAAGACTCTCGAAATATTTATCATGTTTGGCTATATTGAAATTATTTTCGAGAATTTTCCCGAAAGATTTAAAATTATTTTATTGTGTTATGTATCCGAGATACTCTCTGTATAGTTCAAGCACAGTTTTATCCGGTATAAAATCAGAAGGATACATTTCAACTCGGTCAATGTCTCCAAACAATATCAACATCAATGTATAGTATAGGTTATTGTCTGGCTGAATACTATAGCCTAATTGTGTCAGTAGATAATCCGGCAGGTTTTCTATATCCTTAAATTCTTCGAGTCGCTTCAATTTATCTGCAAATTTATTAAGATACTCGTCAATATAAAAAATAACAGGATTAAATTTGGAATTACTATATTTTACACATACTCCATCTTGTCCAAATACATTCCGTAGAATATATTCAATATTATCCCTGTACAAATTCAAATGATAATAAACAATTGACGGAGCATTTCCGGCAGTTTCGGGTGTCGACACTATTTTATACCGACTTAGATTTGTTGTTACATTTTCTGTATCTTTCATAAAATTAATAAGATTGTCTTCGGATAATAATTCTTCTATGTTAACAATGATGTTTAGAGACGAACTAGTAATAATATCGCACATGGTCTTATTTTCATAATAGTTTGTTGGAGAGTAGATTATGTTATTATCGAAATAGAGCGCTGATATATATTGTGTGGTGTTGTCATAACTATCTTGCAATATTTCCGCAAATTGGTTAATTGTCATTGTGCATATATCATCCCGTACAATAGTTTTCATATATGATTTACCATCCTTAAAAATCCCAAGTGACATAATCATTTTGAAACCGGTTTTATCACCATCAAGCATTTTATTAATATGATCGACTATATGACTACCTACCGTATGCCAATTTGCAATGTAAGATATATTGTTGAAAGTTATGTTTAGATTGCCGAATGGAAACTTGTTCGATATAGTAACCCGTATATTTTTTGATGGAATCTCAATTATATTTTCATTGTAAACAACATCATTGTATACTTCAAAGATTTTTTGTAACTCGTTTATAAGACGTTTGTTGCGTGTATTTGCCAGAGTAACATTGTCAAATTTTGTGGTATTTGGCAAACCAACATGGGTTTTAACTCCGCCTTTTTGTGATTCGCATAAATATTTATACTTGTATTTTCTATATTTTTCTTCAAAATTCATATATATTATCATGGGAAAATGTTATAAAAAAATATATTAATTTAATCACAAATAAACATCGATAAATATTATCACGCGCGCCATTGCATATGATAAATATATTTAAATAAAAAATACACAGTCTAAAAATTAAGTAGTAAATATATTTAATTTATTCAACAGTACCTTCTTTCGACGGTATATATCTACGCGTTACAGTCTCCCATATCTCTTTAATATCATTGTTTAATTCTATTCTTTCAACCACATCAAATACCTTTTTGAAACCAACCATTCTTATGTAATTCTTAAGCATCCATTCGGCATATATTTTGTCAGAGTCTTGTTTTGAAAAAGATGGGGAGTAATATTCTATATTAAATCTAGAATCACGTATGTTACATATTGCATCTTTTACATATTTATGTACAATAGTATCCCATATCACTGTAACATCGACATTTAATTCGGTTCTTTTAATCACATTAGATACCTTTTCTAAACCATGAACCATTACGGCATGGTCAAGTGCTTCCTTAATAAATATTTTGTCATTATACTCCGTAACTGGGCCTTTTTTCGAAAGATGTATGATATTTTCGACGTCAAGTTCAAATGCTCGACACATTATACTTCCTGTCATCTGTGCCGGTAACAACATGCCAAAATTACCGGGCTTTAAATCGATTGCATTCAATATTAAACATGGTTCAAATCTACTGATAAATCTTTCTGAATACGCTTGAAACTCTTCAGGAGTCATACAAATGTCGGTATTTGCACTGTATACATCAAGTATTTTACGCGGTTTCACGCCATATTCTAATTTCTCATCTTTCCCATATTCTAATTTCTCATCTTTCCCATATTCTAATTTCTCCTTTTTCCGCAATCGGTTCAATCGGTAAGCAATATAGCCTGTTGCCACACAAGTACCAATTGATACCAGATCGATCGATATACTGCACATATTGATACCGTATGAATTACGTCCGAATGTTATACTCATTTTTAAAATTAATATACTATTTAACATTCGGACGTAATATACCAAACACTTAAAAAATCAATTTTTAATTTATGCGCCTGATGGTGGATAGGTATTACCAATTTACTTGACATAATCGGTAAAAATTGAATATATACATATTCTATAGATTCTAATATAAGCAGATATATCAATAATATAAATATGGATATCCCTGAATTTACATTCGAAAATGGGGTAGTAACAGCGTGGAAACCAGTATCACAATCGCCGAATGAACAACTTGCCGCAATAAAAAAACAGTTGGGTATATCCGGAAAAGCATGCCCGACAGGCCGATTAGATCCTATGGCGAGAGGAATAATGATTTATCTAATCGGCGACAAAACCAAGGAATCTGATTACTATATGTTTAATACGAAAAAAATATATGAATTCAATATCGTATGTGGATTTTCGACTGATAGTAGCGACTGCATGGGACTTGTAACCGACTCAAATACTGATTATTTAGATGATAACTATGACGAAATGATAAATAATATCAAATCAGGAAAATATATGGAATATATACAGACAACCCCGCCATGTTCTGCATATAAGGCAAGAAGTAAAAAAACCGGTGAAAAACACCCTTTATGGATGTGGAAGCATCTTGGGCGATTAGACGAAGTTGATATTCCCAAAACAAATATTAAACTGCACCGTCTGGAAATACTGCGCGAAGATACCATATGCCTGGAAGAATATATTGATACTATCACATCAGATATTAAGAATGTGACATCGTTTAATACTGGCGATTTGCACAGTATTGTTGAACATTGGGAAAATATCAAAGAACAGCATTCGGATACTTTACTTAAAATTATCAGGTGCGAAGCAGAAGTTCCAAGTGGTACATATATACGATTTCTCGCTCATACTATAGGGATGGACGCGGGTATTCCGTCCCATGCGCACGATATTACTCGGACAAAGATTTTTTTATCGTGAATGTACCTCTTTTAAATGTGGATGATGTATTGATTGATCCATCTAATCTCGCATCTGCGCATGGCTTGTTTGCCGCAACATTTAACATTATGTCATATCCAGCCTCTAAACATTGTCTTACGCGACTATGTAGTAATACTAATTTTTCATCTATATCTTTCATATATATATCTCCTTTTACCGATAGAGTATCCCGTTTAATATTTTTAATAGGTATATGCGATAACATATCAGTTTCTAGCCAAGTGTCTGGGGATCCGCTGCGCTTTAAAATATTAAAATTATTTATATATTGTCTATCAGTGATACCATTTACTTTTATAAAATATGATCGATAATAAGTATTATTGTAAGATGAATCACAAAAATTCTTACGCAATACATACGGACTAATATTTAACAGATTACACGATTCCTCCCGTAATTCGTTATGACCATTTACTGATAATCGTTTATATTTTTTTTCATAATGTCCTCCGAAATCATTATATTTGCGTCTGCCGATATTTCTCGCTACTATCAAACATACCTCTTTTTTATTGTTAATAAATCGGTCTTCCAGTACTATTACTCCGCACCCACTCCATTTTTTATTATTCCTAATAAATATATCGCCCCCTCCAATATGCTCCATATAATAATCTAATCTATAAAATTTATCGAGTAGTATTATAAAAAATGATATTTATTGTTGTTATTCTGATGATATATTTTATATGTATTACCAATGATTGTTCAACCAGTATAAAAGAAGATTTTGATTCTGTAAGGAGGAATAAACAGACAAGCGACATTGAAAGAATAACAGGCGTTGTTAATACAAATTGTAATAGATCATCGTACCCATCCAAACTATGTAAATGTAATGTGTTTTATGACAAACAGCTTGATGATACTACATTTATGTACAACGGCGAGAAACTTATTGATTATCACAGCAAAATATATAGCGATGAGCCATGTTCAAACACGCAAATTATAAGATGTCGAGACATCTAATATAAATAAAAATTATGAAGAGAGCGGCGGAGAAACAAATGAGACAAATGATACATCATCCCATTGAGCCTTAATATGCAAACCTATTACTAGTGTGCGATATCCTTTCTTGGCAAACTTTCCTACTTGTGACCGTTCAACAATGAGTTTCTTGATATTGCGAACACTCAGTTCGGCAGTGTCATCAATAACATCCATTATCTCACAAGTCCAAAACAAATCCCATAAACCGTCACTACCGCATACAATATCCACGGTATCTTCAGGCTCAACACTATAGATATTGATATCATGGATATGTAAAAATCCGTGGTCCTGTGTCTGCTTCAGATCTCCATGACCCCTTACAAATTGTAGATCTCCCATCAGTGTGGATCCATGATTAATATGTTCGTAACCGGGAAGCACTGTTGTTACACCGTTAACAATCCCAACATACTGTCTAATACTTTGAACTCCTCCTGGTTCGGTATATTTAGTAATATAGTCGCGCGCCTTAATGTTAAAACTTACTTTCCCATCCTCCGTAACATCAAATATCGGGATGGGTTCGATTTTTCCCTCATGATTACGAACTCCATTTATAGCGCTTCCCAATTTGTCACAATTAATTCTATTGTAAACAGCAGGCGCCGGCTTGATTCCGCGCTCCAAATTAATTGCACAGTACTCTGTATACGCGTCTTTGTTATCTACAGAATGGTCGACTGAAATCTGTTGAGTAACAGTATTGCGTCGCATATATGCATGAGAGTCTCCCATATTCATATTAAATACAATTCTCTTTGCACCATTTTCAACGACTCCAACAATTGTCGCAGTACTTCCTCCTCCCCGTGTAACATCTGGACTAATTGCATCCTCGACAGTTGCGCACATTTTGTGTAGGAGACTTTTGAATAATCCGTGATCGGTAAATGGCAACATTGTGATATTATCATAATGTTCTGCAAAATAATCATTATATGCACATGCTACTGCTCGCGACACATGTGCATTATTTCCGTGACCATCAAACACACCCATGACAAAAAGCGTGGGCGATCCTTCTTTGCTATATTTTACATGCATAGTTGTGTCCTCGCCATATACATTAATTGCATATGCGCGAGTACATCCATCAATCACGTCGCATTTACTCATTGAATATGGCGTATCCTTGCTAGAGAGACCTCCTGCCGCAATACTACTCTTGAAACATGAAGATTCAAACGTTGAATCAGGATCAGTTGATACAAGTTGCTTATATCTATAACTCTTCATCATCATCTCGCTCGTACACTCTTTTGAGACTTGATATCCAGTACATACGCCAATATCACTATCCGTATTATGTACATCTGTTTCTGGGCTCTGGGCACATGATCCGGTATACAGTTCGGTCATTGTATTCGCTAGATGTTCCATTGTATATGGCTTTTATATAGATATTATCAAAATTTAAAAGGATATTAGACTATATACTTATTCAATTTTTACGCAAATTATGTGGTTAATTTACAATATATTCATATATAGGAAGCGTTTTATTATAGTCATAAAAAGATAATGTAGATGGTTTTTACTATCAATATCAACCACATTATAAATTAGCGACGTGAAGAGACAATGATGATGAATGTAGAAAAGTATTTGGATCACTTGAGGAAAAATAAAAAAACTTTCTGAAGAAAATGATTGGAAAGTTATTGTACATTATGATCCAAAAAATAAGGAAATAACTGAAAGAAGTATTAAATTCCACTAATTATTTAGGAATAAATAATTTTCAATAAAATATTATTATTTAACCTTTTTTAAGAACAATTCTAATACTTTTTTTATAAAAAAATATCGACTTGTCTCGCTCATGTCATTATATTTTCCAATAAACTTCATGGCTGTCCTAACTAAATTTTGTTCTGATTGATCTGTATTAGTTCTAAATTTTTTCACAAATTTATCCGCAAGTTTTATAATCTCAATAGAGTGTTGCGCAAGTTGAGCTGGTTGAGATTGCGGGGATATATCATGAAAGTTAATACCGCCATACCGGCTTTCTTGCGGGACGGCTTGTTGGTTACTCGGTCCGACTCTACCCGTCATCCCTCCAGCTCTCCTACCGTCTTCTTCAACAACACCTCCGCGTTGACGCGCCAAATTTAAATATTTCGTCTTATATTTAATATACTTTGATTCGAACATATATATATCAAGTATTTTTTAATATTTTTGTCTGTATTTATATAATTTAATATCGGGTTTATAAATTAATTAATTGCAATACATCCCATAAACACTATTATATATTCTTGTTTTTCAAAAAAAGAATATGTATTGATTATAAACAGTTTTTTTATTAAAATGCTTGATATATATTCTTTTTAAAATCGTAAAAAGAACATATGGCGATCATACAAACCTTACATATAAATCTCAAAAATTCCAACCCAGAATGTTACTAGAAATTATTGGCAGGGTGTTAAAAGAAGGAATTAGTTGGAGAAGCATTGACACATTTTATGGATATGACAGCACATATCCTAATGGTACACTGTTTATGCGTTCTACATAAAATTAATTAACAAAAAAATAATATTAAATACTTATACGCAAATGTTGTGGAAATATTATGAAAAAATAAGAATAAATTATTAAAATATCGATTCACATACACGAGTTTTATTTATTCGCGAAACGAAGGAGCTTCTGTTAAATTTAACAAATATTATTGGCAGACAAAGGATATGTTTCTAATAATCTTCGCACTACTCTTCTCGACAAAAATATATTAGTTATGACTCCTTGAAAAAGTAATCAGAAGAAATGTAAAAACTTCGGCAAAACTCTGTGTAAAAAAAGAATAAGAATTGAAAATACATTTCAAAAACTTAAAATATATAGAAGGATAAACACGATGTACGACCATCACTTAAAAACTTTTAATTCATTTTTCATCTAAAGTTTCCAAAATTGCATTTATTTTGTCTTTTTCCATTATTTCTAATAGTTTATTGAAATATTTTTTTTGGTTTTGTAATTTAGACATATACCAAATTGAGCTTCTTATTATCATAGTTAATTTTATTTGATATATATATAATTTTATGGTGTAATTACATCATAAAATTCGATGATTTATAATACTCGAATAAATTTATAAAAAAAGCACTTGTTCAAAGTCATCATCGTCACTGCCAAATACGATTGCCATAGACATCTAAGTCGCGACATTCTTCGTGGGCTTCGTACTGGATTTGTGGGCTGAATTTATGCAAGCATTTCCAGCAGAAGTGTTGTCCACAAGTACATGTCATGTGATTGCATCCAGTATGCCGTGTAATGAATTGATGGCATACTGGACAAGGCTTTGTGTCAGTCGCCAATAGGGAGCGAGTTGCAGTATCCATTCCAACTACTTGATCGCATGTCCCTATATGAGGAGCAGTACCGCAATCCAAACACATTAAGTGGTTATGGGGGCAACCGGTCGCGGATTTTTTGCGGATAAACCCACGTGTCGCAAACATACAATTGGGTACGTAGCAAAACATGAACTTGTGATCGGGCGGAGGTTGTTCAGTGTTTTGCTTCAGAAGCAATCGGTGAATAGTACTGATAATTACCGGCTTGACTTGTCTACCAAAGAGGGAAGGATTGTGCTTCTTACCAGGAAAATAACACAGTTTGTGGAACTTGTCAGATTCGGTTGTCCACACAAGACCATTTGTCATGGTGATATTCAAAACATAAATATGTCCTTTACCGCCATTCCAGCTGCCACAAGGAAACGCATTACCAATGGCATGCGTCAGTTTGATAGTAGCAACCTGTGGATTTGTGAGAATTGCTTTCATACAATCTACTGCATCTTTAACAGTGTTTGCAACAAATATATGTTTGCCTTTCCTAGTCAATGACAAGCGAAAACGAGGGTCACCTTTTTCAAACTCCTGCAGAGTGACGGGACATTCAACATCCCGTTCTTTCGATTCTCTGGGTTCTTTTGGTAGCTTGGCTTTCAGATCAGACTTTTTAATTTGTCTGATATTTTTGAGATGGCCAAATACTTGCTTAAGCAGAGTCATATTATCGGTTGTCTTCGATTTTTCGAATTCCTTTAATGTTCTCCGCACCTCAGCAGTGAGTTTCTCACGGGCAAGGTTGAAAGTTTTTGCAAAATGGTTTTTCTGATTAGTAGAAATCTTCATAACAGTCAGGTACTCTTGTCTTTGTTGAACCAATAACATAAACTTGCGCAGAGATGTGGCACAAGGGTTTGTTGCAGTTACAACCATTGTAGAAACGAACTCGACTGCATCTATCATTACTTGTGGATCAAGCACATCTCCGATTCCCACAAAGACATTTCTGTCAAAGGGTATTGATGTACTTGCCATGTTTGAAAGCAAGTGTTTGAAAGCAAGTGTGTAAAAGAGGTATTTAATTGTGCAAGAGTTTGGTTGGTAATTACAATATGTTTATAATTTCAAATTTTTTATTGATGATAATACCTGTTATAAAAATTGAATTATTAACTGCTTGATATACTTATTTAATATATTAAATACTAGAGACTAACAATAATATATGTTGTCACTATGGAATACTATAACAATGCAATAACTTGACTACCCCTTTATAATATTGAGAACTTTAAGAATAACACGCTTAAAGTCCGCTCGGTTACCCGGGTTGTAAATATGGCAAATAGTCCATAACTGATGATAGATATAATATAATACATTATATATATCTTCAATATCAGAAATGTGTTATTGTGCTGGATTTTATCACCGGCACAATAATGTTAAAAGTGACATGTGTTTGTACTTCAAGAATAACACACTTGAAGTCCATCTGGATTGATTCCCAGATGTACTTGCTAAATCTTGTTATAATTCTAATAGCTTGCGAATATATATATTAGTAAAGTATTGTATTGCGGGTCGAATTCTAACAAGAATTATTGAACACGCACTATTAGTACATATAAAAATAAAGTATTTGCGTACAGCTAA
>Ga0209443_1001126_pt1 | contig 17177 bp, 9 predicted proteins | sample LauGreBMM110DCMD_2_FD_187571 | JGI IMG/M metagenome (GOLD analysis project Ga0209443, IMG submission 187571) | Freshwater lake microbial communities from Lake Michigan, USA - Su13.BD.MM110.DCMD (SPAdes) (version 2) | ecosystem: Environmental > Aquatic > Freshwater > Lake | place: Lake Michigan... | reverse complement strand
CGGCGCCGAACAATATATTATAGACACGCTTAACTGGTGTGGACTAACCCCAGACGAAAGTACAGTGCACGGTGGCGCCTACGGACCTTATAGACAAAGTGAGCGCAAAGCTACTTATACTCAATATTCTCAAATTTTAATAGAGAAAGGTTTTGCTTACTATGCATTTGATACCCCAGAAGATTTAGAAGAGAAAAGAAAACAAGTACCCAATTTTCAATACAGTAGTGCGCATAGAATGGAAATGAAAAATTCTATTTCACTCAGTGAAAACGAAGTGACTGAACTATTGAAAAAAGGAACGCCACATGTTATTCGTATTAAAATACCCGATGAAGAAGAAGTAGTTTTTACAGATATGATTAGAGGTGAAGTACATTTTGATGTAAGCACCGTGGATGATAAAGTATTATTAAAAGCAGACGGCATGCCTACTTATCATTTAGCGGTAGTAGTGGATGATTATTTAATGAAAATTACCCATGCCTTTAGAGGAGAAGAGTGGCTACCTAGTGCACCCGTGCATATATTATTGTGGAAGTATTTATTTGGACTAGATAAAATGCCTAATTGGGCGCATTTACCTTTGATATTAAAACCAGAAGGCAGTGGCAAATTAAGCAAGCGTGATGGAGAGCGATTAGGTTTTCCCGTTTTCGCAATGGATTGGAACGACCCTAACACTAAAGAAACCACCATTGGTTTTAAAGAGAAAGGATTTTTACCCGAAGCCTTTATTAATTTCTTAGCCCTATTAGGCTGGAACGATGGAACGGATAAAGAAATATTTAGTTTGGATGAATTAATTGCCAGTTTTGATATTGGAAGAGTGCATAAAGGCGGGGCGAAATTCGATTATGAAAAAGCAAAATGGTTCAACCAAGAATGGATAAAAAGAACAGATAATAAAGTACTAGCAACATTACTTCAACCCTTTTTGGATGCTGCAAAAATTGAAGTACACGAACCCGCTTACTTAGTAAAAGTAATTGGACTGGTAAAAGACCGTTGTCATTTACTAGCGGACTTTATCACGCAAAGCCATTTCTTTTTTGCTGCACCCACCACTATTGACACAGCCGCTATCTTACCTAAATGGGAAGAGAAAAAGCAGTGCTTTTTCGATGAATTAGTAAAACTATATGCACAAAAAATTGCAGAAGGCGTTAAAACACTTCCAGCAGCAAGCCTTGAAGCCAATTTTAAAGAATTAGCCACTGCGCATGAAATAAAACCTGGTGACTTATTACTACCTCTTAGAATTATGCTAGTGGGTGGTAAATTTGGACCAGGTGTATTTGAGATCATTGAATCAATTGAACTTTCTGATACGAACGCAAGAATTGAACATAGTTTGCAATTAATTTCAGGAAAATAATGTAATTTAATAGTAATGAAACCCATTAGAGTATTAGTAGCTAAAGTTGGACTAGACGGACATGACCGTGGTGCTAAAATAATTGCCACTGCCCTTCGTGATGCAGGCATGGAAGTTATTTATACAGGCCTACGTCAAAGCCCTGAAATGGTGGTGCAGGCTGCCTTACAAGAAGATGTAGATGCCATTGGTATTAGTATTCTTTCTGGTGCACACATGACGGTTTTTCCAAAAGTGTATCAACTCATGCAAGAAAAAGGCTTAACCAATGTTTTATTAACAGGGGGTGGTATTATTCCAGAACAAGACAGTATTACACTTCGAGAAATGGGTATTGGCACTTTGTTTGCGCCTGGAACCAATACTGCCGATATTGCTAGCTATATAAAACAATGGGTGGCCGAAAACCATAAGTAAACTACTTTTTTAATTTCAAAATTGAAACTATATGTCATCATTTCAAACTTTGTTTACAAAAATGGAGGATCATACTTTGATCATTACCATTAATCGTCCCGACAAATTAAATGCATTGAATCAACAAGTGATGAAAGATCTTGATGCCGTCATGGACCGAGTATATAAATTTCCAGAAATTAAAAGTGTTGTGATAACGGGTGCGGGCTTAAAAAGTTTTGTAGCCGGCGCCGATATAAAAGAATTTGAATCATTGTCAAAAGAAGATGCGACTGCCCTTGCCAAAAGAGGACAAGATGTATTTTTTAAAATAGAAAATTCTCCTAAACCAATCATTGCTTGCGTGAATGGATTTGCATTAGGCGGAGGTTGTGAATTAGCCATGGCTTGCCATTTTATTATTGCCTCAGAAAGCGCTGTCTTTGGACAACCAGAAGTAAACTTAGGTATTATGGTAGGATATGGTGGCTCACAAAGACTTACGCAAAGAGTAGGCAAAGGAAGAGCTATGGAATTAGTGATAACGGGTAAAACTATTAATGCTACTCAAGCCATGAATTATGGACTCGTGAATTACGTGGTACCTCAAACTGAATTATTAGACAAAGCATTCTCTATTTTAAGGGTAACGCATGAGAAAGCACCTTTATCGGTTGGCAATTCTATTAAAGCGGTGAACGCTGCTTGGAATGAAGCAGAAAATGGCTACGCTATTGAAGCTAAATTATTTGGTGAATGCTTTACTACCCATGATGCGAAAGAAGGTATTACAGCATTTGTAGAGAAAAGAAAGCCCGAATTTAAAGGGAATTAATTTCCCTTATTTACATATTAATTTATGTGCAGTTTAGTACCTTTGTGATAGAAAAAATAACATTATGGAATACAGAATTGAGAAAGACACGATGGGTGAAGTAAAAGTACCTGCTAATGTTTATTGGGGTGCTCAAACACAAAGAAGTATTGATAATTTTAAAATAGCACAGGATATTAATCGAATGCCTAAGGAAATTATTAAAGCATTCGCCTATTTAAAAAAAGCAGCTGCCCTTACTAATATGGATGCAGGTGTATTACCTAAAGAAAAATCGGATTTAATTGGACAGGTTTGCGATGAAATTATTGCAGGTAAATTAGACGATCAATTCCCTTTAGTAGTTTGGCAAACAGGAAGTGGTACACAAAGCAATATGAATTTAAATGAAGTCATTGCTTACCGTGCACATGTTATTAAAGGGGGAAGCTTAAGCGATAAAGAAAAGTTTTTGCATCCTAACGACGATGTCAATAAATCTCAGTCTTCTAACGATACCTTTCCAACGGCTATGCATATTGCAGCCTATCAAATTTTAACGGAAACTACTATACCAGGTATTACTGCATTAAAAAATACATTAGAAGCCAAGAGTTCGGCATTTATGCATATTGTTAAAATAGGTCGTACCCATTTTATGGATGCTACTCCTTTAACCTTAGGTCAAGAAATTAGTGGCTATGTAAGTCAATTAAGTCATGGATTAAAAGCTATTCATAATACTTTAGCGCATTTAAGTGAATTAGCCTTAGGAGGTACTGCAGTTGGAACAGGTATTAACACCCCTAAAGATTATTCAGTAAATGTAGCCAAACATATTGCCAAATTAACTGGCCTTCCTTTTATTACTGCTGAAAATAAATTTGAAGCATTGGCTGCACACGATGCTATTGTGGAATCACATGGCGCTTTAAAAACAGTGGCAGTAAGTTTAATGAAAATTGCCAACGACGTGCGCATGTTGTCATCAGGTCCACGCAGCGGTATTGGAGAAATTTTTATTCCAGACAATGAACCCGGTTCTTCTATCATGCCAGGAAAAGTAAACCCAACACAAAGCGAAGCACTCACTATGATTGCTGCGCAAGTAATGGGTAATGATGTTGCTATTAATATTGGTGGCTCAATGGGACACTTTGAATTAAATGTATTCAAGCCCCTAATGATATATAATTTCTTACACAGCGCTCGTTTAATTGGTGATGGATGTGTAAGCTTTAATGAAAAGTGCGCTGTAGGCTTAGCACCTATTGAAGCCAATATTAATAAACACGTTAATAATAGCTTAATGCTAGTTACTGCACTGAATACTAAAATTGGCTATTACAAAGCAGCTGAAATTGCACAGAAAGCACATAAAGAAGGTACGACCTTAAAAGAAATGGCCGTGAAATTAGGTTATGTAACGCCTGAGGAATTTGATGCATGGGTTATTCCTAAAGACATGGTCGGTTTGTAATTAGAAGGGTTCATCTGTAATATTATATTTCATCCTTCTCTGTTCGCCACTTAACGCTAAAAATCATAAATTCTAACTAAAAGTCAGAACTCGCACTTCGTGCTCAAACATGCTGACTTTTTTAACGTTAAAATTTATGAATTTTTATACGCTATGGCTCAAAGCTCAGGAGTGAAATACAATATTCACTGATGAACTTTTTAATTTAGATCTATGCGAAAAAGAGAATTAATACTATTTCGAACGAACTTTGAGCGCAGCGATCGAGAGTGAGAAATAGGTATTTATTCTCTTGATAGCGCAGGATGAAATATAATATTACAGATGAACTATTAAAATACTCTTTCGCCGTTCAAATAGGTCTTCAACACTTTTACTTGCAGAATACTATCGGTAGGTACTTTCAATAAGTCTTTATCCAAAATGATAAAGTCGGCTTTCTTGCCTATTTCAATACTACCTACTTGTTTCTCCATTCTATTCGCCTTAGCTGCCCAAATGGTCATACCACGAATAGTTTGCTCACGCGTTAAAGCATTCTCCATTTGAAAGCCACCTGCAGGAAAACCTTTGCTGTCTTGTCTTGCCACAGCTGCTAAGAAAGTTTTAAAAGGATTTATTTCTTCCACAGGAAAATCGGTACCTAGGGGCAACCAATTATTTTGTTCTAATAATTGTTTAAAGGCATAGCCTCCTTTTAATCTTTCAGCACCTAATCTATCCCCTGCCCAATACATATCGCTAGTGGCATGCGTGGGTTGTACAGAAGGTATAATATTGTTTTCGCTGAAATAATGAAAGTCTGCTGGGTTTAGTATTTGCGCATGCTCTATTCTCCATCTTTTATCATTCTTACCTTTTAAATATTTAGCATACACTTTCAATACCACCCTATTCGCACTATCTCCAATAGCATGTGTACACATTTGAAAATCGGTATTAATTAATTTAGCGGCGATGCTATCAAAATGCGCTTGACTACTTAATAAAAACCCGCCCCAGCCTGGTTTATCTGAATAATGCGCTATTAATGCAGCGCCTCTTGAACCAAGTGCACCATCTCCATAGACTTTAATACCTTTCACTGCTAAGCGATCGGTTACATAACCGCCATCCGTAAAATATTTTGAAGTATACGTACTTGGCTTATCACTTAACATTACATACAAACGCATTTTTAAATCATTCGATTTTTGCAAGGCATCTATATAATCAACATCCTCTGGGCTCAAGCCACAATCGGTTATAGTGGTTAAACCTGTTGCAAAACAATTTTGCTGCGCTGCAGTTAACCAGTTTTTATAATCTTCTTTGGTGGTTTTAGGTACTTCTTTTTCTATTACCCCTACTGCATTATCAATTAATAATCCTGTTAATTTTCCGTTCTGCACTGTGAACTCACCTCCTTCCATTGTTTGTCCTGCTTTCACAGCTGCTAATGCTAAAGCATAGTCATTCGCAATACTTGCATGACCATCTACTCTTTCTAAAATAACAGGTCGGTCTGGAAATAAAATATTTAATTCCGCATTGGTAGGGAATTGTTTACCTGCAAAACGGTTTTGATCCCAACCTCTTCCTTTTATCCAACCTTTACCAGGATGCTTTACAGCAAAGGCTTTCACTCTTTCAATGGCCTCTGCCCAACTAGGTACAAACATTAAATCAACAGTATACAAGGACTGTCCGTAACCCAAAAAATGCGCATGCGCATCTATAAAGCCTGGGTATATAATAGCATTGTTTGCATTCACTATTGAATCGGATTGATACTCTTTTAAAATAGCATCATTGGTGCCAATGGCTACAATTTTACCGTCTTGAACAGCCATGGCCTCTGCCATCGTAAATTCATTATTGACTGTATAGATTTGTGCATGATGCACAATTAAATCTACTCTTTGGTTAATACAAGAACTAAAGAAAACTAAGGTTGCAAATGCAAATAATAAACGCATAATAAAAGTTTGAGAAAATAAAAGTAAGTAAAATAATAGAAAGCACCCTAGTTCAATAACTCGCAAGGCTTTAAGCCGGTATGCTTTTTAAAAGCTGCAGAGAAATGTGAGATAGAAGAATAGCCAAGAAGTGCTGAAACGTCTGTTACGCTTAATGATTTTTCATACAACAAATACTTTGCGTGCTCCATTCTTTGTTGTTGATAGAAATCAAATATAGTAGTGCCGTAGACTTCTTTAAAGCCTTTCTTTAAATAACATTCATTCATGGCTACTTTACGGCTCAGCTCTTTAATAGTAATTGGGTCGCCAATATGTTGCAATAAAAATTCACGCGCTTGATAGATACTTTCCTTACCTCTATCATCTGCTAAAAACTTACAAGTAAACACTACTTCTTTTTCATCGATGACGCTTTCTAAGCTGTACACCAAGAGTTCATGAATTTTTGCATTCACAAAAATATTTTCTAAAGAACCGCTGTAACTATGATTCAATAAGGCATCTAGCGTAATTCGCTTTTTTACACTTAAAGGAAATGTTTTAGTAAAATTGTCGGTATGTTTAAAGGCTAGCAACTCATCTTTCTTATTATTTGTTTTTACATTATGCACAAACTGATGTAAAAAAGTAGCTGTAAAATGAAAAGAAAAAACGTCCACCGTTCTCATCGGACCCATACAATCTGAAGTAGGCAATTGATTACAACCCCCACAAACCTTATTGTCACAGTATCTATTTCCAGAAATACAAAATCTTAATTCTAAGTAATTTTCCTTGGGCGCTTGGGCATTAAAGTGGTACACAAACATGCCTGTATCTTCTGCTCCCCAGGCCTCCTGCGCCATATACCTTTTAATTTGATATTGGGTGGACCCTGGAATACGCTGCTCTTTGCTGTATAGCAATGCCATCCCAGTAAAATTTTGGGCTGTATTTGCTTGCTTTAAGAGTTCTTGTACCTGTGTCATTTCTACAAAATTAAGGCATAAAGCCTAAAGGAACTATTTAGCCTGCAAATCTGACCCAAAAATGACATAAAAAATAGCCTGTTTTTAGGTAAAAAAACTATTCACAAAAGGCCTAAAATGGGGATAACTAAATCGAGCCTAAAACAGGCTTTAAACCCTTAATTATCTTAAGTTTGTATGCATTTGGAATGCATCGAAAAACAAACCAATTTTAATACAATTATGTCCAACGATTTACAGTCAAACGAATCAGCAGAAAATAAGAATTATGGCGCCGACAGTATTCAGGTTTTAGAGGGCTTAGAAGCCGTTCGAAAAAGACCTGCCATGTACATTGGCGATGTTGGCTCTAAAGGACTTCACCATCTAGTGTATGAAGTGGTAGATAACTCTATCGATGAGGCTTTAGCGGGCTATTGCTCTCATATCGAAGTAGCCATTCATGAAGACAACTCAATAAGTGTGCAAGATAATGGCCGTGGAATTCCCACCGCCATGCATACCAAAGAGAAACGTTCGGCCTTGGAAGTAGTAATGACTGTTTTACACGCGGGCGGTAAATTTGACAAAAATACCTATAAAGTTTCGGGCGGTTTGCACGGCGTAGGTGTAAGTTGCGTGAATGCACTTAGTAAAAAATTATTAGTAACGGTTGAAAGAGAAGGAAAAAGATTTGAACAAGAATATGCCATCGGCGCCCCTCAATATGCTGTAAGAGAAATTGGTACTAGTGAAAAAACAGGAACTCGTGTGCACTTCTGGCCTGATTTAACCATCTTCCAAGAGTCGGTGTATAAAAGAGAAATCTTAGAAAGTCGTTTACGCGAATTATCTTATTTGAATAAAAGAATTAATATCAACATTACCGACTTAAGAGAGAAAGACGAAACAGGAAATTTTTATACCAAGAATTTTTATAGCGAAGGTGGTATTGTGGAGTTTGTACAAATGTTAGATAAGAATGGAAATAGAAATCCCATTATCTCTCAACCCTTATATGTAGAAGGTTTAGACGAGGCTTCGAATGTAATGGTAGAAGTAGCCTTAACCTACAACGACGATTTTAAAGAAAATATTTTCTCTTACGTAAACAATATCAATACCATTGAAGGTGGTACGCACGTAACTGGTTTTAGAACAGCACTTACGCGTGTGTTCAAAAGCTATGGTGATAAAGAAGGTTTATTTGAAAGAGCAAAAGTCACTGTTGAAGGAGATGATTTTAGAGAAGGTTTGAGTGCGATTATTTCTGTTAAAGTGCCAGAACCACAATTCGAAGGTCAAACAAAAACTAAATTAGGTAATAGTGAAGTGAGTGGTGTAGTGCAAACTACCGTTTCTCGCGCATTAGAAGCTTATTTAGAAGAGAACCCGAAAGAAGCTAAGTATGTAATCTCAAAAATTGTTTTAGCAGCCCAAGCGCGTGTAGCAGCAAAAAAAGCGCGCGATATGGTACAACGAAAATCTGTACTTACGGGTGGTGGCTTACCTGGTAAATTAGCCGATTGTTCTGATAGAGATCCTGAAAGATGCGAATTGTATTTAGTCGAAGGAGATTCTGCAGGTGGAACAGCAAAGCAAGGTCGTGATAGAGGCTACCAAGCCATTTTACCACTGCGTGGTAAAATTTTGAACGTAGAAAAAGCAATGGAACATAAAATTTATGAGAATGAGGAAATTCGAAATATGTATACAGCACTTGGTGTAACAGTGGGCACACCCGAAGATCCTAAAGCATTAAACATTGTCAAGCTTCGCTATCACAAATTAATTATTATGACCGATGCCGATGTGGATGGATCTCACATTGCTACGCTTATTCTTACTTTCATTTTTAGATACATGACTGAACTTGTTCAAAACGGATATGTCTATATTGCTCAACCTCCTTTATACTTAGTAAAAAGAGGTAAAGAACAAGAATACGCTTATAGCGAAGAGCAAAGAAAGGCCTTAGTTATAAAATTAGGGGGCGGAAAAGATGACGCCGTAACCATTCAACGCTATAAAGGTTTGGGAGAAATGAATGCAGATCAATTATGGGAAACAACCATGGATCCGGCACGCAGAACCCTGAAACAAGTGACTATTGAGAGCGCTGCAGAGGCCGATCGTATCTTCAGTATGCTCATGGGCGACGATGTAGCTCCTAGAAGGGAATTCATTGAAACTCATGCGAAATACGCTAAAATTGATGCTTAAACCCTAGATTTAATACGTTTTTTGGCCATTTTAACAAAAAATCAAGCCTTTCCGTAAATGAATCCCAATAAATAACCTACTTTCAATTAGAAATATTCACTTTAAAATTTATACAAAATGGACACTTCAAAAATGATTAAAGCGTATTGCTTAAAAACAAAAGAAAAAAACGTACCAATGCATGACGCTGTCATCACAAAAACTTCTAGAGGCGGTTATATGGCAGGTGGCAATGATGGTAAAGGAAATAAAATGGCTGCCATTTTAAGCGAAACAAATGCGCTGAAGGCTATCGCTGATGGTGTTGCTAAAAAAGGATTCTAGTAAACTTGGTTTACAAAAAATCTGAGTAAATTTTCACTCAACTTATCGCATTAAAAGCCCTTTCGTTCATTCGAGAGGGCTTTTTAGTTCAATAAAGAATTAAATAAATTTAAACCTGCACAGGGAAAACGCCCACTTGTATTTTTTCTAAGAGTGTAAAGCAATGCTGCATTGACTTTACCTCTTTAATAATGAGAATAAAGCTTCTGCCCACTTGTTTGAAATGCGCTTTATTCATGTTCTTTTGCGCATAGTCTAATAACTGCTTAAAGGTTTCACTTTCAAAATAAGGCGAATCAGGTCTGTTGACAAAAAAGCATCTTAAGGTTTCGTCCTTTAAAGTCATTTTTTCAAAACCTAGTGAAATAGCAATACGTCTGCAACGAATAGTCATAAATAAATCATGCACTGCATTAGGCAGTGGACCAAAACGATCCACTAATTCTGTTTGCATGAGTGCTAGCTCTTCATCATTTTCCGATTGATCCATTCTAGTGTATAAGGATAAACGCTCTCCAATATTTTCTACATAGCTATCTGGAATCATAATTTCCAAATCGGTATCAATGGTACAATCCTGTACAAAATCATCTTGCTTACTAATTTCTTCTTCAAATAATTCTTTAAAGTCGGAGCGTTTTAATTCGCGCACGGCTTCTGCTAAAATTTTCTGGTACATTTCAAAACCAATTTCAGCCATGAATCCACTTTGTTCTCCTCCTAATAAATTACCAGCCCCACGAATATCTAAATCACGCATGGCTATCTGAAAGCCACTACCCAACTCGCTAAACTGCTCCAGAGTTTGTAATCTTTTTCTTGAATCATCGGGCAGGGTGCTCATGGGAGGAGCTAATAAATAACAAAACGCTTTTTTATTACTACGCCCCACCCTTCCTCTTAATTGATGTAAATCACTTAAGCCAAATTGATGTGCATTGTTTATAATAATAGTATTCACATTTGGAATATCCACCCCGCTTTCAACAATATTGGTACAAACTAATACATCATACCTTCTTTCAATAAAGTCTAATATTTTTTCTTCCAATTGATGCCCTTCTAATTGCCCGTGCGCGTAACCAATACTAATATCAGGACATAGTTTTTGAATCATCTCACACATTTCTGCCAAGCCTTGTACTCTATTATGAATGAAAAATACTTGACCCCCTCTTTCTGTTTCATAGTAGATAGACTCTCTTATAAGATCTTCATTAAAGACTTGTACTTCTGTATGAATGGGCTGTCTATTGGCAGGCGCTGTATTAATAATACTTAAATCGCGGGCGCCCATTAAACTAAAATGCAAGGTTCTTGGAATAGGAGTGGCCGTTAAGGTCAAACAATCCACATTGGTTCTTAATGTTTTTAATTTTTCTTTATGGCCTACACCAAATTTTTGTTCTTCGTCAATCACCATTAATCCTAAATCTTTAAAATGCACATCCTTGCCTAATATACCATGGGTACCCACTAAAATATCAATCTTACCTTCTTTTAATCTCTCAATGGTTTCTTTTTTCTGTGCCGATGATTTAAAACGGTTCAGGTAATCTATGGTGACAGGAAAGTCTTTTAACCTATCTGTAAAAGTTTTAAAATGCTGAAAGGCCAAGATGGTAGTAGGTACCAAAATGGCTACTTGTTTGCCATCAATGGCTGCCTTGAAAGCCGCTCTCACAGCAACTTCTGTCTTACCAAAGCCCACATCACCACAAACCAGTCGGTCCATGGGCGCAGGGGCTTCCATGTCTTTTTTCACATCTGCAATGGCCTTGGCTTGATCTAATGTTTCTTCATAAATAAAGGAGGCTTCCAATTCATGTATCATATAATTATCCAAAGAAAAAGCAAATCCTACTTGTGCTTTTCTTTGTGCATATAATTTTATTAAATCAAAGGCAATGAGTTTAACTTTTGCCTTTGTTTTATCTTTTAATTTCACCCAAGCGTCCGATCCTAATTTATTCACCTTCGGAGGCGTACCTTCCTTACCCGTATATTTAGATATCTTATGTAAAGAGTTAATATTTACATAGAGTATATCGCTATCCTTATAAATAATTCTTACTGCTTCTTGCACCTGTCCATTCACATCAATTTTTTGAAGTCCGCTGTACACACCTACGCCGTGATCAATATGGGTAACATAATCTCCCGGTTGCAAGTCGCGTAAGGTTCTTAAAGTAATGGCCTTGCTTTTGCTATAGGCTTGTTTGACTTTGTATTTATGATAGCGTTGAAAAATTTGGTGATCGGTATAACAAACTAATTTATGATTGTGGTCTATAAAACCCTCATGAATATTTTTGACAATGGGTGTAAACTTAATTTCTGTTTTAAGGTCGGTAAAAATGGCGTGTAACCTTTCTAATTGCTTGGCCTGTTCTGCAAATAAAAATAAATGATAGCCCTTTTTTTCAAGGTCTTGCAAGTTGGCAATTAAATATTGAAACTGTCTATTAAAAGTAGGTTGTGCCTGTGTATTAAAAACAATTTTGTCCTGCGTTAACTGTGCCTGAAAACCCCATTCCAGTATATTTTTAGAAGACAGCTGCAAGGTAGTGGCAGCAACAGTTTCAAAGTCTTCCATATGACTTTCTCTTTTATGAGGGTCATTTTCATCAATGCTATTTGCTTTTGCATGATGTTCAATAAAATCGCCTAAGGCCTCGAACTGATCAGTTCCTTTTTGTGCAATCACATTCCAGTCTTTCAGCCATATTAAACAGTCTTTTGATAAAAACTCTAGTAAAGGAATTTTAATTTTATCTTCAAATTGAGTGGTCACATTGGGAATAATATTTACTTGCAATAATTTTCGCTCACTTAGCTGAGTGGCTGGATCAAAGACTCTAATACTATCCACTTGCTCTCCAAACAATTCAACACGATAAGGTTTTTCGTTGCCAAAAGAATAAATATCAAATATACCCCCCCTTAGTGCAAACTGTCCTGGCTCGTACACAAAATCGGTGCGCTCAAATCCGTAGTCTACTAATTGCTGCATGAGCCCGTTTAAATCTAAGCTATCATTGGTTTTTATTTGAATGATGTTTTGCTGCAAAGTATTGCGCATAATCACTTTTTCAAATAAAGCTTCGGGATAAGTCACCAAAATTTTCTTATTCCCCCCCATTGAAATTTTTGTCAAGGCTTCGGTTCGAAGCATTACATGTGATGGATTTAATAAACTAAAATTATGAGGCGTTTTATAAGAGGAAGGGAAATAAAATAAATCCATTGCCTCCGTTACACTTTCAATAGAATTATAAAAGTAGGCAGCTTCTTCTGCATCATTTAAAACCACCAAATGATTCAGCTGATTGGTTTTGGTATGTGTAAAAATAGTTTGTAAAACAAAGGCTGCCGAGGATCCTTGCAAGTTTTGTAAAAAGATTTGAAAGGGCTTTTGCTGCTCCTGGGACATAGCTATTCTGTCCACCAGATTATTTAGGAGGGGGGAATTTTCAAAAGGCCCAAACAGAGATTGCTCATTCATAGATCGCCCTGCAAAGATACATGCAGTTTTTATAAATTGGCTCAAGGATTAGCAGAGATTTTGCCCCTAAAGTTAAACAGGATACTTAGCTAGGATAAAGAACCCTACTTAAATCAAAAATAAAGTCTAGGCATCCACTTTTTTCTATATTTTTTATCGCTTATTTATTGCCACTAATTAGAAATTTATGCAGAATTCATTGTAATTTCATAGCTGTTAAATCCTTAATAATCCTAGCCCTTTCGTATGAAGCATTTTTTATTATTCATTTTTTTATTTTCAATAAGCTTAGCAATTCAGGCACAAAATGAAACACAAAAACTAGCTTTATTAAATAGCGCAAAATACTTTGAAATAAAATCAAGGGCCAATTATACGCAGGCCATTCTTAAGGCAAAAGAAAATGGCTGGCCCATTCGCTATAAGAGTAAAAACAATGCATCTGTTAATTTAGTTGGAATAGATGCATTTGGTCAACCTAAATACCTAACCACTTTTGCCGATCCTATTCAAGCCATTACCATTAACACTAATAAAGTTTGGCCTGGTGGTGGTTTAGGATTTAATTTAACTGGCGCTACTGATATCATGACCAATAAATTAAATATCTGGGATGAAGGGGTGCCGCGTCCTACCCATGTGGAGTTTGGTGGAAAATTAGTAGAAAAAGACAATGCCACTAAAACAGTAGATCATAGCACACATGTAGCAGGTATTATGTTTAGCAAAGGATTAAATCCGCTTGCAAAAGGAATGGCTTATGGTATCAAAGGGGCTTCTTCTTATGATTGGTTTGATGACGAATCAGAAATGGCAACTGCTGCCGCGAACGGCTTATTAGTGTCTAACCATTCTTATGGAAACGTTGCAGGATGGGATTACAACGACGATTCTTCAAGATGGGAATACAATGGAAAATGGAATGAAAAAGAAGATTTTAAATTTGGCTATTATGATGATGGTGCACAAGCCATGGATTCAATTGCTTATAATGCGCCCAACTATTTAATAGTAAAGTCTGCAGGTAATACACGTGCAAGTACTGGTCCTAAAGTGGGAGATACTTATTGGAGACGTGATGAAAATGGAAAATGGTACAACGCAGGCAATAGACCTGATAGTTTAAGTAGTAACAATGCTTTTGAGACACTCCCAATGGATGTGAATGCTAAAAATATTTTAACGGTAGGCGCCGTTTTAGGTATTGCTGCTGGCTATTCAAAAAAAGAAGATGCTATCATGACAAGCTTTAGTAGTTGGGGACCCACAGATGATGGCCGTATTAAACCCGATATTGTAACGGATGGTCAATCGGTTTATTCCACTACCAGTAACAGCGATTCTAGCTATGGATATTCTAGTGGTACTTCCATGGCCTCTCCTGGCGCCGCCGCTTCTTTATTTTTATTACAAGAATTGAGTCAGCAAATTGTTCCTAATAAGTTTATGCGTTCTGCCACCATCAAGGGCTTAGCTATTCATAGCGCCAATGAAGCTGGTTTATTTCCAGGTCCTGATTATAAATTTGGATGGGGTTTATTAAATATTGGCGAAGCCGCTACTGTATTAAGTAACGCACTTACTAATAAAAATAGTAGTTCAAGCACAGATTTAGTGTATGAAAATGTTTTAGAAAATAAAGCATCTTATTCAGTAAGCGTAATTGCCTCTGGTAACAAACCTTTAAAAGCAACGCTTTCTTGGACCGATATCAAAGGAACTATTGAAACAAGTTTAAACGATACTACCCGTCGATTAGTAAATGATTTAGATATAAAAATTACCAAAGACTCTATTACTTATTTCCCTTGGAAATTAAATCCAAAAGTTCCAGAGGACCCTGCAACTAGAGCAATTAATTGGGTGGATAATGTTGAAAAAGTTGAAATTGATTCCACCTTAGTAGGTACTAGTTATACGGTCACCGTGAATCATAAAAATAGTTTAGTGAGAGGGCAACAAGCTTACTCATTAATACTAAGTGGTGCAGGTGGAACCGCTTATTGCACATCCACTGCTAATGCTGCTGCAGGCACTCGAATGGATAGCGTAACAATGGCTGGTAAGGTTTTTGCCAATACAGGCACTAAGCAGTACATCGACAATAGCAATATTATTATCAATGCAGAACCCAATGGTATATTACCTATTAGTATAAAATTAGGCAGTACCGACGCTTCAGATAACACCCGCTTTCTAAAAGTGTTCATTGATTATAATAACAATGGCGTTTTTGAGGATACCGAAACAGTTTTATCAAGTGCTGCTTTAAAAAATGGAACCTATACAGGCGTGATTAATTTTCCTGAGAATTTAGTGATAGGAAGAATTACCAAACTTAGAATTGTTGTAACAGAAACCGATGCTAGTAGCAATGTAAAAGCTTGCGGCAACTATACAAGTGGAGAAACACAGGATTATACTTTAAAAATTATCAACCCTTCTATTGATTTACAGGTTTCTGAAATTATGAATCCTGTTGCTGGTTTAGCTAAAAGAGATAACCAATTCGTTACCGCAAAAATTGTGAACCTTGGTTCTACTGCGCAAACTAATTTACCATTAAGTTTAGTAGTAAAAAAAGGAAGCAGCACTGTCTTATCTATTAATGAAACTTTTACGGGTCGTTTAAATGGTCAGGAAAGTATGAGCTATACTTTTCAAAAGCCCATTAGTATTGCAGCCAATGAAACCTATTCATTTACCGCAACTGTTAATCTTGCCAGCGATCAACAAAAAGCAAATAATAGCATCAATGCCACCGTCGTCAGTGCCGCTGAAAGCAGCGCCCCAGAAGCAACTGCCACTAATTGCAATGGTTCATTAAAATTAGCAGTTTTGTCCCCCATCGCTACTGCAAATTATGTTTGGTATGATAGTGCCAATTTGCAAACTCCCATCGCTGTGGGTGCTAACCCAGGTGGTATCACTAGTACAAAAAATAAATTATATGTTACAGAAGGTTATCAATCGGTAGTAGATCCTTTAAGAAATAATACATTAGGTAGTAGTGGCGGCTACAATAGTTTTGCTGGTAATTTTGTAAAAATAAATGCAGCTGGTCCACTCAATATAGAAACTGTAAAATTATATACAGGTTATCCTGGAAAAGTAGATTTTATTTTAGCCACCTTTAGTAATTTTGCTGCCGATGGATCTACCTACTCCTACTTCCCTTTACAAACCACTTCTTTAAATGTTCCTGCAAGTAGTCCTACCCCCATCGCAGCTACCAGTACTTCTGGCACTCCTTTTGTAGACGGAGATACAGGAAGAATTTATGCACTAAATTTTAAAATTGCACAAGCAGGCGATTATATCATTATTATTAAATGCGATAGTGCCACTGTTTTTAGAAATAGTGGTTTAAAAGACCCTACCTATCCCATTGGGCCTAATAAAATATTTAGCTATACGGGTAATAGTGTTCAAACGGCATCTGGTAATTTTCAAACTTTTTTCTACTTTTTCTATAGTACTCAAATTAAAGCAGGCAATACACTAAGTCCTGCTACAGAAGTTACAGTGAAAACATCCGAAAAACCTAGCTTCATTTTTACAGACACTACTTTAAAGGCAACTAGCGCTTCTACTTATCAATGGTACTTAAACGATGAAGCCATTTTAGGTGCAACCAACCAAAATTATCGTCCCTCTACCAATGGCATGTATAAAGTGGCTACAAAATTAGGCAACTGTACCTCTGTTTCAGATAGTAGATTAATTATGGCCACCGCTATTGAAGAAGCCCAACCCAAAGAAATAAGTTTAAGAATTAGTTCAGTTGATTATATTGAGAACATGATTAGAGGAAATAGCTTTTATGTACAGTTTAGTAATATTCAAACGGAAGGCATTTCACTAGATATTATGAACTCAATGGGTAGCAATGTATTTCATAAAGAAAATTTAATCAACCAAAGAAGTCCACAGCGTATCAATATCAATAACTTAACAACAGGCGTTTACTTCGTTAAAATTTATGCCAATAAAAAGGTATATGTACAACGAGTATTCATTACTAATAATTAAAACGTACAACTATGGCACTAGAATGGATGGAATCAGTTCTTACTAAAATTGAGAATGAAACACCCAATACGAAAAGGTTTTATTTTGAAATTCCAAATTTGGAAAAATTTGATTTTA
>Ga0209443_1001124_pt1 | contig 17192 bp, 10 predicted proteins | sample LauGreBMM110DCMD_2_FD_187571 | JGI IMG/M metagenome (GOLD analysis project Ga0209443, IMG submission 187571) | Freshwater lake microbial communities from Lake Michigan, USA - Su13.BD.MM110.DCMD (SPAdes) (version 2) | ecosystem: Environmental > Aquatic > Freshwater > Lake | place: Lake Michigan... | reverse complement strand
GACGCCCCATTTAGCAGCTGCTTCGGGCAAGCGATCTAAAACAATTTGTTCATTGGGATGAAAATGAGCAGCCAATTGGTAGGTGGTGCTAATAAAATTATTTCCGAATACATGGTCTAAGTGACAATGCGTGTTTAATAATAAAGTTGGCGTTAATTGTTGTGTGCTAATAAAGTCAGTTAACATTTTTTGTTCCATGCGGGTGTAACAACCCGGGTCAATAATAATGGCTTCTTTATGCTCATTATAAAGGATATAAGTATTTTCCTGAAAAGCGTTGAAACAAAATTCTTGAATCGTTAACATGTAAATTATTTATTAGCACTTAAATGACTGCAAATATTTTTTACAATATATGGACCTTCATAAATAAATCCTGTCCAAATTTGTACCAACGATGCACCTGCATCCATTTTTTGTTTTGCATCCGTGCCAGTGAAAATACCGCCACTGGCAATAATAGGAATATGGCCATTTAATCCTTTGTGTAAGTAGCTAAGTACCTCGGTTGATTTTGCTAGCAAAGGTTTTCCGCTTAATCCACCTGCGCCAAATGCTTCAGAAGTAGCTAAATTGTTTGCATGTAAAACAGTACGGTCAATGGTGGTATTGCTTGAAACCAATCCATCTATTTTTACTTCCTGTACCAATGAAATAATATCATCTAATGCGCTGGTTTCTAAATCAGGTGCAATCTTTAGTAAAATGGGTTTATTATTTTTATTCAAGTTTTGCAATTCTGAAAAAATCTTTCTCAATGATTCTTTTTCTTGCAATGCCCTTAACCCTGGTGTATTAGGCGAACTTACATTTACCACAAAATAATCAACTACTTCTTCGAGACCTTCAAAATTGATGCAATAATCTTTCCAGGCATCTTCATTTTCGGTCACCTTATTTTTACCAATATTGCCACCAATAATTAAATGGCTGTTTGATTTTAATTTTCGTTTTTTTAATCTTGTAGCAATGGCCTCCACACCTTCGTTATTAAATCCCATGCGATTGATTAAAGCTTGTTGACTTGGAAGTCGTAACATTCTGGGTGTTGGATTGCCCAATTGTCCTTTAGGCGTCACCGTGCCAATTTCAACAAATCCAAATCCAAGTATTTCTAAAATATCCAAATGCTCCGCGTTCTTGTCAAATCCTGCACCTAATCCCACAGGGTTTGGGAAGGTTAAACCAAAATGGGTGCTACTCAAATCCTCGTTTTTATATTGAAATTGCCTAGCAAGCAGCTCGTTCATAAATGAAGGTATTCCTGTAGCTATATGTAAAGCTTTCATGGAAACCGAATGCGCGGTTTCAGGAGGAAGTAAAAACAATAGGTTTCGAACCAAAGGATATAACATATTGCAAATTTACAATGAAATATTTAGTTGCATAAACAACTGTTTATAAAAATCACTACATTTATGGTGTAATTAGTCAAGATTTTAAATTTTTTTTATGCAAGAGGCTTATATCGTAGCAGGTTTTAGGACTGCAGTTACCAAAAGTAAAAAAGGGGGCTTTCGTTTTATGCGCTCCGACGAATTAGCGATTGAAGTGATTAAGGGTTTAATGAAAACTTTACCATCGGTTGATCCAAAATTAGTGGATGATGTTATTGTAGGAAATGCAGTCCCCGAAGCAGAGCAAGGATTGCAATTTGGTCGCATCATTGCAGCCAAAGCTTTAGGTATTGAAGTGCCAGGTATTACCATCAATAGATATTGCGCAAGTGGTTTAGAAAGTATCGCAATGGCCACTGCAAAAATTAGAACGGGCATGGCTGATTGCATTATTGCAGGTGGTACAGAATCTATGTCAATGGTCCCAACTGCAGGCTGGAAAACAGTTCCAGCGTATTCAATCACAGTGGATGAACCTGATTATTATCTATCAATGGGATTAACTGCGGAAGCTGTTGCGAATGAATATAAAATTTCAAGAGAAGATCAAGATGCGTTTGCATTGGCATCTCATCAAAAAGCAAAGCAAGCCATTGAAAATGGTTATTTCAAAAAAGGTATTTTACCCATTGAGATTAATGAAACTTTCATCAATGAAAAAAATAAACGTGCAACAAGAAATTATATCATTGATACGGATGAAGGCGTCAGGGCAGACACAACCATTGAAGCATTGGGAAAATTAAAACCGGCATTTGCTTTAAATGGTTCTGTGACCGCAGGCAATTCCTCACAAACCAGTGATGGTTCCAGTTTTGTAATGGTGATGGGTGAAAAAATGATGAATTCCTTGGGATTAAAACCCATTGGACGATTAGTGAATTGCGCATCGGCAGGGGTGCATCCTAGAATCATGGGAATTGGACCCATTGCAGCAGTGCCAAAAGTGTTGAAGCAAGCAGGCATGAACTTGGATCAAATTGATCTTTTTGAGTTGAATGAAGCTTTTGCTTCTCAATCTTTAGCAGTGATTCGTGAACTAGGGTTAGATATAAATAAAGTGAATATTAATGGAGGTGCCATTGCTTTAGGTCACCCACTGGGTTGTACCGGAAGTAAACTTACTGTACAGATAATCAATGACTTAGAGCGACTCAATCAAAAATATGGTATTGTAACTGCCTGTGTGGGCGGCGGTCAAGGTATCGCGGGAATTATCGAAAGATTATAGATTTGAGGCCCATTTTCCATTCCTCCTTTTTTTGCGGTTTTTTGCCTAAAAATTAATAGTTTAGTTGCTTCATTCATCGTCAAATAAGCAAACTTATAATTATGCGTATATCTATCTTAGGAAGCATTGTGTTAGCGAGTGTTATGTTAACAACAACCGTATCTGCACAAAAATCAAAAAAGGCGGCACCAGTTGTGGCTGCGCCTACCACAAAAGTGGACATTAATAAAGTATTTAAAAATTGGAAACCTCGTAATGTAGGTCCTGCTTCCATGAGTGGTCGTGTCACCTCCATTGATGTAGAAGTAGCAAATCCAAATAATATTTGGATAGGTGCTGCATCCGGGGGTGTTTGGAAAACAAATAATAGTGGTGTTAGTTGGACGCCTGTTTTTGACGAACAGCCTATTTTAAATATTGGTGCAGTAGCCATTCAACAAAGTAATCCAAGTGTAGTATGGGTTGGAACTGGTGAAGGAAATCCAAGAAACTCAATCAGTATTGGAGAAGGTATTTATAAAACTTTGGATGCTGGTAAAACATGGAAAAAAATGGGACTAGAACAAACTAGAAACATTCACCGTGTCATTATTGATCCAACCAATCCCAATGTGGTATATGCCGGTGCTATCGGAAACCCTTATGGACAGAGCAAAAACAGAGGTGTATATAAAACAACAGATGGTGGCGAAACTTGGAATCAAATTTTATATACGAATGATACTTCAGGGGTGGGGGATATGATCATGGATCCAAAAAATCCTAACAAATTATTGGTAGCTATGTGGCATCACTATCGTAATCCCTATCATTTAGAGAGTGGTGGAAAAGGAAGTGGTATATATATGACGATTGATGGCGGAAAAAATTTCACAAAATTGGGTAAAGCAAATGGATTGCCAGATGGTAGTTTAGGTCGTGTGGGTATTGCAATTAGTAAATCTAACCCTAACAGAGTTTATGCTTTAGTAGAATCAACCAAAAGTGGTTTGTACAAGAGTGATGATGGCGGCTATAATTTCACTTTGGTAAATGCACAAAAATCTATCGTTGACAATCGTCCATTTTATTTCCAAGATATCATTTGTGATCCTTTAAATGAAAATACACTTTGGTATATCAGTCAAACAGTTGTAAAGAGTATTGATGCTGGTAAGAATTTTGAAACCATCATTCCATACAGCGGCATACATCCAGATCACCATGCATTTTGGATTCATCCAACTGATAATAAGTTCATGGTCGATGGAAATGATGGGGGTATTGGTATTACAAGAGATGGTGGAAAAACATGGATGTTTGATGAAAAAATTCCAGTAGGACAATTTTATCACGTGAATGTAGATAATGAAACACCGTATCATATTATGGGAGGTATGCAGGACAATGGTTCATGGAGAGGTCCGGCGTATACTTTTATTGATGGCGGGATTAAAAATTCCTATTGGGATAATTTATGGGGTGGAGATGGTTTTGATGTAATGCCTGATCCTGAAGATGCCAATTGGGTGTATGCAATGAGTCAAGGTGGTTCAGTTGGAAGATACAATACTGCAACGGGCGAACAAACTTACATTAAACCGCCAGCACCAGATGCAACAACATTGATGCGTTTCAACTGGAATGCTGCAATTGCGCAGGATCCATTCGATAAAAAAACAATTTATTTTGGTTCTCAATTTTTACATAAGAGTACGAACAAGGGAGCTTCTTGGAAAATTATTTCAGCTGATTTAACGACCAACGATAGCGCCAAAATTGACCAAACAAATAATGGTGGATTGAGTGTTGATATTACAGGTGCTGAAAATCATTGTACCATCTTAGCTATTGCACCTTCAAATGTGCAAAAGGATTTGATATGGATAGGTACTGATGATGGTAATGTTCAATTCACTGCGAATGGTGGAACTACCTGGAACAACGTAACCGCAAATATTACAGAACTTCCTAAAGGCGCATGGATTGCGCAAGTGCGCACATCAACTTATAATGCGAATGAAGCATTTGTTGTTGCAAATAATTATAGACAAGGTGACTTTGCTCCTTATGTTTTCAGAACAACGGATCAAGGAAAAACTTGGACTAATATTTTAAGTGCTGCAAAAGTCACTGGCTATGCATTAACTGTTATACAAGACATTGCTGAGCCAAATTTATTTTTTGTAGGAACAGAGCAAGGTATGTTTGTGAGTTTAGATAATGCAGAAACTTTCCAACAATGGAAAAACGGGTATCCTTCTGTGTCCACTTACGATTTTGCAATACAAGAAAGAGAAGCCGATTTAGCCATTGCAACTTTCGGTCGTGCGATGTGGGTATTGGATGATATACGTCCATTACGAAAGTTAGCAAAAAATAAAGGCGAAGTCACTGACTTCTTTATTTCTGCACCTCCTTCAAGCATCAATGCTACTTTTAAAAATTCATCTTACGAGTGGAACACATGGGGAATGTATGATGGCGAAAATAGACCAGGTGGATATCCAGTATCCATATTTTTAATGGATTCAATTAAAAGTGTAAAAGTGCAAATCAAAGATGCAAATGATAAAGATATTAGAAACTTAACTTTTAAAGTAGATTCAGGCCTAACAAAAAATTATTGGAGATATGAGCAAAAAGGAACGCGAGGAGCTGGTATGCCAAAATTAGGAGGCGCTGGTGGTGGCGGACGAAGAATGATGTTTAATCCAAGTGCAGGTGGAGAGGAAGATAGAGAGTATAGAGGAAGGGCTGTTTTAGCTGGAAAATATAAATTAATTGTTACGGCTAAAAACAAGAAAGATTCCATCTGGTTGGAAGTGAAGGATGATATTAGAGTCACTAATAAAACCGAGATTGTAAAAAAACAAGATGAAATGATGGCGAAGTTTCAGCCAAGTGCAGATAAATTAAATATGGTGATGGACCAATTGGATGAAGTAGATGCTTTATTGTTACAATTGACAGCTGAATGGAAGGATAAAAAAGATAAAGGATTAGATACATTGAATAAAACGCATAAAAAAGTAGTCGCAAGTGCTAAAAAATTACGTGAATTTATCTCAGGTAAAACGCAAGAGAAGCAAGGATATGGAACAGTGGATGTCATTACACCAATGTCGACCATTAGAGCTGCAACTATGTTAATTGCTGGAAAAAACACCATACCTGGTGAGCAGGAAGAAGAAAAATTAAAAGATGCGGAGGCTGCGATTCGAACTGTAGTTGAAAAAGCAAATGCTTTCTTTGCGAATGAATGGGCTGCTTTCCGAAAATTAGTTGAAGCAACTCCAATTAAAAAATTCAAGGATTACGAAGTCATTAAATAATTTTATTAGCGACCCCTTCCCAAATAGGAGGGGTCGTTTTTTTAATTCCTATTTATTTTTATAATTAACACACATGAAAAAAATATTTTTATTTGCCACACTGATTACAGGTTTGTTTAGCAGTAATGCGGTGATGGCGCAAAAGAAAAAAGCAATTGCAGTAGCTCCTACTCCTCAAGTAAGTTTGGCAAAGGATCCAATTATTAAGGAGCAATCATTCCGATTGTTGGGACCCTTCAGAGGTGGAAGGGCAGCAGCAGGTGTTGGATCTTATACGGATGTAAACACCTTTTATATGGGTGCCACTGGTGGTGGTGTTTGGAAAACAATAGATGCAGGAAACAATTGGAAAAATATTTCTGATGGCTATTTTGGTGGCACTATTGGTGCGATTGCGATAGCGCCTTCCAATGAATCAGTGATTTATGTTGGAGAAGGGGAGAATTCAATGAGAGGTAATGTAAGTGAAGGATTAGAGGGTATGTGGAAATCAACGGATGATGGTAGAACATGGAAAAATATTGGATTAAAAGAAGCAAGACATATTGTTCGCCTTATTGTTCATCCTAAAAACCCAGATATTATTTGGGCAGCAGTGATGGGTCATTTATTTGGACCTAACGAAACAAGAGGCGTGTTTAAAAGTATCGATGGTGGTCAAACATGGAAAAAAGTTTTGTATATTAATCCACAAACAGGGGCAAGTGATTTAATCATAGATCCTACAAATCCTGAAACCTTATATGCAGGTACATGGCAATTAATTCGCACACCTTATAGTTTAGAAAGTGGCGGCGAAGGTTCTGGTTTATTTAAAAGTACCGATGGAGGAGAAACTTGGAATTCCATTAAATCCAACAAAGGATTTCCAAAAGGGGTGTGGGGCATCACGGGTATTGCTGTAGCAAAATCAAATCCTGATAAACTGTATGCAATCATCGAAAATGCAAAAGGTGGCTTATATATGTCGGAGAATGCAGGTAAAACTTGGGCATTAATTAATAGTGATAATAATATTCGTCAAAGAGCTTGGTATTATACCAAGGTATTTGTGGATCCAGCAGATGAAAATAAAGTGTATTGCCCTAATGTAAGCTTTATGATGTCAAGCGATGGAGGACGAACTTTTGTAGCTGGAAGAACACCGCATGGAGATCATCATGATTTATGGATTGATCCTAAAAATGGCAAGCGTATGATTGTTGCAGATGATGGTGGTGCGCAAGTAAGTTTAGATGGTGCAAAAAACTGGAGCACAATGATGAATCAACCTACTGTACAAGTATATCGCTTAAGTACAGATAATCATTTCCCTTATCGCGTATTAGGTGCGCAACAAGATAATTCTGCATTCAGAATTTTATCAAGCACTTATGGCGCTTATATTGGAGAAAATGATTTTGATGTAACTGCTGGTGGTGAAAGTGGCTATATTGTTGCTGATCCAACGAATAGTGATATTGTTTATGGTGGCTCTTATGGCGGTTTAATCACAAGATATGATCACAAGACTGGCGAGAACAGAGTAATAAATGTATGGCCTGATAACCCAATGGGTGCAGGTGCAGAAGCGATGAAATATCGATTCCAATGGAATCATCCAATTTTCTTTTCTCCACACAATCCAAAAAAATTATATACAGCAGGTAATCATTTATTTGCTACCGAAAATGAAGGTGCAAGTTGGAATATGTTATCACCTGACTTAACGACCAATGACAAGAGCCGTCAAAAAAGTTCTGGTGGTCCTATCACACAGGACAATACCAGTGTGGAATACTACTGTACCATTTTTACTGCTGCAGAATCGCCATTAGAAAAGGATTTGTTATGGACCGGAAGTGATGATGGCATTATTAATGTAAGCAAGGATGGTGGCAAAAATTGGAAAAATGTTACTCCGAAGGATATTCCACAATGGATGATGTGGAATCGTGTGGAAATTGATCCTATCAGAAAAGGAACTGCTTACTTTGCGGGAACACGCTATAAGTTAGATGACTTTGCGCCATATTTATATGTAACACGTGATTATGGTGAAACCTGGGAAAAAATAACCAATGGTATTGATCCAATGCATTTCACAAGAGCTATTGTTGCTAGTCCACGTAAGGCAGGTGTATTATTTGCTGGAACAGAGTATGGATTATATATATCTGTAAATGATGGAAAAAATTGGGAGCCCTTCCAATTAAATTTACCCAAAACGCCTATAACGGATTTATTAATCCGTGATCATAATTTAATTGTTGCAACACAAGGTCGTAGCATTTATATTTTAGATGATTTGAGATTCATTGAGAATCATGAAGCTTTAAACGCAACTATAAACAAAGTGTTTCCAATTGCAAAAACATATCGCGTACCACCACAAATGGGTGGAAGACGTGGTCGTGGTATGATTACGAGTGCTCCTAATAATGTGGGTGCAAACCCGCCTAAAGGCGTTGTGATTAATTATTGGAAAGCCAATACTTCTGATTCTACAAGAGTTATGATAAGCATATTGGATGATCAAAAAAAGGTCATCAGAACTTTTAATCAAAATGATATGGGCGGACCAAGCTCAGAAGCTGGATTCCAAAATTTCGTTTGGAATATGTACCACAAGGAAATTGAAAAGCCTGAGGAAGGTTTGATTCTTTGGAATGGTGCAACGAGTCCAGTATTAGCAGCACCAGGCAACTATTTTGCAAAAGTGACTATTGATAAGGATTCAGTTGAATTGCCTTTTGAAATTGTAGCGGATCCAAATTATAAAGTAAGTAATGCTGATTTAAAAGCACAGGAACAATTTTTATTATCTGTAGCGGATAATTTTAGTGCCATAATGAAAACATTAAAAGGCATTAAAGAAATTAGAATGCAAATACAAACAGTACAAAAGAAAACAAAGGATACGAGCTTCCAAAAGCAATCCAATACAATTTTAGCTAGCCTAAAGACCATTGAGGAGGCCTTACATCAAACCAAAGCGAAGAGCGGACAGGATGTATTAAATTATCCTATTCGTTTGGATGATAAAATTGCAGGTGTATTTGGATCAGCATCTGCAGGTTATACGGCACCAACGAAACAAGTACAAGAAACCTTTGTGGATTTAAAAGCAAAAGTGGATGTGCAATTAAAGCTGTATAATGATTTGAAAAAAGATGGCATTAAGGCATTAAATGAAGCAGTACATAAATTAGGAATTCCAGTAATAGGTAACTAGTAATTTAAAACTATTATAGGAAAAAGCGTCCCGAGAAATCGGGACGCTTTTTTGTTGGCAGCAAACTAGTCATATATTTAAATTGACTCGTTTCACAAGGCTATGAGTTGAAAGCCAATTTTAAAATCACTTTATTCAAAATCGGCGTACAATAAATATTTTTTACGCATTATTTTGAATGCTGTTAATTTTGGCTCCCAACTTTTACGAATTTCGGCTTCGGAACTGCCTGCAATTAATTGCTGCATTAATGTTGCGTTGCCTGCAAGCTTGTTAAAAAAGTAAGCCGTTGGTTCGCCCGATTTAGGGCGAATAAAAAAGGAATCCTTTTGTGGGAAGCTTTTATAAATTTCAATGATTAGTGCTATATCAATTTTATTTTTTGGCGGTGTTATTTTTGATAAATCCCAGCCATAACATTTTTGCCCATATAATTTTGAACTCATTGCACCTATACGTGGTGCTGGCGTAAAGCTATAGGTTTGACTTGTAATACTTGGATGTCCAATATTTGCAAATGCATTTGGTGTGCCTCGGCCTTCGCTTAACACAGTGCCTTCAATTAAACAAGTAGTGGGATACCAATAAATGGAATTCATACTTGCCAAGTTAGGAGAAGGGGCTACATCCACCGTATACATGGATGTATGTGTATAATTTTTATTTTGAATAATTGTAAGGGATAAGTTATTTTTTCCCTCCACCACTTTTAACCAATTTTCTCCTTTTAATAATTGCGCATATTCGCCCATGGTTAAACCATATACAGATGGGATAGCGTTTTTACCTACACCACTTGAATAAGGCGCTTCCAAAACAGGACCATCCACAAAATGGCCATTGGGGTTGGGGCGATCTAAAATAATTACAGGTTTGTTATTCGCCATCGCGGCTTCCATATAATATTGTAAGGAATTGATATAAGTATAAAAACGAGTACCTACATCTTGTACATCAAATAACATAATATCTACATCCGATAAATCATTGGCATCGGGTGCACTTTTTTTACCATATAAGGAAATAATTTTAATACCAGTTTTTGGATCAATTTCATCAGATACCTTTTCTCCAGCATCGGCAGTGCCTCTTAATCCATGTTCGGGTGTAAATATTTTTTGTATTTGTATGCCCGCAGCTTTTAAGGTATCAATCAAATGTTTTCCATTGATAGTGGCGGTTTGATTGGTAAATAAACTCACTCTTTTACCTTTTAATAAGGGGAAATATTTTTCCGTTTGGTAAGCACCGGGTAGAATGTTTTTACTTTTTTGTGCAGTTGCTACAAATGAAGTAGCAAGCATTACTATACTTAGTAATAGACAGCTTATTTTTTTCATATTAAACAGTATTCTTTGAAAACACAATTTAGTATAAAAACAAAAGCAGTGATGTGTTTTTTGATTAACTCAGGTATTTACCAACAATCGGCATGCGACGACCTACACCAAAGGCCTTGGGTGAAATCCGAATAATGGGACAAAACTGATTACGCTTGTATTCATTGTTGTTGACCATCTTAAGTGTTCTGTCTACCAAAGCATTTTCAAAACCTAATGCTTTTATATCATTGGGGTTGGCGCGTCTTTCGATATACTGGTAAAGTATTTGATCTAAAACGGCATAATCAGGTAAGCTATCGCTGTCCTTTTGATTCGGTCTTAGTTCAGCACTAGGCGCTTTTGTAATGATATTCGTTGGTATGATTTCTTGATGGCGGTTAATGTATTTGGCTAGTTCATACACTTGTAATTTATAGCAATCCCCTAATACCCCTAAGCCACCCGCCATATCACCATACAAAGTACCATAACCGGTTGCTAGTTCACTTTTATTTGAAGTGTTTAATAAAATGTAGCCAAACTTATTAGCAATGGCCATTAATATATTACCCCTTGACCGGCTTTGTATATTTTCCTCAGCTAAGGAAAATGGTAAGTCCTTAAATAATGGGTTTAAGGTTGCTAGGAATTGTTCGTAAACTTCCTTGATGGGAATAATATCATATTTGTTATCCAAATTTTGACTCAATACAATTGCATCATTCACAGAATGATCTGTTGAATAGGGGGAGGGCATTAAAACCGCATGCACATTTTCTTTTCCCAATGCTTCGCAAGCAATGGCTAATGTTACAGCCGAATCAATACCGCCCGAGGATCCAATAATTGCTTTGGCAAATCCCATTTTATTAAAATAATCCTTCACGCCCAACACAAGCGCTTGATATACTTGTTCAATATTTAATGTGGGAATTAAAGTGTTTGGATTTAATTCTTTGTTAGGCAGGCGACTGGCCGGCTCTAATATGGGTGCGTTAATAGTGCCATCAGCATTGCATTCAAAGGTGGCTAAGGCTGATTCAAACATAGGAAGGGCGCCACATAAATTTGCATCTTTATCAAATACCAACGAGCTACCATCAAAAACAATTTCTGTTTGACTGCCTACTGCATTACAATAAAATAAAGGAATTTTATATTTTAATACATTTGATTTAATCGTTGCTTTTCGATCTTCATCGTGTGTATAATCAAAAGGAGAAGCGCTTAGATTTAATAAAATGGTAGGTGCTTGTTCCATCATTTTATCCATCGGGCAAATACGGTACAATGGATTATCCCCTAAGTTCCAAATATCTTCACAAATAGTAATTGCTAATTTTTGTCCTTTAAATTCAATCACCTTCCATTCGTCTGCTGGTTCGAAATATCTGTTTTCATCAAAGACGTCGTAGGTAGGTAATAATGTTTTGTGAATTTCAGCAACTACTTTTTGTTCATACAAGAAAAAGGCAGCGTTATATAAATCCTTACCTTTTTTATTTGGGTTACGTGCAGGACTTCCAATTAATACCCCAATGGTATCGGCTGCTTGTTTGATTGCATCTATGCTTTGGTAGCATTTATTTATAAAATCTTCAAATTCAACAAAGTCCCTCGCAGGGTATCCGCAAACACTCATTTCACTAAACAAAATTAAATCTGCACCTTGATTTTTTGCTGCTTCAATAGCGCCTAAAATCTTTTCGGTGTTTTGTTCAAAATTGCCAATATGATAGTTCTGTTGTGCAATGCAAATCTTCATAGGGCAAAGGTCGGTTTTTAACAGAAATAACCTCGCTTTTTTTGTACTTTCGAGGATGCGTTTCCTAATTTTTATCTTATTTATCCTAATTGTTGGCACTAGTTCCTGTGGGCGAATGCAAAATAACCCTGCGCAAAATGCCCCGGAAATTATTTTGCCGATGGAAAGGCTGGATCAGGTATTGTTTAATATGGATACCCTCGATATTAAGGACAGCTTATTGGGAATGAATACCCAGTATCCGTTTATAAGTGAAGTATTATTGCAACAAATGTTGGCGATTGATTCAAACAATAGTGAAACAGGGTTGCTTAGTTTTTTAAATGCGTATCGACCCATTTTTACAGCCGTGCAAAAAATAAATGCACCTGCAAGCACACATCCACAATTACAAGCCTTTTTTAAATACCTACACTATTATTTTCCAGCCTACCCATTGCCAAAAAAAATTATTTATTTTATTGGACCTATAGATGGTTTTGGGAACTCAATTGGTTCGGATTATATGGCTATTGGATTACAAATGTTTTTGGGTGATACTTCAACCTGGTATCAATCGGAACAATTTCAAAAATACTTTCCATCTTATATCAGTCGCAATTTTACACCCCGATTTATTCCCATTACTGCAGCAAAAAATTTAATACAGGATATAGTACCGAATAGTAGGGTAACGCGTGGCTTGATCATTGAAATGATTGAAATGGGAAAAAGACAATTCATTTTAAAAAAAGTATTACCTGAAGCCAATGATGCTGATTTATTTGGATATAGTGCATCACAGTTTGCGGCTACGATGAAAGCAGAACAAGATATTTGGAGCTATTTATTAAAAATGAATTTGATTTATTCCAAGGATCCTAAAGTGGCAAGGCAGCTATTAAGCGAAGGGCCTTTTAGTATTTATTTTGGGAACGAAATTCCTGGAAATGTTGGTGTATTTATAGGCTATCAAATAGTAAAATCATGGATGGAGCAACAATCTCAACTAGATCAATCAAATTTAGTAGCGTTGTTACAAATGCCGGCAGAAAAAATATTTACCGAAAGTAAATACAAACCTTAAAATAGTAATAAATGCTAGTTGAACAACTAGTTTAGTTTAACTGGGGCCACCATTTTAAATGATGGAATATTAACATGAATAAGCTCCTTCGTGTCGATGTTTTCCATGGTATAGTGTCCTTGCATTTTTCCTAACTCGCTTTTTAAATGACAGCCACTTACATATTGGTAATTTTGACCTGGCATGATTAAAGGCTGAACGCCAACAACGCCTTCTCCTTCTACTACACGAAATTCACTATTGCTATCGTATACTTCCCAATAGCGCTTCAATAATTTTACAGGGAATGAATTGTGGTTTTCGATCGTAATACGGTAGGCAAACATGTACTCGTTTTGCAAAGGATTACTATAATCTTTTTGGTAAAAAGTTTCGATACTTACCTCTATGCCTTCTGAAATTTTAGAGACCATATTATGTCGTTTCCTCAAATACCCTGCAGAGAATACTGCGTAGTAAAAATAGCATAAAATGGGTCGGATTTTACAAAATAAGAAGCAATTTTTTTTTAAACAACAGCTAAGTCGCGTAACTTTGCGCCATCGAATCAGTTAGGAAGGGTTTTTGCCTAAAATTTTCGCTAAAAAACACGAATCAAATGAAAATAGCTGTTGCAAAAGGGGATGGAATTGGACCAGAAATAATGGAAGCGGTTATTGCTATTTTTAATGCCGCTAAAGTGCCCATGGAATATGAGGTGGTAGATATGGGTAAGTGGGTTTTTGACAAAGGATTTAGTAATGGCATGACGCCCGAAGCGAAGCAAACCATTGAAGATTTAGGTATATTATTTAAAGGCCCGATGGAAACCCCTAAGGGTAAGGGCGTAAAAAGTGTGAATGTAACTGCGAGAAAAACCTGGAATACTTACGCAAACGATCGAAAATTTCAAACATTAAGCGGGGTAGATACTGTTTTTAGTAAAGCAGGGATTCCAATTGACCTGACCATTGTAAGAGAAAATATTGAGGATACTTATGGGGGTATTGAACACATGCTTACGCAAGATGTGGCATTGGGCCGCAGATTTATAACGCGTCCAGGTAGTGAGCAAGTAATTCGTTATGCATTTGAAATGGCCAAGAAAAAAGGTGCGCGTCGTATTACTTGTGGTCACAAGGCCAATATTATGAAATTAACAGATGGTTTATTTCTTGAAGTTTTTAAAGAAGTAGCCAAAGAATATCCTGAATTAAAATCGGATGATGTGATAGTGGATGACCTATGTATGAAATTAGTGAGCCGTCCTGATTTGTTTGATGTAATTGTATTAACCAATTTACAAGGAGATATAGTGAGTGACTTGTGCGCTGGATTGGTGGGTGGACTTGGTTTTGCACCCTCTGCAAATATTGGGGATCATATTTCAATTTTTGAAGCAGTACACGGCACTGCACCAGATATCGCTGGAAAAAATATTGCAAATCCAACTTCATTATTATTAAGTGGTTTAAGCATGCTTCGCCATTTAGGTTTAATGGAGCAAGCGGTGGTTATTGAAAATGCATTATTATATACTTTGGAGTCAGGCGTGCATACAGGAGATTTTGGCGATAAAAATATTCCTTCCGTAAATACCACTGTATTTGCGCAAGCGATTATTGATAATTTTGGCAAACAACCAAAACACAATCCTAAACCTTTCTTGCCTAATTTTTATGTAACACCTACTAATTTTAAATTGGAACATAATCCAATGTTGCAAAGTGATTTAAGAGATCAACATAAAATTGTTGGGGTTGATTTTTTTATAGAAAGTGCGGATCAACCAAAAGTAATTGCGGATAAATGTTTGACACATGCAAGCGAAAGTCTTAAGTTGGTCACCATTACTAATCGCGGCACACAGGTATGGCCATCAGGTTCGGTTTTCACCAATTTGGTGAATCAATTTTATTGCCGTTTTGAAACCGTGAATGAAGCGCCACTATCGCAGGATCAGGTCATTGATTTGTACCGATCTTTGGCCAAGGATTTTAAAATTTGTTCCTTAGAAGTCCTTAATATGTGGGCCGATAAAAAAGCATATGGTTTGGCCCAAGGCCAGTAGTTAGGCATGATTTAAAGCTTTCGGCTTTAAATTGTTTGTTTTTACTATAAATTTCCCTTTCCGGCTTGAAAAAAACCATTTTTAGTGTAATTTTACCACTCATTTACAAAATAGTCTTTTACCTATGGCTGAAGTTATCTTAATGCCCCGTTTGAGTGATACAATGACTGAAGGAGTTATTGCTGCATGGCATAAAAAAATGGGGGATACTGTTAAAAAAGGAGATTTATTAGCCGAAATAGAAACGGATAAAGCAACCATGGAATTGGAGAGCTATCAACAAGGTGTTTTATTACATATAGGCACACCTCGTGGTGGTAAATTGCAAGTCAATGATTTATTAGCCATTATTGGAACCGCTGGTGAAGATGTTTCTGCTTTAGTAGCACAAAATACCAACACAGGTTCTGAAACAAAAGCTGCTCCTGAAAATGTAAAAGTGGAAACACCTGCTGCTCCTATAGCTGTAAGTTCAGATAATATTGATTTTAGTAAGATGGATGAAGTGGTTTTAATGCCACGATTAAGTGATACCATGACAGAGGGTGTAATTGCAGGATGGCAAAAAAAGGTAGGAGATGCCGTAAAGAAAGGAGAAATTTTAGCGGACATTGAAACGGATAAAGCAACCATGGAATTAGAATCCTATAAAGATGGGATTTTATTATATCAAGGTGCCAATGCGGGAGAGAAAATTTTAGTGAATCAATTGTTGTGTATCATCGGACAACCTGGATTGGATATTGATGCGATTGTAAAATCGGTCAAAAGTGCATCTGATAGTCCTGCAGCTTCAGCGCCCGTTGCACAAGAATCAAAAGCGATAGCAACACCAGCATCAACTGCAGCTCCTGTAGTAGCAGCGCCAGTTGCACCAGCAGCTTCGGTGGTGAATGAAGGACGAATTTTTGCTTCACCACTTGCTAAAAAAATAGCAAAAGAAAAAGGGGTGGATTTAAAATATGTAAAAGGATCAGGGGAGCATGGAAGAATTACTAAAACTGATTTAGACAACTATACACCAGCGAGTGCAAGTAATTATACCGCATCGGCGCCTGTTGGGCAAGTAAGTTTTATTGATACTCCAGTTTCACAAATGCGCAAAGTAATTGCGAAGCGTTTAAGCGAAAGTTTATTTACAGCACCTCATTTTTATTTGACGATGAAAATAAATATGGATGCAGTAGTGGAGGCACGTGCGATGGTGAATGAAACTTCTCCGGTTAAAATAAGCTTTAATGATTTTATCGTTAAAGCAGTAGCACTTTCCTTAAAGCAACATCCTAAAGTAAATAGCAGTTGGTTGGGCGATGTAATTCGCACGAATCATCATGTAAATATTGGTATTGCAGTAGCAGTAGAAGAAGGTTTGTTGGTTCCTGTACTTCGTTTTGCTGATGGTTTAAGCTTATCGCAGATCAGTGTTTCTGTTAAGGAGTTTGCGAAAAAAGCAAAAGATAAAAAATTACAACCAGCCGATTGGGAAGGAAGTACTTTCACTATTTCTAATTTAGGTATGTTTGGTATAGATCAATTCACGGCAATCATTAATACACCAGACGCTTGTATTTTAGCAGTGGGTGGTATTGCACAAGAGCCTATTGTTAAAAATGGTCAAATTGTACCTGGAAATGTTATGAATGTAAGCTTAAGCTGTGATCACCGCGTAGTGGATGGCGCAACAGGGTCTGCATTTTTACAAACATTAAAAAGTTATTTAGAAGCACCCATTAAAATGTTTATTTAAAATAGCTGAGCAAATATTAGCACTAAAAATTTATTTAAAGGCTCCGTTATTCTAAAAGTAACGGAGCCTTTTTGTTTAAATTAAAA
>Ga0209443_1001120_pt1 | contig 17226 bp, 16 predicted proteins | sample LauGreBMM110DCMD_2_FD_187571 | JGI IMG/M metagenome (GOLD analysis project Ga0209443, IMG submission 187571) | Freshwater lake microbial communities from Lake Michigan, USA - Su13.BD.MM110.DCMD (SPAdes) (version 2) | ecosystem: Environmental > Aquatic > Freshwater > Lake | place: Lake Michigan... | reverse complement strand
TAAAAAAAGCACCAATACAATCGATGCTTTTTTTATAGATTTTATAGAATAAATATTAATTTTTTAATAAGCTGATAATTTGATCGGCTAATTCGGTTCCAATTCGATCTTGAGCTTCCTCAGTCGCAGCACCAATATGTGGAGTTAATGAAATTTTCGGATGCATCAATATTTGAATTTCTGGTGTTGGTTCGTTTTCAAATACATCTAAACCGGCAAATAATACTTTACCTTCATCTAAAGCATCTATTAATGCTACTTCATTTATAACACCTCCACGAGCACAGTTTACGATACCCACATTATCTTTCATTAATTGGAATTCAGCTTTATCAATTACATAACCATCTTGTGCAGGAACATGTAAGGTAATAAAATCGGAGTGTTTGAAAATATCTTCTAGTGATTCGGTTACAATATCTACATTAATGAATTGTCCGTTGTAAAAATCAACACGAATTACGGCTTCATTCACAAATTTATCGGTAGCAATTACTTTCATTCCCAATCCTAAAGCCATTTTTGCAACTGCTTGTCCAATTCGACCAAAACCAACAATTCCCAATGTTTTACCACGAAGTTCGATTCCGTTTGCATAGGCTTTTTTCAATCCGTCAAAATTGGTATCACCTTCTAAAGGCATATTTCTATTGGCATCATGTAAAAATCGCACTCCAGAAAATAAATGGGCAAAAACTAGTTCGGCAACACTTTCAGAAGATGAAGCAGGTGTATTGATTACGTGTAATCCTTTTTCACGAGCATAAGCTACATCAATGTTATCCATTCCAACACCACCACGACCAATAATTTTTAATCCTGGGCAAGCATCTATTATATCTTGGCGTACTTTGGTAGCACTTCTTACTAAAATGACTTTTACGTCGTGAGTATTGATATAATTGGCAACTTGTTCTTGAGCTACTTTTGTAGTGATGACCTCAAATCCACCTTTTTCTAAGGCTTTTATTCCACTATTTGAAATTCCGTCGTTTGCTAAAACTTTCATGCTTTATGTTATTGCTAATTACTAAATATTATTTTCTAAATTTCTCATTACATCTACTAATACCTGAACACTTTCTAATGGAAGCGCATTGTACATAGACGCACGATAACCACCAACAGAGCGGTGCCCAGCTAAACCTGAAATTCCAGCGGCTTTCCACATGGCATCAAATGTTTCCTGATGGCCTTCATTTACTAATAGGAAAGTGGCGTTCATAGTACTTCTATCTTCTTTGGCAGCCGTTCCTATAAATAAAGGATTTCGGTCAATTTCTGTATATAATAAGTTTGCTTTTGCGTCGTTTATTTTTTCAATAGCAGCTATTCCGCCTAATTTTTTCAACCATTGTAATGTTAAAAGAGAAGCGTAAACTGGAAATACAGGCGGTGTATTGTACATACTTTCTTTCGAAATATGTTGTTGATAATCTAAGATACTCGGAATAGTCCTTCCAGTTTTGCCTAAAATTTCTTCTTTAACCACGACTAAAGTTGTTCCGGCGGGCCCCATATTTTTTTGAGCACCAGCATAAATCAAATCAAATTGTGAATAATCTATTGTTCTTGAAAAAATATCAGAACTCATATCACATATTAACGGAGCAGCTGTTTTTGGAAATGATTTCATTTGGGTTCCAAAAATAGTATTATTGCTGGTACAGTGAAAATAAGAAGCATCAGCAGGAATGGTATAGTTTTTTGGAATATGATTATAATTTTCTGATTTTGAGGAAGCAACAACAACTGTTTCACCAAAATGTTTGGCTTCTTTAATTGCACTACTTGCCCAAGTTCCCGAGTCTAAATATGCGGCTTTACCGTCTACTTTCATTACATTATAAGGAACCATTAAAAATTCTAAACTAGCACCACCAGATAAAAACAACGCTTGATATCCTTTGCCTTCTAGTCCTAAAAGTTCTAAAACTAATGCTCTAGCTTCTTCCATAACCGCAACAAAATCTTTGCTTCGATGCGAAATCTCTAATATAGATAATCCAGAATTATTGAAATCTAAAATAGCTTCCGCCGATTTTTTAAAAACTTCCGGAGGTAGTATGCAAGGTCCTGCGCTGTAGTTGTGTTTTTTCATTATATTGTTTGTAGTTAGGTGTGTGTTTCTTAAAAAGCAAATTTCGGAAATCGCAATTTAAAATAGAGTTATAATTTAATAATAATTAAAGTATGTTATTAACGAAAACGTTGTAGATTTTGTAAATAAACACAAATAAAGTAATTATATTTTTGACAAAAAGGACAAAGTATCCAAATTATCGGCATAATCCCAAAGTTTTGGTTGTTGGGTTTGTCCAAAAACAATTGAATTTTCAATAAGATCTTTTGAAACGATGCATTGAATTTGATCTGCATCATTACTTAATCGTGATTTTACTTCTTCCAAATTTTCGTAAAACTCATAAAAAACGGAAGAAATAGGCGAGGAGTAACTCGTATCTTCTTTGATAGTTAAAAACTCATTATCTAATAGTTGAAAGTTACTCATTAAGAAAACCGCTTTATTGTAATCATAATTATTTGCATATTTTTCATATTGAATTACTTCGCGATATTCATACATAGCTTTAAAAAATGCTTCAAAATTGTAATCTTTAGGAACAAATAGTTTAGAAACATTACGACAGCCTAAACCAAAATATCTAAAAATATCTTCACCTAAACCAACTAATTCTTCGTGAGTTTCTGTTCCATTTAAAACAGCAACCGAATTTCTATTTTTACGAATGATACTGGGTTTGTCTTTAAAATAATATTCAAAATAACGTGCAGTGTTGTTGCTTCCGGTGGCTATTACCGCATCAAAGTCTTCTAATTTTCCTTCAACAAATGTTATTTTTGAGTTAAGTTCGGGTTGAATTGCAATCAAATATTTCGCTAAAAATTTTAATAAATGTTGATCGTTTGAGGAAGTTTTTACAAGCACATCATGACTGGAAATCAATACCGAAAGAAAATCATGAAAACCAACTAACGGAATATTTCCTGCTAAAACTAATCCAACTTTTTTAGGTACTATTTTTGAAAAATCATACGAAGAAAGCCACTGATTTATGTTGGTTTCAGATAACGCTTTTGCCCAAGATTGAACACTGAAATAGACTTGCTCAGGAGTAAACCATCCATTGTGCGATTGAGATAATTCGATCAATGAAATGAAATCATCATAAAATAATTCGTTTTGTAACACCGTAGTTTCTTTAGTATTTTTTTCTAAAGAAAATTGGCGTAAAAAGTTTCCTAATTCAACAAAACTCGATTTTATTTCACTTTGTAACATCTGTAACTTGTATATATGTGGTTTACATTGTAATTTTGCACAAAAATAATATAATATGTCGAGAGTCTAACGTCTTAAAGTAAAAAGATTTATGACATTTGACTTTATGACATTTCAACATTAAGACAAAATAAAATGGCAATAATTATAACAGACGAATGCATTAACTGTGGAGCTTGTGAACCAGAGTGTCCTAATACGGCTATTTATGAAGGTGCTGACTATTGGCGATATAAAGACGGAACAAAAATAAGTGGAAAAATCATATTACCCGATGGAACTGAAGTGGATGCCGATGCGGCTCAAACACCCATTTCAGATGATATTTATTACATTGTTCCAGGAAAATGTACCGAATGTAAAGGTTTTCATGAAGAACCGCAATGTGCTGCCGTTTGCCCGGTAGATTGTTGTGTTCCAGATGATAATCATGTAGAAAGCGAAGAAACATTGTTAAACAGACAAGCATTTTTGCATAATGAGTAAAATTTAAGTTAAAAATACTCAGACTTAAATAATTAAAATAGAAAAATAACTTAAAATACACTTTGAGCCTTCGTGCCTTGGTGGCAATCTAAAATATGAAAGCAGGAATTGTAGGATTACCAAATGTTGGAAAATCAACCTTATTTAATTGTTTATCAAACGCAAAAGCGCAAAGTGCTAACTTTCCGTTTTGTACTATCGAACCCAATATTGGTGTTGTAAACGTTCCCGATCCGCGTATTTCTCGTTTAGAGGAATTGGTGAAACCTGAGCGTGTTCAAATGGCAACAGTGGATATTGTTGATATTGCAGGTTTGGTAAAAGGAGCCAGTAAAGGTGAAGGATTAGGAAATCAATTCTTAGGAAATATTAGAGAATGTAATGCAATTATTCACGTTTTGCGTTGTTTTGATAATGATAACATTGTGCACGTTGATGGCAATGTAAATCCAATTCGTGATAAAGAAACAATCGATATCGAATTGCAATTAAAAGACTTAGAAACGGTTGAAAAACGTTTAGAAAAAACCAATCGCGCTGCGAAAACTGGAAATAAAGAAGCACAAGCTGAAAAAGCATTGTTAGACAGAATTCGTCAGACTTTGATGGAAGCAAAATCGGCGCGTACGGTAATTCCTCAAAATCAAGATGAAGTGGATTTGATGGAAGAATTTCAATTAATCACAACCAAACCTGTTTTATATGTGTGTAATGTTGACGAAGCTTCGGCAGTAAACGGAAACAAATATGTAGATCAAGTTCGCGAATTGGTAAAAGACGAACAAGCAGAAGTAATCATTCTTTCAGTAGGAGCAGAAGCCGATATTACTGAATTAGAAAGTTACGAAGAGCGTCAAGTATTCCTAGAAGACATGGGATTAACTGAACCAGGTTCGGCTGTGTTGATTCGTGCAGCCTACAAATTATTAAAATTACAAACATATTTTACAGCAGGTGTTAAAGAAGTTCGTGCTTGGACAATCAACATCGGAGATACTGCGCCAAAAGCAGCTGGAGTAATCCACACCGATTTTGAAAAAGGTTTCATTCGTGCAGAAGTTATAGCTTTTGAAGATTTCTCTAACTTCGGTTCAGAAGCTAAAGTAAAAGAAGCGGGTAAATTAAGAGTAGAAGGTAAAGAATACATTGTAAAAGATGGCGATGTAATGCATTTCCGTTTTAATGTGTAATTTTTGACAATATAGAAAATAGAGCTAAGAAATCGAGAAAAATCCGTTGAAGTAATTCAGCGGTTTTTTTGTTTGTAAATATGTCAATAAGTTATGGTGTTTCTTTTTTAAAAATTGGGCTAATTCGTATATATTAGCACAAAATCCAAATTCTGTTTATGTTAGATCAAAATCAATATACCGAAGACAATATACGTTCCCTCGATTGGAAAGAACACATTCGTATGCGTCCAGGTATGTATATCGGAAAACTCGGTGATGGTTCATCACCAGATGATGGTATTTATATTTTATTAAAAGAAGTACTCGATAATTGTATCGATGAATTTGTAATGGGTGCTGGAAAAATAATTGAAGTTACCTTAAAAGATAAAATGATGACGGTACGCGATTATGGTCGTGGTATTCCGTTAGGAAAAGTGGTGGATGTTGTTTCTAAAATGAACACCGGTGGTAAATACGATTCCAAAGCGTTTAAAAAATCAGTTGGACTTAATGGTGTGGGAACCAAGGCAGTAAATGCTTTGTCAAATTATTTCCGAGTAGAATCGGTTCGTGATAACCAGCAAAAAGCGGCCGAATTTTCTGCAGGAAATTTAACGCTTGAAGAAGATGTTATAGAATCAACCAAACGAAAAGGTACAAAAGTGTCTTTTGTTGCTGATGAAGCTATTTTTAAAAACTACAAGTATCGTAATGAATATATCATTAAAATGCTTAAAAATTATTGTTACCTAAATACAGGTTTAACAATATATTATAACGGCGAAAAATATTTTTCAGACAATGGTTTAAAAGATTTATTGGAAGAAACCATTACTGATGAAGATATGGTGTATCCAATTATTCATCTTTTAGGTGATGATATTGAAGTCGCCATTACGCATAGTAAAACCCAATATTCAGAAGAATATTATTCTTTTGTAAACGGACAAAACACCACGCAAGGTGGAACGCATTTAGGTGCTTTCCGTGAAGCATTAGTAAAAACCATAAAAGAGTTTTATAATAAACCTTTTGAAGCGTCAGATATTCGTAAATCGATTGTTTCAGCAATTGTGGTTCGAGTAGAAGAACCTGTTTTTGAAAGTCAGACCAAAACCAAATTAGGTTCAACTGATATGGGACCAAATGCGCCCTCAGTTCGAACGTTTGTAAATGATTTTATGAAAACGAAGTTAGATAACTTCTTACATAAAAATCCAGAAGTTGCCGATGCTTTACTTCGCAAAATTCTTCAAGCCGAGCGCGAGCGTAAAGAATTGTCTGGAATTAGAAAATTAGCAAAAGACAGAGCAAAGAAAGCCAATCTTCACAATAAAAAATTACGCGATTGTAGAGTGCATTTAACCGATGCGAAAAACCCAAGAAGTTTAGAGAGTACGCTTTTTATTACTGAGGGAGATTCGGCCTCTGGTTCGATTACTAAAAGTCGTGATGTGAATACACAAGCCGTATTTAGTTTACGTGGTAAGCCATTAAACTCGTATGGTATGACCAAAAAAATTGTGTACGAAAACGAGGAATTCAATTTATTGCAAGCGGCATTAAATATTGAAGAAAGCATGGAAGATTTACGTTATAACAATATCGTAATTGCTACCGATGCCGATGTCGATGGTATGCACATTCGTTTGTTGTTAATTACGTTCTTCTTACAGTTTTTTCCTGAAATGATAAAAGAAGGGCATTTGTATATTTTACAAACGCCATTATTTAGAATTCGAAATAAAAGAGAAACCATTTATTGCTATTCGGAAGAAGAACGAAAAGCCGCGATGGAAAAACTAAAACCAAAACCAGAAATTACCCGATTTAAAGGATTAGGAGAAATTTCACCCGATGAGTTTAAAAATTTCATTGGTGAAACCATTCGTCTCGATCCTGTAATGTTGGATAAAGCCACGTCTATTGAGAAATTATTAGAATTCTACATGGGTAAAAACACGCCCGACCGTCAAGAGTTTATCATTAATAACTTGAAGGTAGAATTAGATGTAGTGGAAGAGGAAGTCTAAAAACATCAAATATGAAAAATAATAAAATCTATATAATTTCACTTTTAATTGGTACATTATTTTGTACTGCTTATTATTTTATTAAAATTAGTAATGACCATTTAGAATGTGATACTTTAACTTCTATTGAAATAGATAAAAACGGAAATAAAGTTGTTGTTAAAAAGCATATTTGTAAAGAAAAATATTCGTTTTAAATTTTACGTTAAAACAAATATTTTAGGATAATACTGAAATAAATTCAGATAAATGAAAGACGAAGAAGAAAACATTCATCCAGAAGAAGAAAATAGGGATAATATCAATTCAGAGGATAATTCAATTGATGATAATCAAGACGAAGAACTTTCCGAAGAAATTATTGAAGTAGAAGCCAAACACTTCGAAGGACAACATTTTTACGAAAACGACGAAAATCCGGAAGACACCATTACCAAAGTAACAGGAATGTACAAAGATTGGTTTTTGGACTACGCTTCGTATGTAATTTTAGAACGTGCTGTTCCTGCTATTGAAGATGGTTTTAAACCGGTTCAACGTCGTATTATGCACTCGTTAAAAGAGTTGGATGATGGTCGATATAACAAAGTGGCAAATGTAGTTGGGCATACGATGCAGTATCATCCACACGGAGATGCGAGTATTGGTGATGCTATGGTGCAAATCGGTCAGCGTGAATTGCTAATCGATTGTCAAGGAAACTGGGGAAATATTTTAACTGGCGATAGTGCAGCAGCTTCTCGTTACATTGAGGCACGTTTGTCAAAATTTGCTTTGGAAGTATTGTACTCACCAAAGATTACTGATTGGGGAGTTTCTTATGATGGTCGTCGTGCTGAACCAAACAATTTACCCGTTAAATTTCCATTATTATTAGCTTCAGGAGCCGAAGGAATTGCGGTGGGATTGTCAACAAAAGTATTGCCTCACAATTTTAATGAATTAATTGACGCTTCGATAAATATTTTAAAAGGAAAACCATTTACCATTTATCCCGATTTTCAAACGGCTGGTATTGCAGACGTTTCGAATTATAATGATGGAATGCGTGGTGGTAGAGTACGTGTGCGAGCAAAAATTTCGCAATTAGACAAGCAAACGTTAGTCATTACTCAAATTCCGTTTTCAACCAATACTTCAACGCTGATTGATAGTATTTTGAAAGCCAATGAAAAAGGAAAAATAAAAATTAAAAAGATTGAAGATAATACGGCTGCTGAGGTAGAAATATTAATTCATCTTTTCCCTGGTGTTTCGCCAGATAAATCTATAGATGCGTTATATGCTTTCACGGCTTGTGAAACTTCGGTAGCGCCTTTAGGTTGTGTAATTCAAGATAACAAACCGCTTTTTGTTGGCGTGTCTCATATGTTGAAAATTTCGACAGAAAGAACGGTTGTTTTACTTCGAAAAGAATTAGAAATTCAATTAGAAGAATTAAAAACAAAATGGCATTTTTCAACATTAGAAAAAATATTCATTCGTGAAGAAATGTATATCGATTTCAAATTGTATTCGGACAGAGAAACACTTTATGAGTATTTGTACAAACAATTTGAACCGTTTAAAAAGTCGTTTGTTCGAGATATTGTAGATGAAGATTTACAGAAATTAACGCAAATTCCAATGATTCGTATTACGCGATTTGATTCGGATAAAGCGGACGATTTTATTGCGAAGTTAGAAGACGAAATGAAAGAAGTACAACATCATTTAGACAATCTAATTGATTTTGCTATTGATTATTTCGCCAAATTAAAAGAAAAATACGGAAAAGGTAGAGAACGCCAAACGGAATTAAGAAGTTTTGATACGATTGAAGCTACAAAAGTGGTTTTACGTAATACCAAATTATACGTAAACAAAGAAGAAGGTTTCTTTGGAACAAGCTTAAAGAAAGACGAATATGTTGCTGATTGTTCGGATATTGATGATGTAATTGTATTCCTTCGCGATGGAAAAATGATGGTAGCAAAAGTGGATGATAAAAAATTTGTTGGAAAAGACATTATTCATATTGCTGTTTTTGATAAAAACGACAAAAGAACAATTTACAACATGATGTATCGTGATGGTAATAATGGTTCTACTTTTATAAAACGCTTCAATGTGTCGGGTGTTACTCGTGATAAATTTTACGATTTAACACAAGAAAATAAAGGTTCCATGGTGCTGTATTTTTCTGCCAATCCAAATGGTGAAGCCGAAGTAGTAACGATTTTACTTCGCCAAGTAGGTAGCGTGAAAAAACTGAAATGGGATGTTGATTTTACCGATATTGCTATCAAAGGAAGAGCTTCAAGAGGCAATACAGTGACCAAATATCCAATCAAAAAAATTGAGTTAAAAGAGAAAGGAATTTCTACTTTACGTCCAAGAAAAGTTTGGTTTGATGATACGGTACAACGCTTGAATGTAGATGGAAGAGGCGAGTTGTTGGGTGAATTCCGACCAAATGATCGTTTGTTGATTGTAAATCAATCAGGTAAACTAAAAACGATTATTCCAGAATTGACTACGCATTTCGAAGAAGATATGATTGTGTTGGAAAAATGGAATCCAAATAAGCCGGTTTCATGTATTTATTATTGTGGCGAAAAAGATCGTTATTTTGTGAAACGTTTCTTAGTTGAAAACGAAAACAAAGAAGAAATCTTCATTACCGAACATGAAAAATCGCAATTAGAAATCGTTTCAACTGATTGGCGTCCGGTTGCTGAGGTAATTTTTACCAAAGTAAGAGGAATTCAAAAAGAAAATCAAACTATTGATTTAGAGCAATTTATATCTGTTAAAGGGATTAAAGCTTTAGGTAACCAATTAACTATTGATAAGTTGAAACAAATCAATTTATTAGAATCGTTACCGTATGATGAACCGGAAGAAATAGCTCCTGAAGAAATGGAAGTTTCAGATGAAAGTAATCTTTCAGACGACATACAAACCGAATTAGACGAAGACGGTCAGATTACGTTGTCGTTAGAATAAAATATTGACCTGCAAGGTTTCTATAATCTTGCAGGGCTTTTTTATTATTAGAATCACAACTTTTACCCAAATTAAATCACAATAACATGTCTACATTTCCATCAGATATTGAAATTGCGCAAAATGCAAAGATGTCTCACATAAAAGATATTGCTAAAAAAATAAATATTTCAGAAGACGATTTAGAATATTATGGCAAATACAAGGCCAAATTACCGTTACACTTACAACAAGAACATCCAAAAGGAAAACTAATTTTAGTTTCTGCTATGTCGCCAACCAAATATGGGGAAGGTAAAACCACCATGTCTATTGGTTTAACTGACGGATTGAATTATATTGGTAAAAAAGCAATTGCAGTTTTACGCGAGCCTTCTCTTGGACCTGTTTTTGGTTTAAAAGGCGGAGCTGCTGGTGGCGGTTATGTTCAAGTGTTGCCTATGGAAGATATTAATTTGCATTTCACAGGCGATTTTTCGGCAATTGAAAAAGCGAATAACTTGCTTTCGGCGGTAATTGATAATAATTTACAAAACACTAAATATTCCTTAAATCTAGACCCAAAATCGATAGCATGGAAAAGGGTGATGGATATGAATGATCGTTCGTTGCGTCAAATTATCATTGGAGTTGGCGCTAAAGCGAATGGAACCATGCGTGAAGATGGTTTCAATATTACGCCAGCTTCAGAAGTGATGGCGATTTTATGTTTGGCGAAAGATTTAGCAGATTTGAAAATCCGATTAGGAAATATATTCGTTGGGAAAACGCTTGACGGAAAAGCTATTTTCGCAAGAGATTTAAATGTGGTAGGAGCAATGGCAACGTTATTGAAAGATGCTATCAAACCCAATTTAGTACAAACAATTGACGGAAATCCAGCAATTTTACATGGTGGACCATTTGCCAGTATTGCACAAGGAACCAATACGGCTATTGCAACTAAAATGGGATTATCTCTTGGCGATTATGTAGTTACCGAAGCTGGTTTTGGTGCCGATTTAGGCGCAGAGAAGTTTCTACACATCAAATGTGAACAAAGTGGTTTAAAACCAGATGCTGTAGTTTTAGTAGCAACTATTCGCGCTATCAAACATCACGCGGGATTAGCCGCTGAAGATTTCAAAACAGAAAATGTAAGCGCGATTGAAAAAGGCTTTTGTAATTTAGAAAAGCATATCGAAAACATTCAGAAATTTGGAATCAATCCAGTGGTTTGTATCAACGCTTTTCCAGATGATACTCAGGCAGAATATGACAAGTTAAAAGAACTTTGTGCTACAAAAGCTGTAACAGCTTTTGTGAGTACCGCTTTTATTCATGGTGGTAAAGGTTCGGCCGAAGTGGCTCAAAATGTAGTTGTAGCAATTGAAAAAGGAAACGCAAATTACAAACCTTTATACCAACCATCTGACAGCATTGAGCATAAAATTAATGTAGTTGCAAAAGAAATTTATGGTGCGAATGCAGTAGAGTTTTCTCCAAAATCTAAAGCCCAATTAAAAATGATTAACGATTTAGGTTTTAGTCATTTTTCAGTATGTATGGCGAAAACACCAGCGAGTTTTTCTGATAATGATAAGTTAATTGGTAGACCAACTAATTTTGATATTACCGTTCGTGAATTTGAAATTTCTTCTGGCGCTGGTTTTATAGTACCACTTTTAGGAGATGTTATGCGTATGCCAGGTTTGCCGGCCGTTCCTAATGCTGAACGAATCGATATTGATAATAACGGAGTGATTACAGGATTGTCTTAGGATTTTGATACAAATAAGCAATACAATTCCTGTATAACCCTGATAGGAATGAAAATAAAAAAGGGTCACTGAGGTTCCGAAGTGACCCTTTTTTATTGTAATATATAGCAGGAAAATGGACCGCCAGTATTTCCCGAGCCATTCGTTCCTAATATTATTTCTTTTTACGCATTTTCATGTTAATAAACTCCACAGTTAATGAGAACGCAATTGCAAAATACAAATAACCCTTTGGAACGGCGCCCACATGTTGACCTGCTAATTGCGCATGAGATAAATGCATACTTTCGGTAATTAACATAAAACCAATTAATATCAAGAAAGCTAAACCTAATATTTGAATGGATGGATTTGCATTTACAAAGTTTCCAACTGGAGCGGCAAATAACATCATAACTCCTACAGAAATTACTACGGCACAGATCATAATTAATAATGCACCTTCGATTCCGTTTGTCATTCCTACAGCGGTTAAAATACTATCAACTGAAAAGATTAAATCAATCAATAAAATTTGAAGTATAACACTGCCAAAAGATTTAGCCGCACTCGATTTCATGCTTTTTTCTTCTTCTCCTTTATGATCTACTTTTTCGTGAATTTCTTTAGTACTTTTATAAATCAAAAACAATCCTCCTAATAACAATATTAAGGCTTGACCAGTTATATCGGCTGAAAACCATCCAAAGTCAAAACTAAACCAAGGTGCTTTCATCGCAATTAAAATAGTGATTCCAAACAACAAGGCAATACGCATAAACATTGCTAAAAACAAGCCAAGTTGTGTTGCTTTTTTACGTTTTTCTTGTGGTAACTTTCCTGTTACGATTGAGATAAAAATGATGTTATCAATCCCTAAAATAATTTCTAAAAAGGTTAAAGTCAAAAGTGCTATCCAAGTATCGGGATTTAAAAATACTTCCATTTGTTTATGTTTTTGAAACTTATTACACGTTCATTAATTTAATTTTGTTGCAGTACCGCGTTGTTTTTTTGAATCACCTACAAATGAATATTCAAAAGTATATGATTTTGAGTTGGTTGTCAAAATTTTCATTTGTACCGGTTTCTTCTCAGCTCTATTTTTGGGATGTTTATTTTGAATGATATATTCGCAATCGTTTGTCCAACGTATTTTGAAAGTATCTATTTTTTCTTCATAACTTTCTATTTGAATGGAATCATTTCTTTCAAAAGTACTTGTGTATTTTTTGCCTTCTATTTCAGTTTCAGAAGTAAATTTCCCCGTTTTAAAATCGGTACAATTTCGTTCTTGTTGGTAACATGAAGTAAAGAGTAAGAAAAAAAATCCTAAAATAATAAATCTCATAACATCAATTTTTATCACCATCAAATAAACTTTTTACAATAGTAGTAACGCCTTTAAAGATTAGAAACATAGCTGCAAAACCAATGATTATTCCTAATATTAATACATAAACATACAACGGATGTTTTTCGTTTTTAAAGGCACTAGTAATTACAACAGGTCCAATAAAAAGTAGAGGTAAAGCTGCAGCTAAATATTTTATTCCTTTTGCAAGTATGGATTTGTTTGTCGCCATTTATTTCGAATTTAAATAAAAATCTACTGCATTTCTAACACTTCCGTGGGTAGCTAAAAGCTGGTTAGCTTCTTCGTAACTCACTGAAATTTCATCCATAATCATTCGAGTTCCTCGATCTACTAATTTATTGTTACTCAGTTGCATATCTACCATCTTATTACCTTTTACTTTATCCAGTTGAATCATAGTTGAAGTAGATATCATGTTCAAAACTAACTTCTGTGCTGTACCTGCTTTCATGCGCGAACTACCGGTTACAAATTCTGGGCCTACAACCACATCGATAGGAAATTGCGCCGTTTTTGATAACGGACTTTCGGCATTGCAACTTATACTTCCTGTGCAAATTTTGTTTTCGTTGCACTTTTCCAATCCGCCAATAACATAAGGTGTAGATCCTGAAGCGGCAATTCCAACAACCACATCTTTTTTGTTGATATTCCATTGTTGTAAATCGATCCAAGCTTGTTCTTTGTCGTCTTCTGCAAATTCAACTGCTTTTCTAATTGCTGTGTCGCCACCAGCAATAATTCCAATTACCAAATCAAATGGAACACCAAAAGTTGGCGGACATTCAGAAGCATCTACAATGCCTAATCGGCCCGAAGTTCCTGCTCCAATATAAAATAATCGACCGCCTTGTTTCATTTTACTTACTACTTCGGTCACTAATTTTTCAATTTGAGGCAGTGCTTTTTCAATGGCTAAAGGAACTGTTTTATCTTCATGATTTATATTAGCCAACAATTCGCTAACCGACATTTTTTCTAAATGGTCATATTTTGATGATTGTTCGGTGGTTTTAATAAAGTTCATTTCAAATAGTCTTTGGTTGAAAATAGTTTGGTAAATTAATGCGAATGTCCCATTTCAATAATATAAGCTAAGGCAAATCCAAATACAATCATGGTAATTTTAGCCAAATTAAACTTATGTCCTTCGTTACTTTCAAAAATAATGGTCGACGAAATATGGAATAAAATCCCAACGACAACTGCCGAAATTTCCTTAGAATAGTGTTGGGCAAAATACATTTTTTCAGCTAATAACGTGCCTAGTGGTGTCATCAGTGCAAATGCAAACATAAAGGCAAAAATCGTCCATTTGTTCATTTTTGCATTCACAAAAAATAAGGTTAATATAATGGCAATTGGAAAATGATGTACTGCAATTCCGTAGGCTAAATTTTGATTCTCATGAATAGGAAAACCTTCCAGTAAAGCATGAATACACAAACTAATAAACAACAACCACGGAATATGATGTAATTCGTTATGTTTATTTGTATGCACATGTACATGACCATGTTCGGCGCCTTTAGAGAAAAATTCTAATAAGATTTGGAACAAAATTCCAATCATAATAAATACGCCAACAGGTAATGAAGCCTGTTTTTCTTCGCCTTCGTGAATATGATTATGTCCTTCGCTAAATAATTCGGGTAATAAATGTAAAACCGTAAGTGACAGTAAAAAGGCCCCACTAAACGCCAACAATAGTTTAATATTCGTTTTCTTTTGAGGTTTCAAAAACAGAGCAATTAAAAACCCAATAATAACCGCTGAGAAGGTGATGATATAGTGCATTATTTGAAAATCATGATTAAACGTTCCGATTGATTTTTATAATATTTTCGTAATTTATAATCGCCAAAAATGTCCAATAAGAAAATACCTGCTGCTTCCATCATTTGTTCAAAGTCGGCCAAGCGAAGGGCTTGTACTTTTTCGGTAAAATGAAACTTTTCGCCTTTATCTTCAAAATCAATTTCTTTGTAAATGTGTCCGTCTTTTAAATAACGTTTGATGTAAAAATCAATTCCGTCTACTGATTTTACTTCATTGGGAACCAAATTTTCTAACACATAACCCACATTCATGAAATCAATTACAGCAAAACCCGTTTCGGTCAAACTATTGTGAATGGCTTTTATGGTTTTGTAATTATCAGCGTCGTCTTCAAAATACCCAAAGCTAGTAAATAAATTAAAAATAGCGTCATATTTTTCAATAAAAGGCTCGCGCATGTCGTGCACTTTGAAATGTAGTTTTTCATTGGCAAACATAGTAGCTTCTGCAATACTATTTTCGGATAAATCAGCACCAGTAACTTCATAATGTAACGAATTCAAATAAATTGCGTGACGTCCTTTTCCACAAGCCAAATCTAATATTTTTGCATCATCAGGAAGGTTTAAATACTGTGTTAAATTATCCATTAACAATTGCGCTTCTTCTTCGTTTCGCTCTTTGTATAAAATATGATAATAAGGAGTGTTAAACCAAGATTCAAACCAATTTATGGGCTGTTGGTCATTTATAGTGGATAGTTTGTTGCTTTTGTCAGACATTAATTTTTAATTCATTTCTTTAAAGAAGCAAATTTAATGTATTTTTGCAGAAGAATGGCTTAAATATTCATATTGCACTATGATTTTTTGCATTTGAACTTTAAATTGAAGAATGGAAAATTTTAAAATGACGGCCAAGACTTTTTTTGGCTTTGAAGAGATATTAGCTAAAGAACTACAACTTCTTGGTGCGCAACAAGTCGAAATTGGAACAAGGGTTGTCCATTTTAAAGGCGATAAAGGATTTATGTACAAAGCTAATTTAGCCTTGCGAACCGCTTTAAAAATTTTAAAACCCATCAAGACGTTTAGAGCTCATAATGAAAAGACGTTATATGACGGAATTCGATCTATTGATTGGACCGATTATTTGAGTGCTCAACATTCATTTTTAGTTGAGACAACGTTGCATTCTGAAAATTTCAATCACAGCCAATTCGTGGCTTTAAAGTCTAAAGATGCTATTGTAGACCAATTTAGAGATATTGACGGAAAGCGTCCAAGTATTGATAAAGACTTTCCCGATTTACAAATTCATGTACACATTGATCGAGATTCGGTAACTGTTTCCTTGGATTCTTCTGGCGCTTCGTTGCACCACAGAGGCTACAGAACGGCCACAAATATTGCTCCAATTAATGAAGTTTTAGCAGCAGGAATGTTGCTTTTATCAGGATGGGAAGGTAAAAGTAATTTCTTAGATCCTATGTGTGGTTCGGGGACTATTTTAGCCGAAGCAGCAATGATTGCTTGTAATATTCCGGCAAATATTAATCGAAAAGAGTTTGGTTTTGAAAAATGGAAGGATTGGGATGCTGAATTATTCGACAATATTTTAGAATCGCTATTAAAGAAAACTCGCGAGTTTCATTATACCATTCAAGGTTATGATAAAGCGCCAAGTGCGGTGTCTAAAGCCAAAGACAATATTAAAAACGCCAATTTAGACGAATATGTAAAAGTGAGCAATGATAATTTCTTTGATTCTAAAAAGACAACCGAAGGGCCATTGCATATGGTGTTTAATCCGCCTTATGGGGAACGATTAGATATTGATATGGAACGTTTTTACCGAGAAATAGGCGATACTTTAAAACAAAGTTATCCCAATACTAACGCTTGGTTTATTACCGCCAATTTAGAAGCGTTGAAATTTGTAGGCTTAAAGCCGAGCCGAAAAATTAAACTTTTCAATGCAAAATTAGAAACCCGCTTTGTGAAATATGAAATGTATGAAGGCAGCAAAAAGGGGAAGTATATGGTGCAGGAGGGAGAAGGAAGTAGTGATTAGTGAGTATTGATAAGTTATACGATAATTAAACAAAAAAAAATTAACAATAATAAAGATGAATAAAAAAGTAAAAGCATTTCTATATAACTTCTTGGGGTTTGTGGTGATTTATTTACCTACTTTGTATCTTGTCAATAATGTTACTCACTTACAAGGTTTTTGGGTTCCGATGACCGGTTTTATGGTGGCGTTATTATTAGCACCCAAGTTTCAAGCTGTAAGAACCAACGGAGGAGAAAAAATCTTTATGAAGTGGTTATTTATTAAAGGA
>Ga0209443_1001119_pt1 | contig 17230 bp, 22 predicted proteins | sample LauGreBMM110DCMD_2_FD_187571 | JGI IMG/M metagenome (GOLD analysis project Ga0209443, IMG submission 187571) | Freshwater lake microbial communities from Lake Michigan, USA - Su13.BD.MM110.DCMD (SPAdes) (version 2) | ecosystem: Environmental > Aquatic > Freshwater > Lake | place: Lake Michigan... | reverse complement strand
TGGTTCTGAAATTTACATTGCACATCATCTCGTACTAGTATTATGTATGGACATATTTCATTTTTTTAATCTTTTAGTTCTACGACCAATCTTCTTTTTATGAGACTTTTTAGATTTACGCATTTTTTTGTTTGTTTTACGTTTAGTTTTACGTTTGCCGCCGTATCTTCTTGAAGGCAATAATGCAGGTCTTGCGGATGCCGTGGGTAAAACATCAACAAATTGACCAACTGGTTCTCCATATGAAACCGCATGTAATTGTGTTGACTCTACTGGTAAACGCATTAACCATGCGGATATCATATTTTTATTTGCAAGATCTTTTTGATACGCTATACTCAATGGATTGTCATCACCAAGTCCTAATTCATCTATTTTATTTTTTTTTGATGATTGTAATCTATCATATAGATGTTCTAATTCAAAAAGAGCATTTTCACACGATGGGTATGACACGTCATCCTCTTTTTGATATTCAAGATAAATGTCATTTAAAAAATCTTCTCCAAATTTATCATGAAATAATTCATGTTGTCCAGATAATAACTTTTTTATTTCTTCATCAGGATCAACTGAATTTTGTATGATTGCCGATTGTACTTCAATGTCCCAAATTAAATTATCAATACATGCTCTGTATAATATAGGACACAGATTAAAATCTTTAACACGTTGTTTTTCTTCTTCCGTCCGTGGATAAAGTCCTACAATACTTCCTTTGGTTATTACACCCGCAGTTAAATCTAGTACTTTTGTATTAATGACATGTAACACCATTTCTTTTGCTTTATCCATTTCTTCTAAATCTTCTTGTAATTCAAATATTAAATCTATACATGATTCACCACTTGGTGATCGTCTATTAACATCGGCTCCTTTTGATATTAAATAATCAAATATAGTTTTATATTCGTCTATTTCACGGGTTTTGTTATTCAATGATAATAACATTTCAATAACAGAACTATCATCACTAACGTAATTTACATCTGCGCCAAGTTCAATTAAAAATTTACACGCTTTCATATTACATTGAAATGCTGCCATATGCAACCATTCATTAAGTAGATTTTTGTCATGTTTTCTTAATCTTATTTTTTTTAATGTATTTTCAGTTAAATCACGTTTTAATAAATTTAAAATTTCATGTTGTTTCGTTGGAAGACTAGCTATTTCTACCATTTCAGTACCTTCCATATAATAATTTATATTTTAATAAAAAATTAAAATGCGAGGCAACCCTAATTTATTGTCGAATGTCAACAAGGATTGAATCATACTTTTATTATTCATATTATTTTTTAAACTTTAATTTTTTAGATTTACAAGGATTTTTAGATTTACGCATTTTTCTGGTTTTTTTTGTTTTTGATAAACGTAGTTTACGTTTAGTTTTACGACCAGCATGCATATCTGACATTGGATTAGGAGCTTCTCCAATAAATTTAAAAAATTCTTTATACATTTTTAAAAATTTTTTAGTTTTATGTTGTTCTATTGAATGTATTATTATATTGAAAAAATCATATTTTTTTGAAGCATCATATAATATTTTTAATGTTTCAAATACCACGCCTTGATCCAAATCATTGTTAACCATTGAATTTGCAAAAATGTCTATGATTGTTTGTTTGATTGTATTTGGGTTAGCTTTTGATACAATGTTTTCAATATACGATGTATTCATAGGATATAATGAAAATGTGAACAAAATAAATAAAGTAAGAACACTTTTTTTATTAACTGAATTTACATCTGCACCCTTATCTAATAATTGATTTACCAAATGTAAACGTCCATCTATATCATATAATGGTTGATTTAAAACAATCATTAATGGTGTATTATTTTTTGAATCACGAAATTCACTATATTCAGGATGGGCGTTTAATATTTTAAAAATTTTAGGATTTAAATATCGCGTATTTTTAATATAATCCAAAAATGTATCGCGGCTTGTTGATACTACATCTTCTTCTTCAAATGATGTTCTAAAACTAGTCTGTGCTTTATCAGAATTTTCGCGTCTTAAATCTAAATATGGTTTTTCATCTGCGTAACATGGTACTCTACATGCCATATTATAATAAATTCCTGGGCGTCTACGAAATAATTCTTTTTGTGTTATACTTTCAAAACCAAATTCTGTATGTAAAGCTCTATGGTATGCTAAATTTAACGCATCATACGTAATGGATGGAACATCTTTAATTTGTTCAAGTATAATTTTGGTTGTGGGAAGCAACGAATGTTCCCATATTGTATTAATTTGCTCAATAGGAATTGTTTGTTTATTAAAAATTTGTTGAGGTATGATTAGTGGATTGCCAGGTTCAAATAATCCGGATTTATATGCAAAAAAATGTGTAAGCTCAGAAGAATTTTGTTCGGATATATGTTTACCATCTTTATCACAATGCCATTTTGAAAATGGATCATATATACAATCTTGATAAGTGTTTGAATCACCATCATTTGTTCCGTAAAAATGAACATGTATTTTTTGTCCTATAGCTTCTTCTATTTTTTTAAAATTTTTTTTAGGATCATATAACATTGGATCATTGCTACTAAATAATTCAAGCATTTTGTTATAAGAAGAATCATTATAACTAGGTAATCCACATAACGCTATTGTTACATACATACATCCTTCAGGAATTCTTTCCGTTCTTTTTAAATCACAACCATGACCTTGCATTGTATATACGGGTGTTTCCATATGATTTAAACATATTTTAATAGAATCGTAAACATTGTTGATCAATTTGAATGGTTTCACACGGGACATCTTGCGGTATGATTTTAATTACCCCCTTTGATTTTTTTCCTTTTAATGGAACAGTACATCCCTTTTCTACATTGGGTGGCTGATCTACCGTACATCGCGCTCTAAAATGTTCGTACCTTTCTCGCACATCACAATAAGACAATCCGGATTTTTTACCTAACATGGTATTCACCACCTCGTGTAATTTATACACATATCTTGAAAACGTATCTCTGCTTTCCATGTGTTTGTCTGTAAGGGGCAACTTTTTAAAATTTTTATTTAAATTTATACGACAATATTTACATGGCAACACATTTTCCAAATTTAAAATAAATTGTTTGTAATGCTGCTTTTGTTCTTTGCTTGGTTCTACCGGATAATTAAAACTCATGGTATGTAAAAAATGCCATAAACTTGGACCCCAAATTGTTGTCAACATTCCATCACCACTTTTTGAATCCGTTGGTTTAAATACCCGTCGTGTTTTCATACATTAATATAATAATAAAATTGATACAAAATTAAAATACATGTACTTATAAGAAAATTATGTTTGCTTCTGAGAAACTCACAAGCGACGAATGGAAAGCCATTGAGCGCCCTTTGCCTGACGATAAACTATCCATTTTAAAATTTATTCAACGTGGATTTCATGATCCTCAATTGATTGAAAATTCGTTAGTCTCCTTGTACACCTTTTTAAAACTTACACCTACACCTGCTCTAGACGCACATTTGTCAAACATGTATTTCAAAATTCCTAATGTTCCTACCGCGTCCATTAAATTAAAACAAGCGGATAAAATTAGAATTGAACACGCATCGTCTAAAATTCCAGACCAAGTTTATGAAAAGTTACTTCTTGAATTATACAAGAAGAAAGAGTTTTTTCATTTGCACTGGATGATGGCTCTACATGTAAAACATAAAAATCCATACGTCATGTCTTACTTACAACAATGTTTGGATGAACATACGCATGATATACAGGCTTTGTCTAAAAACGCCGTAGAGTTATTTGAAAAAAATCCGTATGCGCAGTACAAAGACAATTCGTTGTATCCGCATCAAAAGGAATTATTTACCAAGGTCAAAGGAACCAATCAATTGGTTTTGTATATGACGCCTACAGGGTCTGGTAAAACAACGTCGCCCATTGGTCTATTAGAAAAATACAACATTATTTTCATTTGTGCTGCGAGACACGTTGGACTTGCCTTTGCTAACATGTGTTGTTCGTTACATATTGGTCACGGATTTGCGTACGGATGCGAAACGGAAAACGACATTCGTTTACATTATTCAGCCGCTAAAAAATACATTCGTAATAAAAAAAACGGAAATATTCAAAAGGTAGATAATAGTGTTGGAGATAATGCTCGTGCCATGGTATCCGATTTAAAATCATTTGAACATGCCATGAATTATATGATGCGACATCATGATCCCAACACTATTTTGGTATATTGGGATGAACCTACTATATCCATGAAAGACAAAGAACATCCCCTACACGAGATCATTTCACACATTTGGAAAATAAACAAATTGACCACTATTTTATCTTCGGCAACACTTCCTCAAATTGATTATTCTGCGATTACCGACAAGGAGATTCATTGGATCAAATCACATGAATTTTCAAAAACCATTCAATTGATTACGTCGGACAATTACATTTTATTGCCACACATGTGTTGTAAAACTTATTCTGAATTGCTTCAAATGATAGACCATCTTGAAAAGAATCCTCTAGTTCTCAAATATGCTGATTTGTCTGCCATTTTGATATTTTTAAAGGACATTCCATTTCCATTCAAACATGTTGATGAAATTACAATTTTGAACATTAAGCTTCATTATCTTTGTGTATTGAAACATTTTACTGAAGAACAATGGAATTCTATGCAATACAAACCAATTTCTATGCCATCCACCATTCGCTTATGTTCTGAAGATGCGTGGACATGTTCCTATGGTCCTACTATTTATTTAGCCGAAGATGTACAGAAAATTGCCATGTATTGTTTGAAATCTGCGAATATTCCTTCACAATTACTCGATAGTATTCTTAAAAACTTAGAATACAACAATGCCATTTCTAAAGAAATTACAAAATTAGAAAAGGACATGAAAGATAAGAATAAAGATGATGACAAGGAAAAGAAAATGGCAGAAAATCGTGTATCTGCTGAAGTAAAGCAACTTCAATCAAAAATTGCTCTTTTACAGGCATCGATTCAATCTATATCTTTGCCAGACGTACATATTCCTAATAAATATGACCATTTGAAACAAAATGGACATTTAGATAAATTATCTTCCGCATTTACATCATCGGTCGATGTTGGGTCACTTAAACGGATATTAGCAACCGATGTAGATTCTTCCTGGAAAATTTTATTAATGATTGGCATTGGTGTATTTACAACAAGTGTTCCTCCCGCTTATCTCGAAATTGTAAAAGAATTGGCGACACAACAGCATTTATATTTAATTATCGCAAATACATCGTACATGTACGGAACCAATTATCAATTTGCGAATGCCTACGTAGCCAAGGATTTAACGTCGGTTTCCCAAGACGAATTAATTCAATCTTTAGGGCGGGTGGGTCGCGGTCAACAGGTTCCTTATTCTATTCGTCTTCGCGATGAACAATTAGCAAAAACATTGTTTATGCCACAATTTAATCCAGAAGCAGAAACAATGATGCGATTATTTAAAAAATAATTTTATGGTGTTTAAATATATATGAATAGAACCGAAGAATTAAATGATAGAATTCGTCAACGAAATGTAGGAGATTTACCTCAATTTTATTTTTCACCACGACCCGTTCCTACTAAATATACAGCTATGCCTATTGTAGATGAACAAAAACAATCTAAAGTAGATATTAAAACCACACCTACCTTTGATACAACTAAAAATTTTTTACCAGCAACCAGCGCACCATGGACTGGATGGGTAGATCAAGTAGATACAGAGACCAATTTGATGCGATCTACCTATAAACCTATTCCTACGGATTTATTTCAAGTACAAATACCTACCAAAGAAGACAAACAAACACATCCATTATTATTTGTTTCCGTAAAAACAACTGACACTGGAATCAAACCTCATACTAAAGAAACACGAGCGTTTTATAATTCTACACAATTAAAGACTGCTTACAAATGATGTTAGGGCCGCTTCTGATCTATCGCCATCATATGTTTTTTCAGCAACACCATTGTCCAATACAATCATGGTAGGGTACGAATTAATTCCGTATTTTTGGCAAATAGATTTAGTATCTGTATCTTTAGCAGAACAATCAAATGAAATCATTTTGGTTGAGTTTTGTTCCGACACTTTATCCCATACAGGTTTCAATACTTTACAATGACCGCAATCAGGAATGTAGAATAAAACAAATAATTTTTTACCTTCTATATCCGAATTAAACGTAGACGGGCTTGTTGTAAACCCTTCGCGCTGCATTAAAAATATACATAACAATAGAATGAGTAAAAGAGCATACCATGGTAAAACACGATTAAATTTCATAGTATTACTAAATAAAAAAATATATAACCCTAAAGTTAATATTTTTTAAAAATATAAACTATGGATAAAAGTTGTATTTGTACTAATACTATGTCAGACATTATTAGAAAACAACGTGAACAAAATATAAATTGTAAACTATTATCAACTGATACAGAGAAAAATTTTAATTTTCCTAGTACGAATAATTCATCCGATGTAATTTATAAAAAACGAGACAAGGTAATTTATTGTTGTTGTGGGTGGATTGGTACCACTAATTGTTGTACAACTAAATCAACTAATTGTTGTCCATCTAATTAATATTGTGGTCTATTTGTAAAATGACTACCTTCAATATAAATACATCTACATTTATTGATTTAAGTATATCACACACAAGTGCATACATCTAGAACCCGAATATGAAAAAAATATTGACTTTTACGAAAAGTATGGTTTATGTCTTTGCATTACCAGTTATCATGAAAAACCGGTACGTATAAAGCGTCTTTAACGACGTGATTTACGTGTAGATTTTCGTTTAGATTTACGTGTAGATTTTCGTTTATATTTTTTTCCTCCAATTAATGGTTTAGATGGTGGTTCAAATGGTTTAGGTATGTCTGATTGTTTATTTGGTGGTTCAGATTGTTGGGGGGATTTTCGTTCCCCGCGCACTCTCATTGCATCTAAAAATTTAGTATGAACAGCATTTATTTCTGGCATTTCTGGATAATAAAAATACTTAGTTGCTCCATAATTATATAATAAATTTGTATTAGGAGGGTGTCCCTCCCTTCCAACAACAAGTTTATTATATACTATAACTAATGCTTCATATAATAAACTATTTTCAGGTGGTAATGTAATGGGATATAGAACGCCTTCTTCCGAATGATAAAACATAACAGTAAACGCGTGTCTTAATTCTTCTAATTCATCTAAACGATTTGCCAAATTTACTAAAAAAGTAAAGTCTTCTAAAATGATTTTTATTTCTCTTGTATTTGTTTGTACGTAAACATCATCACGTTCGCTTATTTTTTTAAATTCTCTTAATAATGTCATCGCATTAAATGATTGATTCATACACTATAAAGATATTTAATACATATTTATTTTAATGTTTTAAATTTTGAATCTTTTAATGGTAAAATTTCAAAAAATTCTGATCAATACAATCAGACATGTTAGTTGTTGAAACTAATAATTACGCATCCGACGGCGGTAACGGAATGTTCAACGTGTATCAATATATTTAAATATTAGAATAAACTATGTATACACAATTTATTTTATTTATTGTATTTTTTATTATAGCAAAATATATTTATTCCAATTATAAATTATCCGAAGAGTTGTTTGAAAGTAATGAACATTATCAACTAGTATCTGATTATTTTATTGGTGAAAAAATGAATCGTCGTAAACCTATTTTATGGATACATACAAGTACAGAAGTCAATGCGCGAAATTGGCAATCCTTTTGTTCTAGAAATTCAACCAAATTAAACCAACCCTATTTACAAATTACCATGAAAAGTATTTATGATGCGTGTAAAGATTCATTCAACATATGTTTAGTGGATGATGACGTTTTTAGGAGATTACTTTCATGGAATATAGATCTAGACGATTTAGCTGATCCTGTTAAAAGTCATTATAGAAATCTGGGCATGTCCATGATTTTACATCAATATGGTGGCATGTTTGTCCCCCAATCTTTTTTATGTATGAAAAACTTAATTAAAATGTATCATGACGGCTTGTCTACCAATACCATGTTTGTCGTTGAAAATATAAATCGGACTACGGATGAAAGTATCTACGTACCTGATATACATTTTATGGGTTGTAAAAAGAAATCATCCATGATGCAACAATGGATTGATTATCAAGAAAAAATGTATTTAGATAAAACAGCACAATCCGACATTATAGGAACGGATTGGTTATTACAAAAAAATATTACCATTGTTGACGGAAAATATATTGGTGTTAAAAAAATAAATGGTGATCCTTTAACGATTGATGAATTGTTAGGAACAGAACCTATTGACATTGATCTTTATAATGGTATTTTATTACCTCAAGAAGAAATATTGTCACGTTTTAAATATGCTTGGTTTGCTAGAATGTCACCCGAACAAATACTTCAAAGCACGTTAATGATCAATAAATATATTATTAAATCTATTCAAGTTAACGGATCTTAAAAAAATTGAAATGTTATTTTACTTTATATTTTTACACCAGCGAACAAAATGGAAATCAATTTCAACACTCCCGAAATCATGGCGGCGCGAGCACTTTACCGGGTATACCTCAACAAAACTGCCGAATACCCGTGGAATCGTTCAGAAGACGCAGAGGCGCGAGCACTTTACCGGACACATCTTGAACGCAAGAAGGCCGCCATCGACTACTACTACGTGCCAGAAATTTTCCGCGAGGTCACCGAAGACAAGGCGTACGAAATGTACTGGGCGGCCATGGCTGAAGGCTCCGAACGGGACCACGAACAAGAACTAGAGCGGACCGGGGTACGTTAAAACACACACCAACACACACCAACACCCGCGTGGAAACACGCACCCGCGAATTCCATTGGTTGGATTTAAAAAAGGTTCAATTCCTTTATTCGCTTTTTTAAAGTTTTTTTCATTTGTCTATTAAATGAAAAAAATTGTATAAAACAATAATTAAAATATTATATAATAATATGGAATATCCAGAATTAGTTCAGATTAAAGCAGATAAAAGGGATGTATTAGCTGATTTGATTGATTTGTTAAGTACACATAATAAAATGAATTTACTTACTGATAATCAACAACTAAGAAATGTTGTAAATCCAAAATTGGATGTTGTAATAACCAACGTTTTAGAAGCTATTTTAACAGAAATGGAAAGAGTAAACTCCTCTAATGTTAATGATGATCCAATGAATGCAGATTATGAAATACTTAAGAATCAATATGATGAACTAGAAAGAAAAAAAAATGAGTTAACAACACAGATGCGTTTAAGACTTGATACTCGTGCTAATCCTCAACCTGTTCCTGGAGGAAAAAAACGTAAATCTATGAAACGTAAATCTATGAAACGTAAATCACGCCAAAAAAAATAAAATAATACATGAAGGTTGGTTTAATGGCAAGGTAAGATTTCCAAATTTAATCATCGTTTATGTTTACGATAACTTTTTCTATTCAATTTTTTACGTTTTGATTTACCACCCCTGGTTAAAGATAAATAAACAAAAAAACCAGGAGTATATTCATTATATCCAGTAGTTAAAAAATCATTCACAGATATTTTTGTATTTGAAACACCATAAGAATCTTTTATGGTAAGCATATTACCATGAAGATCTGCTATAACAACAGCATGACCAGGAAAATTTCTAGTAGGATATAAACCACATCCTACATATTCATGTTCAATTGTTTTAACAAACCTGTCTGTTATTATTTTAGGTCTCATATCTTCAAGATGAATATATAATCTGATTTCTCCCGTTTTTAATAAAAAAGGAAGGATGACGGGTTCATATTGTTTTATATTTTTAGGAAAATAATGTTCATTTATTCTTTTTGTTACATGGTTGATTGCTGTTCCAAGTAAAGATGGATTTAATCCATCGGTTAGAATATAAGTATATTCCTCAATGATCAAAAAATATATATATAAATACATGACTAATTTAAGTACACTTTCATCATCTATACATGCTTCTTTTATTTTTTCTAATGAAACATCTTCTTCATGAACCTCATAATCTGGACCAATTTTATTAAATTCATCTGTATGAAGAAATGAATTACAATTTTTATTTAACATTCCAGTAAGTTTAAATATATTTTTTATAAATAATCGTGTGATCATGTGTGCAGTACACGTGTTTTCTGCATTTTGATTAGCTGCCATTGTTGTATATTCTCTTGTTAATGGTGGTGGCAAGGGTGGTTCAGTAATTGGAGATTCAATTGATGGTTCCATATAATATAATTATATGTTTTAAAAATTGATGCTATTTTTAAAAACGAATCTATGGGAATACATGAATGGATAGAGCATTATCAATGGCAAGGCATAGATGAAATTCTTCTTATTAATAATGATTCTACGGATGATTGGAAAGATAAAATAAAAGGGTTGAACCACGTTACCATTAAAACTGGATTAAAACAATTTGTATTGAAATGCATCAGATATTAATAGCGGACTTGAAAGACTATTTTGAAGAATATAAAGATTATTTTGATGCGTGTAAATAAATTTAAATTTGTCGGCGTTTAGTTAATTTACGAACACGTTTTCTTTTAGTACGTAATTTACCTCCGTTAAGTTTAATCTTAATCGAACTTAACATAGTAGCTATTTTTTCTTTTTGTTCAGTCATTAATTTTAGTACATTGACAATGTTATTGTTCAATGGTGTTACAAAATAAGTTGTTATGTATTTTTGTTTGTCGTCATTCAATTGCATTTGAGGAGGAGTTGCTATACCTATTTGTTTGAATAAATTATCAACTAATACTTTATATTTATTATAAAAATCCATAGGATCTAATGGTTCATTTTTACACATCATGATAATCATTTTATATTTTTTGAAAAAGGTACTTAATATGGTATCATTTTGAATAAATTCATCTATTTGTTTTTTCGATGTTTCAGTTAATATTTTGTTATAACACATACAAAAAAATTGTAGTAATCCAGGTGCTATCATGGAAGATTGTAATAATGCTGCATTATAAGCGATTCTAGAAATAGTATCACTTTTTAGAGAAAGTAAAACAGCATCATCCATAAAATTCATACACTAGGTTAATATTTTAATGCATTTTAATGTATGATATTGTATACTAATCTACTTAAAGTAATAAATAAAGCAAACATATTTAAATTAAACGGAAGATAATAAATAAAATTGTGTTTAATTTCCTTGTTTACATCTGGTTCCGGTTCATACAATTTTCCTTCAATACCACATTCATACTTTCTACACAAACTAGCAGATGAATATTCTATGTTTCCAGTAACAATATTCATCTTTCCAACTGCTTTACACTCCGACAAGTAAGAATCAAATTTGTTATAATGATATGGACTATAATATTTACATGTTTTACATACGGGAACATCCGAATTTTGAATTGCCATTAAGGTGATGAATTTATAACGCATTGTATAAATATTAATTCTATTTTTATAATCATTTTTTTTTGTAATCTTTTTTTCTTGTTAGATTTATTCGTTATCCTTTTAATTTTAATTATAAAATACCAATGTATGACCATTCGTCCTATACATGCGATTGCCGTATTCCAGGGTAATATCCAAGGATACGTCAAGTTCAGTGAAGATATACTGAACAATCGGGTAAAAATAGAGTTAAACCTTATTGGATTAACTCCTGATTTCTTACACGGATTTCATATTCATGAAGCCGGTGATTTAACGGATAAATGTACCAGTATGTGCGCGCATTTCAATCCCTATGGAAAGGACCATGGGTGTCCTGGAATGAGCGAGCGACATGTCGGCGATTTAGGTAACATACAAAGCAATCCTAAAGGTCATGCAAAATATACTTTTTATGATAATGTCATTCGGCTAAAAGGGACCAAGTGTAACATCCTAGGCAGAGGATTAATTATTCATGAAGATGAAGATGATTGTGGTCAAGGTAAAAACGCGGAAAGTTTGAGAACAGGCAATGCGGGAAAAAGAATTGCTTGTGCGGTTATTGGTTATTCAAAAGAAAATTTTGTATAAAATTAACAAGGCGTTACACCCTAGATGAATTAATATGTATATTTAGTTAAAAACATGTACCAGGTAGATCACGATTTAAATTAAAATTTAATTCTAATAAAATACTAGTTACGCTATGGGTGTGTAAAGAACCCGCGTAAAAAATAACATGTTTCATTTTTGATTTTATAATTCTGGCAGCAGTATAAAAGTCCATCACACGTCGTGATTGTATTCGTACTAATTTTTTCCAATTGCATTTGTATGCGTTCACATTATAGTTGTACATGTCCATGAACATTTTTGTAGCAAAAGCCAATGTAAATTTAGGATTTATTTTAGATGCCTTTTCAATTTCTTTTACTACAAAGCGGTTTTCCGTTAATAATCTTGATATATCACTTTCTTTATTAAAAAAAGCTGTAATTTTTTTATTTTTAGTCCATGAATCATCTTTCCAATCCGTTCTAGCCAATTCATTTAACCAATTTGGTATATTACGAACATGAGATATTTCTGAAGGATCCGTCCAATGAACGCGTATAGGACATTTATGATGTTTGATACAATTTTGAAAATAAACACGAACAAAATTTAATTGGGCATCATCGTCCGAAAGTGCATTTGGTTTAAGATTAGCAATGTTTTCTTGTAAAAACTCAATCATCAAATCTAATTGAATAGGTTTAGATAAAGCTAAATTTTCTTTCATCATGTCTTTAAACATTTGAAAAATAGAATCGCATTGTGTATGAGGTTCATGACGTTCTCCAATCATAAATATGTTACAATCTTTATTTGTTAACCAAGACGTATGTATTACACTATCTAAATTAGAAACCATGATATGCTTTTTACATAACTTAATAAATTCATTTTCACAATCACCTGTTTTTTTATTTCGTTTTGTTCCAGCATAACATCGTTTCATAGGTGTTGGAATAGGATCACATTGTTTAGTTAATGTATTTATTTTTGTTTTAGGTAAACATGTAAAAGTTTTAGGTTGACAAAAATTTGTTTTTTTATTACATCGCGTTTTATTTTGACATCGTTTGTGGCATTCCATAATTTAAAATATAAATTGTTTTTGGTGCGTAATTTGATTTTTTAATACATCGAGTGAATTCATACAACTTGATACAATCATACCCACTACAACATATATCATTACATTACACGACATTCCCATTATTGTACAAAGAATTATACCTAAGATAAGAAGAATAAATATTCCATTGACTAACATCATAAGCCGTTCAATTAATGATTTTAACATCATACCTTCTTCAAAATTTTTATGTAAAAACTGAAAAAACACAATACTATGCGACCCAGTTGGTTCAAAATAATATTCATAAAATGGCATCGCATGTCCATATTTTATCAATGCGTCTAAAATGTATTGGGGTAACAAACAAAAAATAGGAATAGGAGACCAACACTTGAAACTATAAAATGGTTCAATGATAATGGTTTCTCTACACGTCCATGTTTTTGTTTCCGCTAATTTATTAATTGAATCAATCAACATTTTATTGTTTGTACTTTCTAAATAGATTCCACTTCTAGCAAATCTCATTCCAACCTCAATGATTTTAGTAGATCTGTATTGAACATTTAATGCGCCTGTATATCCTACCATATGTTTAGATACCCATTCTACCACATCTGATGGAGGCTGATTTTCAGTTGAAATGTATTTCCATACATCAGCAAATCCGTGCTGCTTTTCGGAATAAACATAGGTCAATTGAAATACAATTTCGCCATTGACTAAAATAAAATCGGTCATTCCTTCACGATCGTCAATAAATTCAGACCACATCATATCAGGCTTATTCATATGCGAAACCAATTCATCGCGAGATTTTATTTTGTAACAATTTTTACTAGATGATGTTTTATGACCCCATCGCGGTTTGATAAAAATAGGAAATTCAATATCTTCGGGAACGTCTTTTAATTCACCTCCTTTGATATGTTGAGATTGAACAATAAATAATTTATCATACACAAATTGATAAGATGGATTCAAGTTGTAAGCCTGCATGTCATAAATTGGAATTGTTCTGGAAATAGAATAAGGAAATACCTTGTAAGGATTAAATATGCGTAAAGCAGACGTATAGGAAGAATCAAATTTTTTAAGATTCATAATATAATATATAAATTAATGTTTACGTGTACGACGTCTTTTCTTTGATACAAGTTTTGTTTTACGTACATTACCCGCTCCTTTAGATGGTTTTTGATATGATCTAAGGACAGATTCTATTGTTTTTCCTGTAGCTTTGGCATCTCGTTGAAGTTCTTGAAATGTTAATTCAACCGATCTATCCTTTTCTGCCTGTAATTCAGGACCTAAGGGTTGACTTCTATTAAATCTGGGATTTGAAGCAGCCCATAAAGCATCCCATTCTCGCGCTAAATGCTTTTTAATTGCTGCTATATCAAATTCTTCTGTTCCAAGATCTACTCTATGCGGATCATGCGAATGCGTATCGCATGCAACAGATACAATCAAAAGTTTAAATCCAGGAGGCATTTCAAATCTGTTACAAATTTGTGATAATGTAACTTCGTCTGAACCAAAAAAGTCAAACCAATTTCCATGATCCTGTATAGAACAATATACGTCTTTGTGTTTCCATAATGTTGCTATTTGATGCCTTTTGTATTCAAACGCATTTTGTGCTTTATCATCCGGTGTTTGTGTGGACAAGTCCCCACCCCAATCACTATTTCTATCAAATACACGATCATGTATGTCTGAAGATGGGTATAAAGAATAAGTTGAACGGAGACTAACACTTTTATCTGTTGCAACAGCAGAAGATAAGGTTGCTGTGGATTTACTTTCTACAAGAAGTTGACCAATCGCGTCTGTAACAGATACATCAAAACTTCTATGTCTTCCTATAATTTCTTCTAAAAGTCTAATTTTAACACTTTCTGCTTGATCCGGAGTACTTAAATTTCCACATCCACCCGTTTGAGCCTGATATAATACATTTTTAGATTCAGGAATTTTTTTTTTACGTATTATTCCATGCGCATCAATAAACATAATTGCTCCAATTTGTTCTCTTAGAGCTGCCATATTATTATATATATTTTAATAACTAATACATAATATGTACGAATGTCCAAAATGTAAAATTATGCCATCTAGTCATTCATTGTCTAAATTAATGGAAAAACAAGGAGTTATTTATTATTATACATGTCCATCTAAAGCTATTTTGTATGATGATGTACAAGGAATTGTAAATCATTATAATGGAGTTTTAAGTGAAATTCCAGAAAATAAAAACTGGGTATGGATATTTGATAGTTTAGATTTTGGATTTATACACGCACTACAAACAAATGTTGCTATTGAACTAGCACGATTGATTTCAACTAAATTTAGTAAAAATTTAGTAAAAATAATTATTATAAATCCAACTATTTATATTTCTGTAACCCATACATTAGTATTGCCTTTTTTAAATTTAAATGTTAAAAAAATTATTGAAATGAACCACAATTCAAAATGTGTAGATGACATATTTTTATAAACTTGTATTGTATGCATGTAAAAAAATTATTTTATAATACATTAATACTTTCTATTTTGGTACAATTTATAACAGGTGTATTACAATTTAAAGTATTTTTTACAGAAGTTCCTCCTATGTATTACGTTATCAAACAATTATTATATTTAGATATTTTTGTTCAAACATTAGAGGGAATATTTTATTTTTGGTTGGCTTATCATTTTGTAAGTATACCCAACATTACACCAAATCGATATTTTGATTGGTGTATTACAACTCCCACCATGTTAATTACGCTTATGGTATATTTAATTTATTTAGATAACATAAAAACAAACTGTACATTAGATTTTTTTAACATTGTAAAAGAAAATATGTCTATTTTTATACCCGTAATATGTTTAAATTGGGCAATGTTGTTGTTTGGTTATTTGGGTGAAACCCATCGTATTCCTATGTTACTTGGTGTAGGATTGGGTTTTATACCATTTTTAATGTATTATTATATCATTTATGTTAATTATGTTCATGATAATTCCATGTTATTTTGGTATTTTTTCTTTTTTTGGTCGTTGTATGGTATTGCGGCAACATTTCCATATTATATTAAAAACGCATGTTACAATATATTAGATTTGTTTTCAAAGAATTTTTTTGGTGTATTTTTGACCTACCTTATTTTTTATGGAAAATTTTAATTCCACTTTAATATTTTTACACCTTTGCACATTTAAAACGCCGAATTAACGACAAAAAAATAAACAAAAATGTAAAAATTTGGTTATAACACATCGTGAAATGTGTATGAAGTTTTAATCACTACGACAAAATACTTCTGGTCTTTTTCCATATATTTTATTTTTAAATAGTTTAACGCATTAAAAATTAATTATAAAAATTTGAAATAATTATAATTAAATTTATTATATCATAATATAATAAATAATGGAAAATATTATTATTCATATTTCTGGTGCATCGGGTTCCGGCAAAACAACATTAGGCAACAAACTAAAAGAACATTTCAAAAGTAAAATAATTGTTAAAGATTTAGACGATTTACGTGCTGAATTTATAAAATTAAAATATGGTAATAAATTTAATTGGGAAAATTTTGATTCAAATATGTATCAATCTTTTTTAGATAAATATATTTTGTCTCAAAAAAAACCATTGGTATTAGTTGGATTAAACCAAATGTTTTGGCATAATAAAAAATTATATTATAATGTTCATTCACAATATAACTATTATATAGAAATTGATAATATATTAATTGTTAAACAAAAATGTATTAGATTTTTAACAGATGAATTACCTGATATGGTAACTAAAAATAAGACAATTATTCGTGATATTACAGAAGATAATGAAAAATTTGTTAGATTGATAAAAGAAAATATAGAAAGAGAATGTGGTACAAAAGAAACATTGAAAATTAATAAAATGTGGGAAAAAGATTATGATAAACAAGGTTATAAATTTATGTCAAGAGAAAATATTTATAAATCTGTTGTAAAAATATTAAATAATAAATTTTCAAAATAAATTAATAATATTTTATTTATTTTAATAGTTGTTTTTTAACTAAAATCTTAATACATTCTTC
>Ga0209443_1001117_pt1 | contig 17245 bp, 15 predicted proteins | sample LauGreBMM110DCMD_2_FD_187571 | JGI IMG/M metagenome (GOLD analysis project Ga0209443, IMG submission 187571) | Freshwater lake microbial communities from Lake Michigan, USA - Su13.BD.MM110.DCMD (SPAdes) (version 2) | ecosystem: Environmental > Aquatic > Freshwater > Lake | place: Lake Michigan... | reverse complement strand
GGAGGAGGGCAGTTTTTCCCTTCGCTGGTTTACGCCAACGCTTGAAATTGATTTGTGTGGACATGCGACTCTAGCATCCGCTTTTTGGATGTATGCTGCAGGCTGGGTAGAAGAAGGTGCTGGTATACGCTTTCAAACCTTAAGTGGAGAACTTCGTGTGACCAAGCAAGAGAACTTGATCTGTATGGATTTTCCTTTAATTCCAACTCAGGTAGCTCAGCATCCTGCTTATGAGGGCGAACTTTTTGGGAGTAAACTCATTCAGGCAGCTCAACTTCGGCGGAATTGGATTTTTGAGTTGGCCGATGAGGAAGCCGTGCGTTCTTTTCAGCCCAACTTTGCACGAATTGCGGAGACAAGCGAAGAAGGATTTATCGTTACCGCCGCAGGAGAGAATGGCTACGACATGGTAAGTAGGTATTTTGGTCCTAATGTTGGTGTACCTGAGGACCCAGTAACGGGCTTTGCCCATTGTGCTTTGGTGGATTATTGGAACCAGAAAACAGGTAAAACAAAGTTCAAGGCCTATCAAGCTAGTACTCGGGGAGGGGAACTCTTATTAGAGATTAAGGGCGATCGTGTGCTAATTCGAGGGAAGGCAGTACAGGTTTTAGTAGGTACCTTGAGTTGCTGATCTACCATTAATGGCATTTGAATTTACTGGATTCTTCCAAAAAAGTGTTGGACTACCGCTTCTGTAATTTTCACTTCGAGATATTTAAATAAAAACGTACTTACTTTACCTAATAAAACAAGTTAAACCCATGAGAAAACTATCCTTAAGCCTTGTGCTACTCTGTATGGTTACCCTAGTGGTAGCGCAGACAACGCGTAAAATTGAAGTGGAATCCAAGGTGGAATCTACTGCTGAAGTCATGATTAAAGGCAAGCGAGTACCTTATAAAGCCACTGCAGGTACACAACCTGTTTGGGACGAAAAGGGCGAGCCGATGGCCTCTCTTTTTTACACCTACTATGAGCGTACAGATGTGGTAGATCGGACAAAAAGACCCTTGGTGGTTAGCTTCAATGGAGGACCTGGATCCGCTTCCATCTGGATGCATTTGGCCTACACAGGACCGGTGGTATTAAATATTGATGATGAGGGTTACCCTGTTCAGCCTTATGGTACCAAATCAAACCCACATTCCATTTTGGATGTTGCTGACATCGTCTACATAGATCCTGTAAATACAGGCTATTCCCGAATTGTAAAGGAAGATACGCCTCGAAGCACCTTTTTCGGGATCAACTCAGACATCAAGTATTTGGCTGATTGGGTCAACACTTTTGTGACTCGTCAAAATCGTTGGGCTTCCCCCAAGTATTTGATTGGCGAAAGTTACGGTACCACCCGCGTAGCTGGTTTGGTTGCACAATTGCAAAACTCCCACTGGATGTATTTCAATGGGGTGATCTTGGTATCTCCTACGGACATGGGAATTTTGCGCGATGGACCTGTTAAAATGGCCAATTACTGGCCGTATTATGCAGCCACTGCCTGGTACCACAAAGCATTACCTGCTGAGTTGCAGGCTAAGGATTTGGATGAGATTTTAGCTATCGTGGAGCCTATGGCTGTTAATGAAATTCTTCCCGCTATGGCCAAAGGAGGATTGCTAACTGCCGCGGAGCGTGAGGCGATTGCAACCAAAATGGCCTACTACTCTGGCCTGAGTAAAGAATCTATCTTGCAATACAACTTGATGGTGCCTACCGGCTTTTTCTGGAAAGAGTTGCTTCGAGAGCGAGACGGCATGACCATTGGTCGATTGGATAGCCGTTACAAGGGATTTGATCGGATGGAAGCTGGCGATCGTTACGATTTTGATCCTGCTCTGACGAGTTGGAATCATGCTTTTGCACCAGCCTTTAACCTGTATGCCAAAAACGTCCTGAAGTACAACACCGACCTTACTTACAATCTTTTTGGCCCTGTCAATCCTTGGGATCGTAGCAACGAAAACACGGCCAACGATTTGGGTACCGCGATGCGGCAAAATCCGTACCTACACTTGATGGTTCAGTCAGGCTATTTTGATGGCGGCACAGACTACTTCAATGCGAAGTACAGCACCTGGCACATCGACCCTAATGGCAAGCTGAAAAACAGAATTGATTTTAAGGGATATCGTTCCGGTCACATGATGTACCTGAGAGCCGAGGACCTGGCAACCTCAAATGAGGATATCCGTCAGTTTATCCAAAAATCAGCTGTAGCGCCAGGACAGCCAGCTAAATACAAGTAAAATTTAAATCGTCGACAGCTGACTGTCCACAGTCCACGGCACATTTTCTTATTCTTCAAACCTTATTCTCTTTGGGTCCTAGTAATGAAGTGGATACGAATTAAATTTTAAATTTACGTTCAACAAAAAATGGGTTCTGATTTTCAGAACCCATTTTTTTTATAGTGCTAGGCTTAGGTTAAAATCCTCAAAGGATCTCAGCTCTTCTTTCAGTCCAAGACTTTTGCCAAGCAGTAAAAATAGGCCTGCCAAAGTTTTGCCTTCCTCCCGTAGGGTTTTAATGGAATTGGAACCCGCAGATTTGGAAAGTTTCCTCTGATCCAGACTTTTCAGTAAGGGGTGATGGAAAAAGGTGTTTTGGGCAAAGGTATCCTTGCCCAGCAAGCGAGCTAGGTCAAGCTGTGCCAAGGTTGAGGGATACAAATCTTGCCCCCTAACAATCAAATCTACCCCAAAATGAAGGTCATCGATCAAGGAACATAGTTGGTAGGCGGGAAGTCCATCTTTTTTTCTCACTACATAGCAGGTCGCTTCTTCGGGTAAAATTGAGGATTTAGCCTGTTTTGGATATTCCTGAAACTGTAAAAAGTCGGCATCAAGCGTATTGATTCTCCAGGCAACCTGCTCCCTTTCTAGTGAAAATCGTCTGTCTAAGCATTGCCCTAAATACACACCTGTAGGGTCAATTTGTAAGATCTGAGCGCGGGTGCAGGTGCAGGCGAAGGTTAGCCTCTTTTGTTTGAGTTGCTCCAAAGCTTCGGTATAGATGGGCAGTCGATGCACCTGAGACCAGGTGGATTCCATCTCCAGAAGATTTTTTGGGCCTTGGTCAATTTGAATTTCAAGGAAGTCCAAGGTATCAAAGATATCCTGGACATATTCTGATCTGTATCGATCACGGTCTAGGTCGTCGATGCGAAGTAAGATCTTGGCACCATGCTTTTGAGCTAATGCCTTGGTAAGTAAAAAAGAGTAGGCATTTCCTAGGTGTAAATAGCCACTGGGTGTCGGAGCAATTCGTGTGAGCTCAAAATTCATGACCCAAAGATACTTTTTTCTGAAAGCTTGTCTTACACAAAAAATAGGGGAATTTAACTTCTTTAACATGTCTAAGTTTTCTTGCTAACCTACAGTGCCTACTTTTAGCAAGCGATGAAGCGAATTTCTCTTTCACTTTTCTTCTTTTTTTGTGTGGTTTCCCTTTCTGCTCAACGCCGGTATTCTGGCAATGTCATTGATGCTTGGGACAAAAAATACCTGGAAGGGGTGGTTGTCAGTAATTCCGATGGAGAGAAGATTAGTACCAATTCCCGTGGTTATTTTTCGATTCCAGCCTTTCAAGGAGATACCTTGATCTTTCAGTTTCCTGGCTTTTTAGAAAAGAAAATGTCCTTGACTGCCGATGCTTTTTTGTTTGTGGAGCTCCAAGACTTGGCGAGGCTATTACCGACTTTTCAAGTGAAAGCTGAGCCGTATCGATTTCGATTTAAGGACGGAAAATTGTATCTATCCGAGGATGAACCCCTGCAAGAAAAAAGCCTGAGTCAACAGGTTAGTTTGGGTACTCTAGATCGAAATTCCCCTGCACCAGGTTTCGTAATATCTGGCCCTATCAGCTATTTTTCTAAGAGAAATAGGCAGCTCAGGGCCTATGAAGAGCGGATTAACTGGGAGCGGCAGCGTGTCGGCTACTTGGAAGTGATTGATGCTGATACGGTCCGTAACGAGTTAATGCAGCAGTACGGTCTAGATCGGGAAAAATGGGACGAGCTGATTTTGCGTTTCAACACCTTTCATGCCGCACACGAGTTTTTAGGCTGGTCCAAGGAACGTGTATTAGCAGCTTTGAAAGAGTTTTTACGCTTGGAGTTTTTGCTGGAAGACTAGCTTTTTCGCTTGAAGGACCAGGTGATGAAAAATTGTGCCACATCTTCACCTGAGGAGTTTTTACCGTAGGACACCATCGTGATTTGCTTACTTTCACCTGGATTTAGTGAAGCCACTAAGTCAAAAACTTCGGCTCCTTGTTCGCAGGTAAAGGTAGTTTTTGTACTTGCCTTCTTGCTGAATTCTGCTCTAAAGTCCACCACCAGCATGCTGAATGCACCTTTACCGGCTAGGGCGAGCTGACACAAAGCACCTGTACTCAGTTCGGCCGCTCCTGCCAGGGCAGCAAAATAGATGGATTTGAAGGGATTTTGACTTCTCCAGAAATAGGGAATGCTTACTAGGCATTTCTCTCTATCCAAGTGAACCATCTTCAACCTCCAAAATACCGCTGTTGGCAATTTGATCAGCATTGCAAACCAAAAAACAAGCGGATTGCACATTTTTTTCTGGTAAGAAAGGGCTTCAGGAGAAAGGACAGTATTCGTAGACATAGATGCGGTTACTTAAGTAAAAAACATTTTTATTAACGGGCATTAAAGCCTCTCAATTTGATTTGGGTGAGTTTCCGTTTGGTGTCCAAGGGGAAATCCCCCTTCATCATCCACTCGTAATAGCCAGGCTCCTCTTTCAATGCTTGATCGATTGTTTTGCCTTTGTGCTTCCCAAAATTGAAAACTTCTTGCCCTTGGGAATTGAATACAAACCTTCCCGCCAAGTCCACCATTCGCTCATTGACTAAAGCATGAATTTTTTTCATGTCATTTTCAAAAACCCCCAAGGTATTACCCTGAAGATCCTCCACTGATTCTCCAAGATATCTTTCTATTTGGGCCCGGAAAACATCCACGGTAGCAAGCGTATCTGCCTCGGCACTGTGTGCATTTTCGAGTTTCTTGCCGCAATAAAATTTATACGCCGCACTCAAGTTTCTTTTCTCCATCAGGTGAAAGATCTTTTGCGCATCCAAAAGGTTTCTTTTGTCCAGGTCAAAGTCGATTCCAGAACGTAGAAATTCTTCCACCAACAACGGGATATCGTACTTGAGGACATTGAATCCAGCCAAATCGCTCATCCCTAAAAATTGAAAAATTTCTTGGGCTAAATCTTTGAAGTAGGGCTCATTTTTGAGGTCTTTGTCGTACAAACCATGGATTAATGAAGCTTCCAAAGGAATAGGAACACCTGGGTTTACCCGACGGGTATAGATCTGCTGCCCTCCATCCGGGTTTAACTTGACGATCGATATTTCTACAATTCGATCGGTAGAGACATTGATGCCTGTAGCCTCCAAATCAAAAAATGAAATCGAATTTTTTAGGTTAAGATGCATGTGCTAGAAATTTTTGTTTGAGTGGTTCGAGGTCCATGTTGTCGTAATTGCCCGAGCTCATGAGTAGAAGATTGGTATCAGAATAATTTTGAGCGAGCAAGTAGTCGCTCAAGGCCTTACTTTCGGTAAATAGAATAAGATCTTGTCGTTTAAATCCTTCTCGAAGCATTTCTTCGGACATTAACTCCAATTTTTTAAGGGCTACCGCATGGGGGTTGAGGTAGATAATCGCAACATCTGCCAGATCCATGCTTTGGGCATAATTGGGGAGAAACTGTGGATTTAGGGAGGAGTAGGTATGTAATTCCTGCACGGCTAGGAGACGGCGTGAAGGAAATTGATTTTTCACCGCATTCACCGTTGCCTTCAATTTGGATGGAGCATGTGCAAAATCGCGGAATAAGATGCCTGTATCGTGCTGGACAATAATCTCTTGTCGTTTTGCGGCACCTTTGAAACTTTGGATTGAGGCATAGAATTTCTCAGAAGAAAGCCCAAGTGATTCACATACATGCATCGCCCCTCGGAGATTCTGAAGGTTATGTTCTCCAAAAACTCCAATTTCCACCTCCCTAGAAGGGGTAATTAAAGTTGTTTTTCCAGAGTCAATTCGAGAGGGATGTGCTTGATAACCTATTTTTTGCCCTTGGCCATCTGACTTTTTTGCTGCTTCGTTCACCAAGGGATCTGCACTGCAGTAAATAAGCGTTCCCGAGGCAGGAGTTCGGTCCATGAGTAGGGAAAACTGCTTTTTGTAGTCCTCAAAATCTGGGAATACATTGAAATGGTCCCAAGCGATGCCACTCACCAGGAGGATGTCGTGTTTGTAATGAAAAAACTTAGGTGTACGATCGATGGGTGAGGTGAGGTATTCGTCACCTTCAATGACGATGATGGGAGCATCAGAGAGGCGAACCATCAGGTCAAAGCCTTCGATTTGGGCGCCAACTAAATAGTCAAAATCCACTCCCTGATCCTTTAGCACATGTAGGATCATGGAGGTGATGGAGGTTTTACCGTGTGAACCTGCAATGACTACCCGTTGCTTGGTTTGACTTTGGTTGAAGATAAATTCCGGGAAAGAGTAAACTGGAACCCCCAATTCCTGGGCTCGGAGTAATTCAGGGTTATCGATTCGAGCATGCATTCCCAAAATAATTCCATCGAGATCGGTACTTATTTTATATGGAAACCAACCTTGTTCGGCCGGAAGGATGCCGGCTTTGTTAAGACGGGTTTTGGAAGGCTCGTAAATTTCATCGTCGCTACCGGTTACTTGGTACCCTTTTTCCAGAAGTGCGAGTGCAAGATTGTGCATGACCGCGCCTCCTATAGCAATGAAATGGTAGTGTTTCATGTGGGATAAATCGGTGGTTTTTTGAGTAACTCAAACTTAGGGATAAAATCTTGCAGGAGGAGCGCCTGAAGGAATAAGTTTTCTGTTTTTCCAACCTTGTATTAGTGATTAGTATTCGCTTTAAGTCAGGATGAAAATCGGAATTTGAAAATTTCAGGAGTTGATGCAATGGACCATTTGTTGTGTTGATAACTTTGGTAAAAATTGTTTAAAACTCTTGCTTTCTAGCAAGTAAATTTGAATCATGACTGAAAATACCCCACCCACTGGCCGCTATCGAAAAAAGCCTTCTTTTGACAATCCTACGAACTATTTAGGGAAAGTTCCGCCTCAGGCGATTGAACTCGAGGAAGCGGTATTGGGTGCTTTGATGTTAGAAAAAGATGCCTTGACAGCAGTCATTGATATTTTGAAAGTGGAGAGCTTCTACAAGGAAGCGCATAAGGTTATTTTTCAGGCTATTTTGGATTTATTTACTGAAAGCCAGCCCATTGACCTGTTGACAGTGACCACCCAGCTCCGTAAAAATGGAGCTTTGGAGGTAGCCGGAGGAGTGTTTTATATCACTGAGTTGACTTCAAAAGTAGCCTCTGCTGCTAACATTGAATACCATGCTCGAATTATTACGGAGCAATCTATAAAGAGGGAGTTGATCCGAATCTCCTCTACCATTCAAAAAGATGCTTTTGAAGATACCACAGATGTATTTGAGTTGTTGGACGATATGGAGCAGTCACTTTTTGAGATTTCAGAAAAAAATATCCGTAAAAATTACGCAACCATGAGTTCCATCATGCGGGATGCGATGGTTGAGCTTGAGATCAGAAAAAATCAAAAAGATGGGTTAACAGGTGTTCCTTCTGGTTTCACCGCCTTGGACCGGGTAACCTCTGGCTGGCAGAAATCAGATTTGATTGTTATTGCTGCTCGGCCTGCGATGGGAAAGACTGCTTTTGTACTTTCAGTTTTGCGCAATGCAGCGGTGGATCACAACCGACCCGTAGCTATTTTTTCCTTGGAGATGTCTTCGGTGCAGTTGGTAAATCGTTTGATTTCTTCTGAAGCAGAGCTAGATTCTGATAAAATAAAAAAGGGCACCTTGGCCGATCATGAATGGGCGCAGCTCGTGCACAAGACCGCCAAACTTTCAAAAGCCCCCTTATTTGTGGATGATACCCCTGCATTATCTATTTTGGAATTGCGTGCCAAATGCAGAAAGCTGAAGGCGCAACACGATATCCAAATGGTGGTAGTGGATTACCTTCAATTGATGTCTGGAGATTCCAAAGGCGGATTTGGCGGTAATCGTGAACAGGAAATTGCCAGTATTTCTCGAGCGCTTAAGAAGATTGCCAAGGAATTGAGCATTCCGGTAATTGCACTTTCTCAGCTTTCTAGAGCGGTCGAAACTCGAGGTGGAGACAAGAGACCTCAGCTGTCCGATCTTCGTGAATCTGGGGCCATCGAACAAGATGCGGATATGGTGATGTTCCTCTACCGCCCAGAATACTATGGGATTACGGAAGATGAGGGAGGAGCTTCAACCGCTGGTGTAGGAGAGGTGATCATCGCCAAGAATAGAAATGGTTCTCTAGAAAACATCAAACTCCGATTTATCGGGCGATATACTAAGTTTACAGATTTTGATGGTGGAATGGGGAATCAAAATTCCCAGTCCTCTGAAATTGGTTATTCCCGCAAGTTTACTTCTGGTGCTTCAGGTGCCAGTAATTTTGATACAGATCAAACCTTGATGCGTTCCAGTAAGGCAAACGAGGGAGATATTGACAATGCATTTTTAGGGGGAGATGATCCTGCTCCATTCTAAGTGAGCATGAAAGCGATTGTACTTCAGCGGTCTTTGGACTTGAAGACTCAACTCTTGGATTTGCCTATCCCGGTTTGCCAGTCGAATGAGGTGCTCATTCGAATCAAAGCAGCTGCCTTAAATCATCGGGACGAATGGTGTAGAATGGGATTGTATCCCAATATTCAGGATGGAATTGTCTTGGGTTCTGACGGGGCAGGAATAGTAGAAGAAGTAGGAGCTGAGGTAGATCCAGCTCTTATTGGTCAAGAGGTCATGCTTAATCCTGCGCTTCATTGGGGAAACAACAACAAGGCACAGGGTAAAAATTTCGAAATCATCGGGATGCCCAGAAATGGAACCTTCGCGGAGTATGTGGCAGTACCAGCAGATCGCGTTTTTCCAAAGCCTAGCCACCTCAGCTGGGAAGAAGCGGCAGCCTTGCCCTTGGCTGGACTTACTGCTTACCGAGCTGTGGCAGTTCAAGGCAAACTGCAGGAGGGGGAACAAGTACTGGTTACAGGTATTGGTGGGGGTGTAGCCCAGTTTGCCGCTCAATTTGCACTTGCGTTAGGAGCAAAACTCTTTGTCAGTAGCAGCAGTTTAGTAAAAATAGAAGCAGCCCTAGCACTTGGAGCTACCGATGCCTTTGATTATTCCGTGGATAACTGGAGCGCTGCTGCACTTGAATCCTCCGGAGGAATGGACTTAATTGTAGATGGAGCTTCAGGAGATACGCTATCCCAATTGATGAACATCGCCAAGCCGGGTGGAAGGTTAGTATTCTATGGTGCCACTCGAGGCAATCCCCCACAGTTGGAAGCTCGGAAACTCTTTTGGAATCAGCTTCAATTGATCGGTACCACCATGGGTACAGATCAGGACTTTGCGGATATGCTTGCACTTGTGGATAGCCTGCAGCTCAAGCCAAGGATAGATGCGGTTTATCCCTTAAATGAAGCAGCAGCGGCACTAGATCGAATGAAACAGGGGTTGCAGTTTGGTAAAATTGTGCTAATTCCTTGAAATGCCTGTTGGACTAATTTTATAGGTTTTGAATTGCGCTAGTCTAAGTCTGTTTCAAACAAAAAATTTTGGTAAGCATTGGTTAACTCCTTCTTTGCTTTTTCGTCATTTAAGCTTTGGGCTAGTTCAATTCCGGCTTCAAATAGTTTTTTTGCTTTGGTGAGTTCCTCCTTCTCGAAGAAAAAATTGGCAGCAGGAAAAAATACAGGGAGATAGTTTGGGAAATTTGCGATTACAAAATCAAATAATTTGCCTGCTTCGGCTTTGTCAAATTCTCTGAATTCTAAGGCCAAAGCATAATAATTGAAAGGATTTTGTGGTTCCTCGACACAGTAGCCTTTTAGAAGTTTAATTCGCTCTAAATTGCGCATGAATAGTTTTTTTAATTAACGCCTGCCTGTTATTTTCACACAATAATAAATCTAAATAACCAAACGCTAAACCAATGAAGATTCTAGTTTGTATCACCCATGTTCCCGATACGACTTCCAAGATTCAATTTACTGCCAACAATACCAAGTTTGACAGCACGGGTGTTCAATTTATCATTGGTCCCTATGATGATTATGCTTTGGCTAGAGCGGTAGAACTTCGAGATCAAACTGGAGGTACGCTTACAGCCTTGAATGTAGGTGAGGCTGAAACAGAGCCTACCCTACGCAAAGCGTTGGCCATTGGCGCAGATGATGCTATTCGCGTAAATTCTTTTCCAAAAGACAGCTTTTTCGTAGCCCAGCAGATCGCTCATTTTGCGAAAGCAGGGGGCTATGAGTTGATTTTGATGGGAAGAGAATCCATTGATTTCAATGGGGGAATGGTTCACGGAATGGTGGGTGAGTTATTGGGTATGCCTTCTTTCTCACCGGTCATGAAACTGGAGTTGGAAGGGACTACTGTAAAGATTGCTCGGGAGATTGAAGGTGGAAAAGAGCATCTTGAAGCGCAATTACCGTTGATTGCTGGTTGTCAGGAACCTATCGCCGAATGGAAAATTCCCAATATGCGCGGGATCATGTCTGCACGTACCAAGCCATTGGTGGTGGTCGAACCAATTAGTCAAGAAACGCAAGCTGAAGCCAGTAGCTATCAATTGCCACCTGCCAAAGGCTCTGTTAAATTGGTCGATAAGGACCAAGTTTCCGAGCTGATTCGTTTGCTCAAAAACGAAGCTAAAGTACTTTAACTGATTTTTTATAATTAACTATAAGTCAAATAGATATGTCAATAGTAGTATATGTAGAACAAGCGGCTGGGAAAATTAAAAAAACCAGTTTAGAGGCAGTTTCTTATGGGTACGCCTTAGCAGAAAAAACAGGTGAGGGTACAGTGGTTGCGGTTGCTTTGGGTACCTTAGAGTCTAGTGAATTGGCTGCCATCGGTGAAGCAGGAGCCGCAAAAGTACTTCATATTTCGGATGAGCGCCTCAATGCGGGGGTCATTCAAGCCCATACAAGTGCGGTAGCGCAAGCATTTGAATCCATAGGTGCCAATACGCTTATTTTGGCCAAATCCTCCTTAGGAGATGCCGTTGCTGCACGATTAGCGATCAAATTGAATGCTGGCTTGGTTTCCAATGTGGTGGAGCTTCCACGGTTAGAGGGTGGATTTGTAGTCAAAAGAAGTATTTACACAGGAAAAGCATTTGCAGATACGACGATCACCACTACCAAGAAAATTTTAGCCATCAAAAAAAATGCGGTAGATCAAAAATTAGATGGTGCTAAGGCGCAGGTGGAATCATTTTCGGTTGCTATACCCGAGTCGGATTTTTCTTCCAAGATTAGTGCTACCGAGCGTGCCACTGGTGAGGTTCTTTTGCCAGAGGCAGATATTGTAGTTTCTGGAGGTAGAGGAATGAAGGGACCAGAAAACTGGGGGATGATTGAGGAGCTAGCCAAAACCCTTGGAGCCGCTACAGGTTGTTCAAAGCCAGTTTCCGATATTGGATGGCGTCCTCACCACGAGCACGTGGGACAAACTGGTGTTAAAGTTGCGCCAACTTTGTACATTGCCGTTGGAATTTCAGGGGCGATTCAACATCTTGCGGGTGTTAATTCCTCTAAATGTATCGTGGTGATTAATAAAGACCCTGAAGCGCCTTTTTTCAAGGCAGCAGATTACGGGATTGTGGGGGATGCATTTGAAATAGTACCTCAACTAACTGCAGCACTTAAAGCGGCTCAATAATTTTTGTGAAAAAACTGGTAGAACTGGAAATTTTAGGGCTTTCGTCCAACCACTCCCAATCTGGATCCTTTACGTTGGTGATGGGAGAGGTGGAAGGATTGCGTAGACTTCCTATTGTCATTGGCATGTTTGAGGCGCAAGCCATAGCCATTGAGATTGAGAAAATCATTCCTAATCGACCGATGACACACGATTTATTTAAATCCTTCTCTGATTGCTTTCAGTTTGAAATTGAAAAAATCGTGATTTCAGAAATGAAGGAGGGGGTATTTTATGCAAAAATACACAGTAAGAGTGATTCTGCGATGGTCGAAATTGATAGTAGACCTTCAGATGCCATTGCGATAGCAGTGCGATTTGGGGCTGCCATCTTCTGTTCAGAAAAAGTGCTTTCTGAAGCAGGAATTGAATTTTCTGAAGAAGACAAAAAGGAAGAGGCTAAAAAGCCAAGTAAATCCGTAGCGAGTAAAGGTGCTGCCTCAAAAGAAAATTTATTAAAGGATTTTAGCTTAGATAAGTTGAATACCCTGCTTGATAAAGCGATTTTAGATGAAGATTATGAAAAAGCTGCCCGCATTCGGGATGAAATAAATAAGCGAAACTGATTTTTAAGCCCCGAATTTTTCTCGGGGCTTTTTTCTTGCCTAGGATTGCCCTATTTTTAAAATCTAGAATTAATCTATTTATGGAATTTTTAAGAGGTGCTTTTGGAATTATTGTCATCGTGTTGGTGGCTTTTATATTTTCAGTGAATCGAAAAAAGATTGATTGGAGGTTGGTAGCAATTGGCATCTCACTTCAATTGGCATTCGGATTTTTGATAACCCAAGTAGAGGTAGTCAAAATAGCCTTCCAGTTTATTTCTGAAGGCTTTGTCAAATTTCTAAGCTTCAGCGAAGCGGGTGCCCGTTTTATTTTTGGGGACCTCGCTGGAGATAGCTTTGGGTTTATTTTTGCATTTAAGGTTCTTCCAACCATCATCTTCTTCTCCACCGTTTCCTCAGGCTTGTATTACCTAGGTATTTTGCAGAAGGTCGTATATGGCATAGCTTGGGTGATGGCACGATCCATGCGTTTATCTGGTCCGGAGTCTCTATCTGCAGCTGGAAATATCTTTTTAGGCCAAACCGAGGCTCCGTTATTGGTACGGCCCTTTATTCCCCAGATGAGTAAGTCAGAATTGATGTGCTTGATGACAGGTGGAATGGCTACTATTGCGGGAGGCGTGCTCGCGGGTTATGTAGCTTTTTTAGGTGGGGATAGCATGGAGGAGCAGAGCAAGTTTGCAGCGTATTTATTAGGCGCAAGTATCATGAATGCACCTGGGGCAATTGTGATGTCAAAAATGTTTATCCCAGAAACTGAGAAGGAAATCAAGCAGGATAAGCTTGAAGTCAATCAAGAGGCGATGGGTGTCAATTTGATTGATGCGATGTCAATTGGTGCAGCAGAGGGATTGAAGTTGGCCTTGAACGTAGGAGGGATGCTTCTTGCATTCATTGCAGTGATCGCTGCAATCAATTATGGCCTAACTGGCTTGATTGGAGAATACACAGGATTGAATGCTTGGGTAGAAAGTAGCACTGGAGGACAATTCAAAGGTTTCTCTTTGGAATATATTTTTGGGCAGGTGTTCCGGGTTTTTGCTTGGGTAATCGGTGTTGATTGGGTAGATACCTTGCAGGTAGGTAGCCTCTTGGGTCAAAAGACGGTAATTAATGAATTTGTGGCCTACTTGAGCCTTGCCGAAATGAAGGAAGCAGCTTCAATAAGCACCAAGTCAATCATCATTTCTACCTATGCGCTTTGCGGATTCTCTAACTTTAGTTCCATTGCGATTCAATTGGGCGGTATTTCGATTATCGCTCCAAATCAGCAGGGCAACTTGAGTCGATTGGGCTTCCGGGCTTTGTTTGCGGCTTCTTTGGCCTGTTTGATGACTGCTACCGTAGCGGGAATGCTGGTTTAAAGTACCAAGTACGAAGTACAATGTACTAAGTACAATGAACCAGGTACTAAGTACGAAGTACGAAGTACAATGTATCAGGTATCCGCCACGGCGGGCAGGCGAAGTACTTAGTGAAATACGAGTGACGAATTACGGGATGAATACCAAGTATCAAGATTATTAAGGACCGGAATTCAAGTTCTACTTGGATTTCCTACTTGGTACTTGGTACTTCGTACACTTATCCCTACTTTGTACTTGGTACTTTGTACAATTATCTCGTACTACTTCTCCCCATATAGCTTCTTCCCCACTTCCTCGTATTTGTCTCCGGCAGTCCACTGTGGTTTTTGTGACCAGTTCGCAATTTTTTGAGCAGATAGGATGTAGGACTTCCAGTACAGCTGCGCATAGTTCAAGTCAAAGCTCTCCACTTCATCTCCAGCCTTGTGGTAATACTTGTTGATCTCGTCGTCAAAAGCGGTGAAACCAAGTGTAAAGCTAGGAGCAGGGATGCCCTTTCTCGCGAAATTCACATTATCGGAACGGTCGTATAGCCCCTGCTCGGGCGATGGATCTGCTTTGGCAGTTAATCCAAACTCAGCAACAGCTTCATTGATCATGAAGTCTGCAGTGGTTCTGCCCAAGCCAATCACCGTGATGATGGAGGTATCGTTGTAGCCTGCATTGTCAATGTTGAGGTTGTAGACTACTTGATTCAAGGGAATCAAAGGATTGTTTGCAAAATAGGCGCTACCAAGCAAGCCTTTTTCCTCCGCTGTCCATAGTGCAAATAGGATGGACCGCTTGGGAGGGTTTTTGGCGAAGTACTGTGCGGCATTGAGTACAGCTACCGTGCCTACTGCATTGTCTCGGGCTCCGTTGTAGATGGAATCCCCAGTTTCATCTGGACTGCCTACACCTACGTGGTCGTAATGTGCGGAAAGGAGGATGTATTCGTTTTTCAATTGAGGATCTGTTCCTTCAATCATTGCCAACACATTTTTGCCATCGATTTTTCGATTTACTTTTCCTTCGATTGCTAGGGTTGCTTTGCCTAAGTTGGTACCGGTCAACTGGTTTTTTAAATCTTCTACCCAGAGGTAGGGGAGGTTGCTTGCTTCCCCTTGGTCAAGACCCATTTGTGGTCGATTTAGGAAGCCAGATACGAGCTGCCAAGGCACGGAAGGCACATTGAATCGCTCAATCAAAGCTACCGCTCCAGCTTCTTTGGCACGTTTTGCCTTGGCTCTTCCTTCGGAAAAAAGCTGGTTGGGGCTAAATTTATTGGGTGCTCCTACGTTGCTAATCGCAATCTTTCCTTTCAAATCTTTGCCTGCAAATTCTTCCGCCGAACCAAAACCTACTTCCACCACTTCATAGTTGCCGGAGAAGGAGCTACCCTCCAATACCAATAGGTTTTGCCCTTGGGAAAAGGAAAAGTCCCCCATTTGAACGGATCCTTTGGTAGGAGGAGAAGATAAATTGAAGGGAATATCTTGGTAGTATCCATTTCCTCCAGGAAGGGGCTTAGCTCCCGCTTTTTCAAGTACCTGTGCGATAAAAGTGTAGGCCATTTTCATCTCTGGCCGAATAGGGTCTCTACCCATCAGTGCATCAGAGGCAAGGTAGGTAAACTGTGAAATGGCATCTTTGGAAGCGAAGCGCTTTTCAACATCCTGCTTTTGAGCAAAAAGAGCTGGGCTGCAAACGAGGCCAGCAAAAAGAAGTAGTGCAATTTTTTTCATGAGTAGAAGAAATAGGAAATACTAAAGTAATCTAAAATCGGGATTAGAAGTGGGTGCTAAATGAAGTTAAGAAACCTCCCAACCTAATTTTTCAACAATATGCTGAAAATGTGGGGGTAGCCCACAAGCAATCGAAATGATTTTTCCGCTTGTGGGATGGGTGAATTGCAACTGCCAAGCATGGAGGAGTAAGTGTTCCAAACCAAAGTGTGTTTCAAAATAATGGTTTTGCTTGTTGTCTCCGTGCTTTTTATCTCCCAAAATGTAATGACGGATATGTGCCAAATGCCTGCGTATCTGATGGGTTCGCCCGGTGAGTAACTCGATTTCAAGAAGGCTATATCGGCTTGTTGGATACCTTCCGGTACTGTTGAAGGGCTGTTCGGTATCTGCCAAGACTTTGTATTTACTTTGTGCTTCCTGAAGTTTGCCCGAACGCTCACTCGTGAGGGGATGGTCTATCAGTCCTTCTTTTTCAGAGGGAATGCCTCGAACGATACAGCAGTAGGTTTTTTGAATTTTCCGTTCCATAAACAGGCCCTGCAGCTTGGGAAGTATTTGTTCGTTTTTGGCAAACAGCAAACAGCCGCTAGTGGCACGATCCAGACGATGTACCGGAGCTACCCAGCTTCCGATTTGATCCCGAAGTTGAATGAGGGCATTTTCTTCTTCTCCAAAGGCCAATACCGTCTTGTGTACCAGCAAGCCCGCGGGCTTATTGATTACCACAAGCTCTTGGTCCTCAAAGAGAATTTCAAGCATGGGTGGGGTAGGAAAGAAGTGAATTCATGAACGGCTTAATCGATGGTTCCAGAGCCAATGCATTCTTCGCCTTGGTACCAGGCTACAAATTGTCCTGCCGCAATTCCTTTTTGAGCTTTTTCAAAGACTACATAGAGCCCATTTTCCCGCTGGATCAGGGTAGCTTTGGAAAGTGCCTGTCGGTAACGGATTCGGGCAGCGTAGACGGCATGCATACCAACTTGAAGTACTAGATCCTTTCTGATCCAATGGATTTGATCGGTTTTTACAAAAAGGCCATAGCGGTTGAGGCCAGGATGCTCCTCACCCAAACCGGTGTAAATCACATTTTGAATGGTATCGGTCGCAATCACAAAAAGAGGTTTGCCTGTGCCACCCACCTGTAATCCCTTGCGCTGTCCTACCGTGAAGTAATGCGCACCTCGATGCTCCCCGATGACCTTACCTTGATTTGGTGAATAGGCTAGGGGGATGCAAATGGAGTCCAGTTCGGCCTGACTCCAGTCTTGAGGAGCTTTAGAAGCAGGCAGCTGATGGTGCTGGTAGTCGATAAGGTCTTCCGCAATTTGGATGATATTTCCTTGCTTGGGTTTAAGTTGCTGCTGCAAGAAGTCAGGCAAGCGCACCTTGCCGATAAAGCAGAGCCCTTGGGAATCTTTCTTTTCGGCCGTCACTAGTCCAGCTTGCTTGGCGATCTCGCGTACTTCTGATTTTTGGAGGTGGCCAATTGGGAAAAGGGCTTTTGCCAATTGGTCCTGGGAAAGTTGACAGAGGAAATAGCTTTGATCCTTGTTCGCATCTGCTCCTGCGAGGAGTTGGTGCACGGGATTGCCATCTACTTCAATCGTTCCTTTTTGGCAGTAGTGCCCAGTGGCTACAAAGTCTGCTTTTAGCTGGATAGCTGCCTTGAGGAAGATGTCAAACTTGATTTCGCGGTTGCA
>Ga0209443_1001115_pt1 | contig 17258 bp, 12 predicted proteins | sample LauGreBMM110DCMD_2_FD_187571 | JGI IMG/M metagenome (GOLD analysis project Ga0209443, IMG submission 187571) | Freshwater lake microbial communities from Lake Michigan, USA - Su13.BD.MM110.DCMD (SPAdes) (version 2) | ecosystem: Environmental > Aquatic > Freshwater > Lake | place: Lake Michigan... | reverse complement strand
ACCCTTTTTCCAAGTTTTCGAAATTCCGTATTCCAAACGCAACCGTAATAGCGTCGAAAAAGTCATCCTCAAAAGGCATATTTTCTGAATCGGCCAAAACCATTTCAATTCTAGCGGATAATTTTTTATCTATAATTTTTTGCTTTCCCACTTCAAGCATTCCTGCCGATATGTCTAATCCAATTATTTTATCAGCTTTAGTTTGCGCCATTAATATAGCTAAATCTCCCGTTCCTGTGGCGATATCTAGAATGGTTTTAGGATTTGATTTAGTAACAATTCGTAACACTTTTTTGCGCCATTTTATATCTATACCAAACGAAATAACCCGATTAAGACGATCGTAATTTCCAGATATGGCATCAAACATTTGTGCGATTTGTTCTTTCTTGCTTAGGGTTGAATCCTTATAAGGCGTTACGGTTTTCGACATTTTTCTGAAATTTGAGACAAAGGTAACCTAGATTTTTGAATTTTTGATTTTATTTTTTCCGAACAAACGTTTGAAAAGTATAATCAAAAAGATGTCTCTCGTCTTTTGAATGAAACGTCTCAGTAGCTAATTCCCAAATTTCAGAATCTATAGCTGGAAAATAAACATCAGCATCAAAAGAGTGGTGCACCCGCGTGATGTCGAGTTGGTCTGCAAAGGAAATGGATTGTTGGTAAATTTCGCCACCACCTATAACATATAAGTCTTCTTCTTTTGGACAAACGGATATCGCTTTTTCCAAATTCTGAACTATAATACAATTTTCGTACATGAAGTCTTTTTGTCGGGTAATAATTACGTGAGTTCTATTAGGTAAAGGTTTTGGGAAGCTCTCAAAGGTTTTTCTTCCCATAATAATATGATGGCCCGACGTAATTTCCTTGAAACGCTTGAAATCATTGGGCAAATGCCAAAGTAAATCATTGTTTTTTCCTAGTGCATTATTTTCAGCTACAGCCGCAATGATAATAACCATTTTCTATTGAGGTTTTGTGGAAGTGTCAACATCTAAATTAGTCTGCAACTGGGCTATTTTTTTCTGTTGTAAAACCATAAGTTTTTCTATTTGTTCTCTTTCCCAATCTTTATTCATAAAACGATCGGTAATGTAAACTTTTATAAAATGAAGGATAAATAAAAATGACCATAGTGTAATTACCCAAATAGACCAATTCGAAGTATATCCAAAAACCAAAAAATGATTGGCAATCGATAAAAATAAACACCCCAATAGGAACAAAACAAAATGAAAATAGAGATTCTTTTTTTGGTTTATTCTTTTTCTGGCATATTCGTATTGTTCGTGTTGTTCCAGTTCCATATACCCCAATTTTGTTTATAAAGATAAAATTTATTTTGAAAAATACACTATTGTTATATTGCAATCATTTAATCAGTATGCGGGAAAATTTTTATGGCCTATCGGTGACAAATGAGCGCTTGGGATTGCTATAATCCAACTTTTATTTTTTCTATTACCGCTTCATATTCTGAATCAGAGAGCTTTATTTTTTGCGGGTTCATTTCAAAAACCCCGCCAAAACCATAACCGTCTTTGTATTTTGGGACGATGTGCATGTGTAAATGCGATATGGTATCTGCATAGGCACCGTAGTTAATTTTATCGGGGATGAATGCTGCAGCAATCGCTTTGGCTGTTTTTGCCACATCACGCATGAAGGCATTGCGTTGTTCGTCACTCAATTCATGAAACTCCAAGGCATGGTCTTTATAGACCACATTACAGCGACCCATATAGGATTGCTCTTTGAATAAGAATAGTTGTGAGACTTCTAAATCACCGATTTTAATCATTAAATTGTGTAATATTTCGTTGTCTTGACAATACAAACATTCTGAAGCGGGAGTTGGCATACTAGTTTTTTATGTAAATAATTAATCTTTAGTTGCGAAAGATTTCAATGCTATAAATAAATTGGAAGGAATAAATATTATTCAGTTAAAATTTAAACCGCAACACTACCTTTTATCAAAGCATGTGGTTCGTATCCTTCGAGGGTGAAATCTTCAAAAGTAAATTCAAAGATGTTTTTTATAGCAGGATTCAAAATCATTTTTGGCAATGGTTTTGGTTCGCGAGACAATTGCAATTCCATTTGCTCAAAATGGTTGTTGTAAATGTGCGCATCGCCAAAAGTATGAATGAATTCGCCTACTTCTAACCCGCAAACTTGGGCAATCATCATGGTAAATAGGGCATAGGAAGCAATGTTGAAAGGAACGCCCAGGAAAATATCAGCGCTTCGCTGGTACAATTGGCAAGACAATTTTCCGTCGGAAACATAAAATTGAAAGAAAGCGTGACATGGAGGTAAAGCGGCTTTATTGTTGGCCACATTTTCCGAAAATGATTTTGAATTATCTGGCAAAACACTCGGATTCCAAGCCGAAACCAACATTCTGCGGCTGTTTGGGTTGGTTTTTAGTTCATTGATAAGCTCAGTGATTTGATCTATTTCTTCGCTGTTCCAGTTACGCCATTGATGTCCGTAAACGGGACCTAAATTGCCATTTTCGTCAGCCCAAGCATCCCAAATTTTAACGCCATTTTCTTGAAGGTATTTAATGTTGGTATCGCCTTTCAAAAACCAAAGCAATTCATATATGATTGATTTAAGGTGCAGTTTTTTGGTTGTCACCATTGGAAAACCTTCTGCTAAATCAAATCGCATTTGGTAGCCAAACACACTTTTTGTTCCTGTTCCTGTTCGATCTCCTTTTTGATTTCCGCTTTCTAAAACGTGTTTAACTAAATCTAGGTATTGTTTCATTTTTAGGGTTTTAGGTCTTGGGTCTTGGGTTGAGGTTAAATTTGAGTCTTTACGTATTTTATTAAAGAAGAAATTTTTTTTTGTATTCTTTCGATGTTTTCAAGATGATTTTCCATTTGGGTTTTACTTATCAACTCTAAATCTACACAAAGAATTAGGTGGCTTTCCAATTCAAAACTTGAACCTAGACTTATTTGTAGATATCTTAAAAAATCTTTTTGGGAATCTTTCGCAGCTCCTTCGGCAATATTTGATGCAATTGAAATACCATATCTTCTAATTTGAGAAATTAAACCAAGTTTTTTATCTTGAGGCAAAAAATTCGTCAATAAATAGATCTCTTTTGTAAGAACTCTTGATTCTTTCCACACTTCTAATTCCTTGAAATTTCTCATCAATTCTGTTTTACCCCAAACCCCACACCAAGAATTATCTTTTTGAAATCTCATCCCTAATTTTGGCCGCTTTTTCATAATTTTCCTGTAAAACCGCCTGATCTAGTAATTCATTTAATTCCTGAAGGCTATGTTTGGAGTAGGTTTTTCCAGATTGATTGCTTTCTTCTTGACCGCTAAAAGTTTGGGGATTCGAAAGTATATCGTCAATTTCTTGTGATTCCTTGTCGGCTTCCAAGGAATTGTTTTTCAAATAAATTCCAGCTTTGTCTAGAATATTTTTGTAGGTGAAAATAGGCGCATTAAATCGCAAAGCTAACGCAATAGCATCTGAGGTTCTGGCATCTATTATTTCCTCTATTTTATCTCTTTCGCAAATAATACTAGAATAGAAAACACCATCCACCAACTTATGAATAATGACCTGTTTTACGACAATGTCAAAACGATCCGCAAAATTTTTGAATAAATCATGCGTCAAGGGACGAGGGGGTTTGATTTCTTTTTCTAAAGCAATCGCTATGGATTGAGCTTCAAAAGCACCTATAACTATGGGTAGTTTTCTTTCACCGTCAAGCTCATTCAAAATCAGAGCGTATGCTCCGTTTTGGGTTTGACTATAGGAGATTCCTTTTATGGATAATTTAACTAAACTCATGATTGATGAATTGAAAAGCACCCAGTGCCTTTTTATGGTTATTTTTTTAATGAAAAATAAAATGCAATTTTAATCAAAAAACACGAAACAAAAAAGCTGCCTAAAGCAAAGATACAATTATCTTGTTTGTAGGTTGTACTATTTAGAGGCGGAATTCTAAAATTAAGCATGGGACGCTTTAAATACTTTCAATTTTTCTATTAATTGGGGCACAACAACAAAAGCATCTCCGACAATTCCATAATCGGCGACTTTAAAAAATGGGGCTTCTGGATCGGTATTAATGACCACTTTAACTTTCGAGGAGTTAATTCCTGCAATATGTTGAATGGCTCCCGAAATGCCTATGGCAATGTATAAATTTGCGGAGACAGGTTTTCCTGTTTGTCCCACATGTTCTCCATGAGGTCTCCAGTCTAAATCAGATACCGGTTTTGAACAGGCAGTGGCGGCGCCAAGAACTTCGGCTAACTCTTCAATCATTCCCCAGTTTTCAGGGCCTTTTAATCCACGACCTCCAGAAACTACGATCTCGGCATCAGCCAAAGAAACTTTTCCGGTAACTTTTTCTACGGATTCTATTTTTACCCCAAAATCATTTTCGCCCAGGGTAGGATTAAAATCCTCCTCAGTCAAAACGGCGGTGTTTTCGAAAATACCATAAGAATTTTTGGCAAGACCAAGAATTTTTACATCAGACCCTATTTCGGTGATGTTAAAAGCCTTATTTGAAAAAGCAGTTCTTTTTACTTGGAAAGGCATTGTGTTTACGGGCAATCCCACCACGTTCGAGACAAAACCGGCTTCTAGCGAAACGGCAACAAGAGGGGCAAGATAGATGCTGTCAGTAGTTGAAGAAAGTAAAATTAGTTTGGCATTTTCTTTTTGGGCTGCTTGTTTAATGACATCGGCATACGCTTTTGCGGAAAAACCAGCTAAGGCATCGTTGGTTACTTTTAAAACTGTATCGACTCCGTATTTTGATAATTCAGAAACATCTCCGACATTTATGGTTACTGCCGTAACGGTAGTTCCCATTGTTTCGGCAACTTTTTTGGCATAAGAAGCCAATTCAAATGCGACTTTTCTGAACTTTCCTTCTACGGACTCTGCATATAGTAAGATAGACATAATGATTTTAGATTTTAGATTAACGATTTTAGATTTTAGATTTTTGAAGTGAGCTGAATTTCGGATTTTTATACAGCAGCCTTAAATAACCTTCGCTTCGTTGTGTAATAAATTAATTAATTCGTCCAAATTATCCGCAGCAATTAATTTCACGGCTGATTTTGGAGCAGGTTTTTCAAACTTCACCGCTTTGGTATTTACCGCGACACTTATAGGTTCTATAACAGCTAATGTTTTAGTTCTCGCCGTCATAATTCCTCTCATATTCGGAATGCGCAAATCTTTTTCTTCTACCAATCCTTTTTGTCCGCCAATAATTATGGGTAAAGTGGTTGAAACGGTTTCTCTTCCGCCATCAATTTCTCGAACTGCCTTTACACTATCCCCATCAACTATTATTTCAGTACAGCAATTTAGAAAATTATAGTTTAAAATACCAGCAATCATTCCAGGAACCATTCCTCCATTGTAATCTAATGATTCTTTACCTGCAATAATAACATCATAATCACCATTCTTTATGACTTCGGCAATTTGTTTGGCAACAAAGAAGCTGTCCGTAGGATTTGCATTTACCCTAATGGCCTCATTGGCGCCAATAGCTAAGGCTTTTCTCAAAGTAGGCTCTGTTTCTGGCCCTCCCACATTGACCACTGTAACTGTAGCCCCTTGTTGTTCTTGAAACCAAATAGCACGTGTTAAACCAAATTCATCGTTAGGATTAATCACAAATTGAACGCCGTTAGTGTCAAATAGGGAATCACCATTACTGAAATTAATTTTTGAAGTAGTATCAGGAACATGGCTGATGCAAACTAATATTTTCATAATTGAATTTTTTTCTAAATTGGTACTACAAAATTAGAATAAATAATTGGAATATTATACCATGAATGCATATTAGCAAGGGTATATTTCGTTTTTTAGATCCTGGCTATTTTAAAGGTTTAAATCGTTTTTCCTAGCTTTAGTAGCTCTCGAAAATCGAATTTGAAAGTATAAGCTTCTAGTTTTGGATGTTGGAATTATTATTTCTTGTATTATTTTATACTCTAATTTATGCCCTTAAGTGGTTTTAAATATTTATTTTTGCCATTCGAAAATTACATACAAAGAAAAAAACATGAGAACGATACAATTTAGAGAGGCTATTTGCGAAGCGATGAGCGAAGAAATGCGTCGCGATGAGTCTATTTATTTAATGGGTGAAGAGGTTGCCGATTATAATGGTGCCTACAAAGCCTCTAAAGGGATGCTTGCCGAATTTGGCGAAAAGAGAGTCATTGATACCCCTATTGCAGAACTTGGTTTTACTGGGATTGCAGTGGGATCGGCAATGAATGGTTGCAGACCGATCGTAGAATACATGACTTTCAATTTCTGTTTGGTTGGGATTGACCAAATTATAAATAACGCTGCTAAAATGCGTCAAATGACAGGAGGACAATTTAATGTACCTATTGTTTTCCGTGGTCCAACGGCTTCGGCGGGACAATTAGGAGCAACCCACTCACAGGCTTTGGAAAATTGGTTTGCCAACACTCCTGGTCTTAAAGTGGTGGTTCCCTCTAACGTTTATGATGCCAAAGGGCTTTTAAAATCAGCTATTCGGGATAATGACCCCGTTATTTTCATGGAATCCGAACAAATGTATGGAGACAAAGGCGAGGTGCCTGATGGAGAATATACCATTCCTATTGGTCTAGCCGATGTAAAACGGGAAGGTACTGATGTGACCATAGTCTCTTTTGGAAAAATTATTAAAGAGGCTTATATCGCTGCTGATGAACTAGCAAAAGAAGGGATTTCTTGTGAAATTATCGATTTAAGAACGGTGCGTCCCATGGACAATGAAACGATTTTAACCTCGGTTAAAAAAACAAATAGATTGGTAATTCTTGAGGAGGCTTGGCCTTTTGCAAGTGTTTCTTCCGAAATTACCTATATGGTTCAAGAACGTGCTTTTGATTTTCTTGATGCTCCTATTCAAAGAATTACCACTGCGGATACTCCTGCACCCTATTCGCCGGTATTGCTTAAAGAATGGTTGCCAGATGCAGCCGATGTTGTGAAAGCAGTAAAAAAAGTACTTTATAAATAATAAATAAATTAAATTATATTTGAGACTTCATCACGTAACTATGTGATGAAGTTTTTTTTTGAGTATGAAAAAAAATAGATTCTTTCAGCTTGTTTTCCTGTTTGTAATTATCCCATTTTTCGCACAGACAAAAGTGAGTGGCATAATTGTGGACAAATTAAAACAACCGATTCCGTTTGCAAACGTAATTTTCAAGGGTTCGAATGAAGGTGTAGTTTCTAATGAGGACGGGCATTTTTATTTAGAATCTAAAAATAATTACAAAACACTGATTGTAAGTTCGGCAAGTTATTCCGACAGAGAAATTACCCTAGAAAAAGCAGTCAATTATAATTTTGAAATTCAATTAAGCGAAATTGAAAATCTGAAGGAAGTGGCAGTTTTTTCGGGTAAAACATCAAAAAAGAATAATCCAGCACTTGCTATTCTTAGAAAAATTTGGGAAAGAAAACACAAAAACGGCTTGCGTTTATTTGACCAATACCAAATGGAAAAATATGAAAAATTAGAATTTGACATCAATTCTATTGATAGTGTTTATATGAAAAATAAGCTTTTCAAAGGAATGGAGTTTATTTTCAAACAGGTAGACACCTCAAAAATAACTGGAAAAACCTATTTGCCAGTTTTTATAAATGAGTCCTTGTCAGAGGTGTATGGGGACAATAAATTAAAAAAGGTAAAAACGAAAGAAAAAGCAAATAAAACCTCTGGATTTAATGGTAATCAGCAAATAGTTTCGTTTATAAAAGATTTATATTCTGAGTACAATATCTATGAAAATCACTTGACTTTTTTTGATAAGAGTTTTACCAGTCCCTTGTCAAAAACCGGAATAGATACCTATAATTATGTGTTAAGGGACAGCGCTTTTGTGGGTAAAAAATGGTGTTACAATATTATTTTTTACCCAAGAAGAAAAAACGAATTGACTTTTAAAGGTGATTTTTGGGTTAATGACACCACTTATGCCGTAAAAAAAATTAATATGGCAGCTACTAAAAGCGCTAATGTCAACTGGGTAAAGGATATTTATATAGAGCAGGAATTTGACGTTGTCAATGATTCCCTCTTTCTTTTGACCAAAGATTATATGATGTCGGATTTTGCTTTAAACAAAAAGGAAGATTCCAAAGGGGTTTATGGCAAGCGAACTACTTTTTACAGAGATCACAAATTCAACATTAGCAAACCTGAAAAATTTTATAAAGAAGAGGTGAACTATTTTGACAAAGAGGTTTACAATAAATCAGATGATTATTGGAATGAAAACCGTTTTGAAAATTTAAGTAAGGATGAAAAAGGAGTTTATAAAATGCTTGACACCTTGCAAAAGGTTAAGAAATTTAAGCAATTATACAATCTGGTTCAGATTATAGACAGCGGCTATCTTAATTACCGAGGTTTAGATTTTGGCTCTATATATTCTATGGTTGGAAAAAATAGTGTCGAAGGATTGCGTTTGCGTGCAGGCGTAAGGACGTACTTTGGGTCCAATGATTCCTGGCGATTGAAAGGATATATGGCGTATGGTTTTAAAGATGATCAATTTAAATATGGCGTTGTGGGGAAATGGATGATAGAAAACAAAAAAAGAATCATCCTTTCAGTGGGTCATCATAGAGATATTGAGCAAATTGGCGCATCTCTTACCGCTACAAACGATATTTTAGGACGCAGTTATGCTTCTTCGGGTATATTTACATCGGGCAGTAATAATAAACTAACCAAAGTTAATTTGAGTAGTATTGCCATTGATGCGGAGCCTATAAAAAATTTAACTTTCGGCACGGGGTTTTCGTACCGAACCTTGGCCTCAGCCTCAGCCGATTTTAGCCTTAATTATTATACAGATTTGTCTCAAAAAACAGTAAAAAGAGAGGTGAAACAAGCCGAGGTAAACTGTCAGATTGAATATACTCCAAACAGAAAACCTATTGGATTTGCAGTCGAAAGATATAATGCAGACAGTCCATTTAACCGCGTTTTTGTGAATTACAGTCAGGGATTTAAAGAATTACTCTCTAGTGATTTCAATTATAAAAAAATCCAAATATACTACAAGCAGCCCATGGTAATTGGTCCTTTAGGGCGGTCTAATGTGATTTTGGAAATGGGAAAAACATTTGGCTATGTGCCATTAGGATTAATGAGCATTGTGCCGGGAAATCAATCTCTTTTTGAAATCTCGAATACCTTTAGCAATCTTAATTACTATGAGTTTTTAACCGATCAATACCTAACTTTAAAGTGGGACCATGATTTTCAAGGCAGATTTTTTGCTAGAATTCCTTTTATGAGAAAACTAAATTGGCGCGAGATTATAGGAATAAAATCAGTTTGCGGGACGGTTTCAAACCAAAACCGTTTGATTAATGCTTCGGGATTAGTGTACAATGCCCCTGAAAAACCCTATTGGGAATACAGCGTCGGAATTGGAAATATTTTTAAGGTTTTTAGAATTGATTTTTCTTGGAGAGGTAATTATCTCAATAGCCCTGAGGCAAATAAATTTGCTATAAAAGCTTCGTTCGGGTTTTATTTTTAGTAAAATCACTCCCGGCCTAGCAGCATTATTTTACACCAAACCACCCGCTTATTCCCCCTAATATAACGAAATCGTAATAGACGATAAAACCACTTTTTCACCATAAAAACATATAATTTATTTAAGTTTGCATCCAATAATTAAAATAATTAAAAAACCGATATGGCTGCAGATAAAATAAACACTTTCGATGTGTTAATCGAAATCCCAAGAGGAAGCAGAAACAAATACGAATACGACTTTGAAATAAAAAGAATACGTTTTGACAGAATGTTGTTCTCTTCTATGATGTACCCTGCAGATTATGGATTTTTTCCAGAAACATTGGCCTTAGACGGCGATCCATTGGATGTTTTGGTTTTAATAAACGAGCCTACTTTTCCAGGCTGCGTGATGGAAGTAAAGCCAATAGGTGTTTTTCACATGGCTGATGACAAAGGATCAGACGATAAAATAATCTGTGTGCCAGTTTCAGATCCTATTTGGAGTTCCTTAAATAATTTGTCAGATATCAATAAACATTTATTGAAAGAAATAGAACATTTTTTCCAAGTGTACAAAGATCTTGAAAATAAAGTCGTTGATGTCGAAGGTTGGGGAGACGCGCAAGAGGCGTTCTCTATTATTAAAGAATGCACCGAACGATTTGAGCAAATTCCGAACAAACCCCAGGGTTTATTTAGCATTAGGTAATTTTTACAGCTTATTTTTAAGTAAATAGCAATATTCTAAGGGAGGAGGGTTGCTTTTTCAATTCCATTTTAGTACGTTTGCACCCTTAATTTTGTACTTTTATTTCCAAAACATTAAATTTATGTATACAGTAATGATTTATATGCCAATAGTAATGGCGTTAATAGGATTAACATTTATGTTAATCAAAAGATCTTGGGTTTTAAAACAAGATGCCGGAGATGGTAAGATGAAAGAAATTTCAGATTATATCTATGAAGGTGCCCTAGCTTTCTTAAAAGCAGAATACAGATTATTAGCGATATTCGTTGTTTTAGCGAGTATTGTTTTAGCAGGAATTTCATTTGTAGTTCCTACAACACACATATTAATAGTAGTAGCATTTGTTTTTGGCGCTTTCTTTTCAGCTTTAGCTGGAAATATGGGGATGAAAATTGCTACCAAAACAAACGTTCGTACCACACAAGCGGCTCGAACTAGTTTGCCACAAGCATTAAAAGTTTCTTTTGGTGGTGGAACCGTAATGGGATTAGGGGTTGCAGGTCTTGCAGTTCTTGGTTTAACAGGTTTCTTTATTTTCTTTTTCCACTATTTTATGGGTGGAAATTGGGCAAATGGTGGAACTGATAAGATGACAATAGTTTTAGAAACCTTAGCTGGTTTCTCTCTTGGAGCCGAATCTATCGCTTTGTTTGCTCGTGTTGGCGGAGGTATTTATACTAAAGCTGCCGATGTAGGTGCTGATTTAGTTGGTAAAGTGGAAGCTGGTATTCCAGAAGATGATCCAAGAAATCCTGCTACAATTGCAGATAATGTTGGAGACAATGTTGGGGATGTTGCCGGAATGGGTGCCGATTTATTCGGTTCTTACGTTGCAACAGTTCTTGCAGCAATGGTTTTAGGAAATTATGTAATTAAAGATATGGGTGGAAACATTCAAGATGCTTTCGGTGGAATTGGACCCATTTTATTACCAATGGCAATAGCTGGTTTCGGAATTTTATTCTCTATAATCGGAACAATGGTGGTAAAAATTTCTGATGATAATGCTAAAGAAGCACAAGTGCAAAAAGCATTAAATATCGGAAACTGGATTTCTATTGCATTAACAGCAATTGCTTGTTATGTTTTAGTAAAATATATGTTGCCAGAAACTATGAAAATGAGTTTCTTCGGAGAAGGAATTAAAGATATTTCATCAATGAGAGTTTTCTATGCAACCATCGTAGGATTAGTTGTTGGAGCAACTATTTCATCGGTAACGGAATATTACACAGGATTAGGTACAAAACCAGTTATGGCAATTGTACAAAAATCATCAACTGGAGCAGGTACAAATGTAATTGCAGGTTTGGCAACAGGAATGATTTCTACGTTCCCAACCGTACTTTTATTTGCAGCAGCAATCTGGTCTTCTTACGCTTTCGCAGGATTTTATGGTGTGGCTATAGCAGCTTCGGCGATGATGGCTACAACAGCAATGCAATTGGCAATCGATGCTTTCGGACCAATTTCTGACAATGCTGGTGGAATTGCTGAAATGAGTGAATTGCCTAAAGAAGTTCGTACACGTACCGACATTTTGGATTCTGTTGGTAACACAACGGCTGCAACAGGAAAAGGTTTCGCAATTGCTTCGGCAGCATTAACTTCATTGGCTTTGTTTGCTGCGTATGTAACTTTTACAGGAATTGATGGAATCAATATTTTCAAAGCACCAGTTTTGGCCATGTTATTCGTAGGTGGAATGATACCAGTAGTTTTCTCTGCATTAGCCATGAACTCTGTTGGAAAAGCAGCCATGGATATGGTATATGAAGTACGTCGTCAGTTTAAAGAAATTCCAGGAATTATGGAAGGAACTGGGAAACCAGAATATGCAAAATGTGTGGCTATTTCTACTAAAGCCGCTTTACGTGAAATGATGTTGCCAGGAGTAATGACTATTGGTTTTCCAATTGCAATCGTACTTTTAGGCAAGCTAGTTTACGGAGACAACAACCAATTAATTGCTGAAATGTTAGGGGGTTATATGGCAGGTGTAACAGTGTCCGGAGTTCTTTGGGCTGTGTTTCAAAACAATGCCGGTGGCGCTTGGGACAATGCTAAAAAATCTTTCGAAGCGGGAGTTCTAATTAATGGCGAAATGACATACAAAGGTTCGGATGCGCACAAAGCGGCTGTTACTGGAGATACTGTTGGCGATCCCTTCAAAGACACTTCGGGACCATCGATGAATATCTTAATCAAATTAACATGTTTAATAGGATTGGTCATTGCGCCCATTTTAGGCAGCGGGGTTTCTGAAAATAAGCAAATGAAATGCCCAATGGAAATGAAAACCACTTGTTGTGAACAAACCATGGTAGGAGGAAAATGCAGCATGGGATCTGAAAAAGCAGGAGCAAAGAATGTAGTAACTGATAAAAAGGTTACGGTTGAAATAAGTAACATAGAAGGAAAAGCAAAAGCCACAGTGACTACTACTGATAACGCAAACGCAACCACTCAAGTTTTTGAAGGATCGCTAGAAGAAGTAAAAGCAAAAATCGACGCTTTGAAATAGGCATCACTCCCTTTGTCAAATTTTAAGCTTTGACAAAGTGTACAAAGATTTACAACAAAGCCTCGCAAATTTTTGCGAGGCTTTGTTTTTAAAACGATACGTAAAGCTCGCTTTCGAAATCACCTATTATAAGCTAAATAAAAGCTCATCCTAAATGTTTGGCTAAATTGCTATAAAAAACCCATTTTGAGAATCGAAAACCCTAAAAAATTAACATAAACGCCTGTTTTAAAGCTATTTATTGTAAAGCAGGTATCCTGCTAATGCCCCAAAAACACCTCTTTTGGATCTTTTCTCCGTACAATTTAACCCCTATTTTTGTACTTTTTTATACAATATTAGTTGTTAGTTTGCATTGTCTATACCTTCTTTTAGGGTAACTATGTCGATTTAGATAGTATTAAGTTACAAATTAAGGAATCGTTCTTAGGACTTAAAAAGAAGGTATTGATATTAACTAAATTATAACCAAATCATTTTATTATGAAAAAACAATTACTCGGGGTCATGAAATTAAATCGACTGCCAAAACAAAATTCTTCAAATCGGAAGTTTACTTTTTACTCCCTGATTTGTATAGTGGTATTGCTCTTTAGTAGCAATGTCAATGCGCAATCTCAGGTTGTACAGTCTTTTACAAATTCTACTGCAAATAGTTTAGCAACAGCATTTACAGCTAGTGCAGTTTATAAAGTAAATGATTATGTACATGTAAATGATGCGGGAACTATCAGACTTTATAGAGTGGGTACAGCTGGTACAGCTGGATTAACATTCACTCCAAGTTCTGCTTCTGATGTAACTTCAGGAAGTGCAGTATTTTTGTATTCTGGTATAGCAGGATCTTCAAGTCAAACTTGGTTATGTCCAACAGGAGTTACCTCTATTCAAGTAGAAGCCTGGGGTGCCGGTGGTGCCGGGGGTTCTACAGCCGCCGCAAATAGCACAACTAATCGTACTGCAGGAGGTGGTGGAGCCGGTTCTTATGTAAAGAAAACAATCACAGTAGTTCCTGGAACCACTTACAATCTAATTGTAGGACAAGGAGGATATAAAGGACAAACGAATTCTGCCGGTGGGTATTATGGTACTGTAGGAGGGCGATCTGAATTTTCTGGTGGTTCAATTTCGGCTTTGATCGCTAGTGGAGGAACGGGTGGAACTGGAGCTGGATCTGCTAATATGGGATCAAACCCTGGAGGAGTTTTAGGTGGAGTTTATGGGTTTAGTGTGGCTGGAACAAAAACCACAAACTATGGAACAACTGTAACTTTAAGTGGCGGAGGAGGTTCGGGTGCGACAGCAATAAGTACTGGTTCTAGTGTTTCTTATATAGCAGCAACCAATCAAGGAACGGGTTTTACCTCTAATCCTTCGGTATCTGTTAATACAGGAGCTGGTCTAACTTTTTTAGCCTATGCTAATCCAAACATTAACTCTACAGGAGAAGGAATAACAACTACTCTAGGATCAAATGGTAGTAATAGTACAACAACAGCTTCTGGTGCTGGGGGCGCAAATGCTCAAGGAGAAGTTGGTGGAGCTGCAGGAACTGGTACTGCTCAAGGTGGATATAATGGATCAACAGCTACTAATGTTGGAGCTGGTGGCGGAGGTGGTTTGTCTATTTGGACTGCTGGAACTAGCTCATCGTCCTCTGGTGGAGCGGGAGCGAATGGTAAAATTGTACTTACCTATACCGCACCCATTGTTACCTATACGTATGCTGGAACGGGAGATTTACACAATGTTTCAAATTGGAAAGATGAAAGTAATAACGCTCCTGCAAATTTCACTGCAGATTTTCAAATATTCAAAATCAATACTTCAGTAACTACAACTGCTCCTTGGACCGTTTCGGGTAGCGGATCAAAAATAGTGGTTGGCGACAATTCGAATACTGGTGTTTCTTTAACGATAGCAAGCGGTTTTGGAATCACTTCGCCTATGGACGTTACCGATGGAAACAAAGTATATGTTCAAGATATTGCAATTTTTACTCCTGAAGTTAAAACAGGAGATGTGGTTACTACTCCTGCGACCTATGTTATGAATTATCCAACTTTTGGTACTTTAGGAGATACTTCAGAGATTCACTATCAAAATAATACTACAACTAGTGCTTTTGTAAAAACAGCTTTTACTTATGGGAGATTATTTATTGATGGATCTGGAATTGGTTCCGTATTTTTTAGTGGTACTGGATCAGCAAATCATATTATAAAAAAATTATATCAAGTAAATGAAGGTTGTTCAGTTACATATTCTAATTCATCTGGTTTTTTTACAACTATGAATGACGGGTCCTCGCTTATTATGAATGGAAGATTAATTTCATCTAGAGCAACCGGATGGCTATCGAGTAATGTTGGATCATCTGGAACAACTTTTGGATCAATCCAATTTATTGGATCGGAATCTGTAACTCTTGGTGCTAATAGTGTTATAGAACTTGGTCTTGCTTCCAATGCGACCGCTCAGACAATTGTACCAAGAACCGATTATAAAAACCTAACCATAACCGGTGCGGATAATAACAAATCATTCACAGGAGCTACAACGGTTAGTGGTACTTTAACCCTTAGTACTACGGGTACCGGTACTTTTCTGGGAGCTGCTAACTTAACTTTAGGTGCTGGAGCTACAATCGTTAGAACATCAGGGAATGCTTTAAACGCAGCGCCAACTTTTGGTGCAACAACTAATGTTACCTATAATGGAACAACGGCAATTACGACTGGTGTCGAGTTGCCAACTTCGGGTTTAAGCAACTTGACTATCAATAACGCTGCAGGGGTAACCTTAGGTGCTTCAACTACAGTAAATGGAGAGCTTACTTTTACCGCAGGTAAAATTACCACAGGGAGCAATACCTTAACCATAGGAACTTCAGGAAGTATTTCTGGAGCCGGAACAGGATGGGTTGTAGGTAATTTGAAAAAATTAACAGCTTCAGGTTCTAGTCCTTCGTATACCTATGCCATAGGAAATGCGACTGATTATATGCCTGTAACCTTGACTTTTTCAGGAATTACTTCTGCTAACGGAGGCTTAACGGCTAGTAGTAATGCAGGAGATCATGCTAGTATCGCTAGCTCAGGTAAATATGGTACTAAAAGCGTGAACAGAACTTGGACCTTGACCAATGCTGCTTTAGCTGATTTTGGAACTTACGACGCTACTTTCAATTATTTGAGTGCTGATAATGATGCTGGTGCTACCGCTGCTAATTATGCAGTTGGATTGTACAATGGTTCTTCTTGGTCTAAAGTAACAACTTCAGGAACTTCTACTGATGCTACTACCACAGCAACTGGTATTTCAGGTTTTGGTGATTTCGCCATTGGAGAATCGGTTTCTACCCCAGCGGCAGAGTCTCAAACCCTATGTTTCGGAAAAACGGTGGCTGACTTAACAGCAGATGGAACAGCTCTTAAATGGTATGCTGCGGCTACTGGAGGAAGCGCTTTAAGTGATACTATAGCATTGTCTACTTCGGCTACTTACTATGTTTCTCAAACAATAGATGGGTCGCAGAGTTTAAGAACTGCAGTTGCAGTTACTGTAACGCCTCAAACAGAAATACCAACTAAAGCTTGTTATGAAACAGCTACATGGAATACTGTAACATGTGCTTGGGATATAGCAGGTTCACAACCAGAACAAACAACTACCTTGGCTTGTTATCAAACAGCTACTTGGAATGGTTCTACTTGTCAATATGATATAACAGGAACTCAAGCTGCAGCTCCAACAGATTTAGCTTGTTATCAAACGGCTACTTGGAATGGGACTTCATGTCAATATGATGTAACAGGAACACAAGCTGCAGCTCCAACTGGATTAGCTTGTTATCAAACGGCTACTTGGAATGGAACTTCATGTCAATATGATATAGCAGGAGCAGAACCAGAAAAACCATCAATAGGATGTGGTCAGAGCTTGGTGTTAAATAATTCATGTCAATATGAAGTATCCGACACAAGACCTTCAGCTCCAACAGGATTAGCTTGTTATCAAACAGCTACTTGGAATGATACTTTATGTGACTATGATGTAACAGGAACACAAGATCCAAGACCAACAACAGCTTGTTATGAAAGTGCTGAATTCAATACAACATCATGTTCATGGGTTGTAACAGGAACACAAGCTGAAGCTCCAACAGTTGCATGTTATCAAACGGCTACTTGGAATGGTACTTCATGTCAATATGATATAACAGGAACACAAGCTGCACGACCAACAACAGCTTGTTATGAAAGTGCTGAATTCAATACAACATCATGTTCATGGGTTGTAACAGGAACACAACCTGCACAAACAACTACTTTGGCTTGTTATCAAACAGCTACTTGGAATGGTACTTCATGTCAATATGA
>Ga0209443_1001114_pt1 | contig 17260 bp, 16 predicted proteins | sample LauGreBMM110DCMD_2_FD_187571 | JGI IMG/M metagenome (GOLD analysis project Ga0209443, IMG submission 187571) | Freshwater lake microbial communities from Lake Michigan, USA - Su13.BD.MM110.DCMD (SPAdes) (version 2) | ecosystem: Environmental > Aquatic > Freshwater > Lake | place: Lake Michigan... | reverse complement strand
AGTTAAGACTGATATAATTAATAGACCGGGCTGGTTTAATAAAGATGTCTGCCACAAAACGATTTGTATCAATAACTTGTCCGGTATTATTAGTCTCGTCGCATACAATTCTATAATCTATAATGCCACGACGGCCTTGCACATCACGCAAATATGGCTCAACTGTATTGATAAACGTGTTACGCGTAAATTCGTCATTAAGCTCAAACAACTGATATTTAGCAGCATTAGAAATTGTGCGTTGAAGCGCTATAAAGAGACGACGTACGTTAATGCGATCAAATGCTGAAGGACGGGTTTGACCAGTCTTATCACCATAGAGCACAACTCCTTGACCAGCAACACTTATAATTGGATTTATATTTGAATTATAAAGTTCGTCACGTTCAGCAACGTTTGGACTAAATGCTAGTTTTGTAACACCGCGCAATTGACCACGGTTAAATCCAGCCGGTGAAAACCATGGATCAGCAATTTTGTCTGTGTATGCGCATAACCCGGCCATGTGGCCGCATGCTGGAATCCATACATACGAATCTGAATATTTATTATAGACATAGAGCGGGGTGCTGTCATTGACAGCATAACTTAATACTGCATCGCTACCGCCGGCAGCAGCGCGATGTGCCGTCAACGCAGTGACTTTAGCGGCGTTTGTGTTCTGCGTATAGAGATTTACTGGCGCAGAGCAAAATACCATGGAATCTAGCCTCTTGCCCGCAACTGCGATAAGTTCTTTATTAACTAAAGCAGTAGTATCCTCGGCGAATGCTTCAGCAAATATCAAATCAGCTTTAATATTATCAACATCATACAGCAGCTTCAGCGCCGCCACCACAGCTGCAGATGCGCCGCCAGAGGTGTTCATACCGCCCACTCCTCCATAAAAGTTAAAGACTCCAGTCAATGTGGCTGTTGCATTTGTTACCAACGCCCATACATTCGACGTCTTAGTCGCGATGTCGGCTACGTCGCAAACAAAGATATATTGCGAGCCATTATTAATTACAGTTTTAAAATAATTTGGCGCGCCTGAGTTTGTGCGAGCTAGGGGGTCTAGCGATAAGCCTTGCCAAGTTTCGAGCACCGCACCCTTAGTTCCAGTAAACACTCCAGTCGAGTCATAAACAACAACATGAATTTCATCTTTCGAAAGATTATCATCGCCGACATACTGGGCGTTTGCCCAATCAGTAGTGTTTGGTGAAAAGGTGAAAATAGACAAAATTTCTTTTTTGTTGTCGGTGCTGTCGGTGCCGGTGCCGGTGATGGTGGAGTTGGTGGCGTGAAAAACTTTAACCTGCAACCCGTCCCCGAGCTGACCAATGCACCTAGCATAAAATGCCTGAGTGAGGGTGGTGCCGCTTTGCAATGTAGACAACTCAGAAAAGTTTTTAATTGCTACGCTTGATAAATCCGCAGTTGTCGACCCAGCGGCGATGTTCTGTCCATAGGCATTTTTATGCGCTTCAGGCACAGCACGAATTACCTTTAAGGCATCGCCATATTTAAGAAAGCTTTCCGCTGTCAAATATGAAGATGCATTCTTATCTGTTTCATATGTTGGTGTGCCAAAAATTTCTCCTAGTTGTTTTTCAGACGTAACCAATATTGGTTCATCTGCTGGTCCCCAATTAAAGTGACCGACATAAGCTCCAATTGATGCTGATACCGCTTGTGTTACCGGCGACGAGTCTGTTTCAGTGACTTGTATGCCTACGCTTTGTAATGTTGCCATATAGTTTTGTGTTCTTTCAGTTTTTTAATTATAAGTTATCTAACATAATAAGAAAAATTTCAATCTAAGCATATTTATAAAAATCGACTTTTACAGGACATTCCATTCAGTAATAGACTGCACCTGACGTTCATAGTCAAGTTGACTTACGGTTTTTGCGCCCTCGGGAGTATGAAATATTCCAAACAGCGGGACGTCTTCATCCATTTCACGTATTTTTTCACTGTACAACAGCTGCTTGAGATCAACGCTGCTCATGCCGCCAAATGCTTCCGTGCTAACAAACCAGGCAAACATCACGAGATTCATAACCATGTCATCATGCGCGCTGCCACGTGCAGCATAACTTTCTCCATGCGGCTCAAAGGTGCTTAACTCCGCAATTGTATCAATATCACATATGTGTAACTTGCCATTTTCAATCAAGTCTTTAAGATTGCTGCAGCCAATGCGTTTTACACGTTTTGTCATCATTACTCCAACGCCATTGCTCTTAACGCTGCTTGAGACAAACATATTGTCATATTCATATTCATAGTATACAGCATTACACACCACCTGTCCAACGTCATTGTTTTCTATTACAAGCATTGCATTGTTGTATTGCTTTGCGGCCCGCACTATCAATTCTGGATATATCAACGGACTTATAAGATTGTCACGATAAGTGCACACAGCCTTAAATGGCATGCTGCTAACGTCAAAAACTGTAAATGTGCTGTAGTCTTGCCCACGCCCTTTGCTGACATCAACAGTCATAATATAGTCATGCCCTTCAGCCGGGTCATCATAATACTTTATGCCATATTGCTGTTTGTTTGCTTCAACTCCTTGCAGGCCAAGGAGTGTATTTGCATCAATTAGGGTGCTGCTGCTGCCCAAGAAAGAACAATTAAACTCCTGGTCAAATTGCAGCTGGGATGAGTTTGCAATTGTTTGCCTTTTCCATTCTTCGTCTCGCCCCGGAACATCTCGCCAGTCAACCTGAAACGGTTTGTAATCACTGACGCCCTGAACTGCGCTTTCCCACAGTTTATGAAACATATTGCCAATTCCATTGGGCGTGCTTGTGACAATTACTTTGGTATTTTTTCCACTAACAATTACCGGATAGGTAGCTGTATAAAAGGCTGATGCATTTTCAACAAATGCAAATTCGTCCAACATAAGCAGTGCTACCGATTTGCCTCGAATACTACTGCTACTTGTTGCTGCCGCTAAAATTTCTGAATTATTGGAAAATACAATTGAGCCTTTGTTGAGCACCTTTGTCCCGGGCTGCAAAAAGAATGGCACATTTTCTAAAGCAAGCGTAATGCGTGCTAGCATATCTCTGGCGATTGCGCCTTTGTTTGCTAAAATTGCAATTGTCTTTTCGCTATGAAACAGGGCATACCATAGGAGATATATAATCGCACTCGCGCTTTTGCCAACTTGCCGAGGTGCAAGAACAATAGAGAAACGATTGTCATTAAAATGATTAAACATTTTCTCTTGATACGGATACAAACGGAACGGCACAAGTCCATGGTCTACATGAATAATTTTCACATATGTCTTTGTGAAATACACCGGGTCGGCCATGCATTTTTGATATTCTTGTATCTCAAACGCAGTAAAGTTTTGCAGCACCCCATCTCTTTTAATTTGAGGGTTGCCATTATATGAATCAGGCGCAGTCATTCAACATCAATCGTTTGCTGTTCAGCAGAGTTTTTTAATAATTTTTGAAGGTCCGTTGTTGTGCCGACAAATATGGCGTTATTTGTAGTGCTCCCCGCGCCGCCTCTCTCCCCTTTTTGCGGCGTCTCAACAATCTTTTTACGCTCTTTTTGTAGATTTAGCAGTTGACCATTAATATCAGCCGCGGTCTTTATCATGCCAGCAAGAACTTCAAATGCTCGTGGATGTTCAGCATCAGCCGCAAGCGCATGCATTGTACTTATAGCTTCATCGCTTGTATCAATAAGTTTTTTAATGTGCTGACGCGCATATCGATAGTCCTCTTCGGCGTGAAGCACAATTTCTTCATGACTTGGTACTACTGAGACACCCGACGCAATCGCAATCTCGTGTTGCACCGGCATCACATTTTTTTCTAATGACGCCAATATGCTTTCTTTATCCTTTTTCATAATGTATTAGAAGACGGCTGCGACGCGACGTCATGCCGGCTCAGACTCTGGGTCAGCAAAGCCGTAGGTGGTAATTACAGTATACTCTTCCGGTGTGTCATTTTCAGGATCGCCGAGTTGTACAGACACACGACCAAGACTGGGGTCTCTGGGATCCACGCCTGGTACCGGTGCAGTATTAGGATTGTTAATGTCAAACATGTCAACTTCAACATAGTGTATAACCTTCGATGCACCGGCGCTGACTCCGCTAAACTTAAACTTAATTTCAAAATCCAATGAATAGACTATTGTGCGTCGGCTGTTTGCAAAATCACCCTCATAGTCATCCTGTATATTTGTGCTGGTTAGTGTAAATGGCACGTCAGTAATTGACCCGGGCCCCTCAAGATCCTTTATCGCAACAGTGTATTCAGGAGTAAAATATGGCAACACCTGTTCAAGCACTTGGCATGCGTCATCCTGATAATGAGCAAGTATATTAAGCTGCATGCCTAGTCGATATGGCACACTTTGGTAAACCTTTATTTTACTTTCACGCGAGCTCGGGTCGACCGGAACAACTGGATATAGTTTTGTGTTTAGCCGATTAAGCTTGCTCGTAGAGTCATAGCTCAATGAAGTAATTTCAAAACTCATGCGTGGCAGCTTTATAGCGACGGCGCCATTCTCGTCGTTTTGCTCACTCGAAAGCCGCGCTAAAAATTTTTGTTTTGGGCCATACGAGATTGGCACGCGTTGAATCCCAGTTGCTTTGCCATTTACCTTTTTAGATATTGAAATATCATTGAAAAGCGTGCCAAATACCGCAACGATGCGCTTAAGGTTGGCGTTATACTGATATGAGTTGTTATTTAACACGGTTTATGTTGGAAGTCCAAATGGGTTACTTTCACTAAAGTCAATATAGTTATCACCAAAAATTTCAAAAGAACTGTTTTGAATAAGATCACCGTTGTTAAACAAGGCAACATCTCCATCGTCGAGCCCAATTAGCGAAACGATTGTTGAAGCAGTCTGGGTGTCACGGCCTAACAAGGCTGTGCCCGGCACAAGATTATGCCACTCTCCGTCATTAAATGTTAATGTTCCAAAGGTTGCAATTGTCCCAGCCTCTACAAATTCATAGTCTAACAATTCTGCTTCTCCTGTAATTACTGGGGTGCCAGGCAGCGTAAAGTCCAGCGTCTCGCCAATGTTATGCACGTCAGTGTCGCTAGCCATATCAAGAAACGCTCGGGTGCCCTGTGTGTGCGCAGCCTGTATAACATCAATCTCTGCAACTCCGGTATCAATCTCTTGACCACCATATTCAAATAATTCACATGTAAGTTTAAAGGTTGGAACAAGAGCTTTTCCGTTTGAGCTGCCACCAAGTTGGAAAAATGGAATTTTGTCTTCAACAAATTTAATTTCAAAGAGTCCAGCTGTAAGCGGAGAAAATATAAGATCGCCTTCACGCGGGCGCGCGGAATCATTTGTATAGCCATGCCGCCCAATAAGCTCATTCCATCTTCGTCGACTGCAGACCAATGTAATCTGATCTCTCGTTTCAAGACCAAATTTAGTCATGAGATCGCCGTCGCCCTCAAAGCCATCGACGCTTTCAACATACATCTCAAGTAAAAACGATGCGTCAAAACTCGAGATGACGTCTTCGTTTAATATAAAATCCTGCTTTACAATTTTGCGCGGGATATAATACATGTCATGACCCACAATCTTCATAGACTCTATAAGCAGGTCTTCAAGAAGGTTTTGTTCGGGCTTGTACCGTTCACTAAAATATACACTACGAGGCATAATTATTTATCCCATGTAAAAGTCTGGCGGCATTTGATATCGTGATTCAAAATCAGTTTCAATTTTTTCAATGTCGGCTAAGGCGTCATCATAGATTGCCCGTCCATTCATGGTTATTCCGCCCGGCAGCGTCATGCCATCAAATTTCAATAGATTTGTCCCCCACTGTTTTTTAAACAGTGCTATAACATATTTCTTAAGAAGCATATCATTATACACATCAGTAAAATCATTTGGATTTATTGTTTGATAGCCTTCAATTATAATATATTGACCAAGCGTAACAAAATCTTGCCAATTATCTTGAATGCTTAGCCGATTCATATGACGAGTAAATATAATTTGCTGACTTGAACCAGTGAGTATAAGTTCAATTGCACTCATATACTGTTTTGTCATTTCATAATTTACAAGGCTGCCCGGGTTGCGAAGGCCATAAAGATCATTTAAATGCATTTGATAATTTACACTAAACATGTCAGCAGCATCTCCGCTGTTTATATTCAGGACTCGAAGCACTGAAATCAACTCCTCCGGCAGAGTAATATAGTTGTTTGCTATATCAGCCGCGGTGACGACATGTTTATAAAAGGTGCGCACAACAGCATCACTATGATATTCCTGGTAAAATTGAATTGCTTCGTCTATACGATCTTCAATTTGATCTTCGTCAATATTAATTTCAAGTACTGGGGCGCCAAGAGCACGCAGACAATAGTCAGTAAGTTCTCGTCGTGTTGATGGTTTAGCCATGATATATTATTTATATGCTGCGGCGCAGCAGTAAATTTATTGTGGCGGGTTGACCGGCGCGACAATTGGAGCAATCACCCATGCACTATTTTCATTATCCCACTTCATAGTGTTTCCTAAAGAACGTTGTTCTCGAAAATTAGTAATCTCTCCATTAATTAGAAATGCGAGCCGCCGTTGTTCCTTAAACGCTGCGATTTTTGCGGCATGTTCAGTTGATACTTCAACGTGTGGTTGAAGTGGTGGTTGGTCAAACACGCCAGTAACGCGTTGACGTTGATTTAGTGTTGTGTATTTCATAAGTCGTTAATCCAGTTAAATTTCTGGTTGAGTGCCTCGGATAAACCGCGCCCTAGTGTGTCATGCCAATCAGCGACAAGCGGAGTGACGGTTGGGTGCACGGCATGATCGCCAAAGGGCCAACCGAGCTCGTGTTCAGTTGTGTATTGATAAATATTTGTAATATTGTGAATAAACGGAGGCTCGCCTAAATAATTCCATACTGCATTCATTGTGGTCTGGGGATCATTTGTGAGGTCCTCGGCATGAACAAAATGAACCCTATCTTTATGCTGCCTTACAAGTTCATGCAACCGCTGTATAGCAATGCCGACCGGAGCAGAATCAAGCCAAAACTGGCAGCGACCTTCGATTGTTTGAATGCGTGCAGTATCGGCCTGGTTGCCTTCCATTTGAAAACCCGGGTGAGCCTGAAACTTTTTCTCCATACTTGAAAGAATGCCACGAATGTCGCGTACAGGCACAAGAAGTTTAGCATCAGGAAAAAGTTGAAATAGCAGATTTGCTGAGCCGATCCAGCTGCGACACTTGTCAACAACAACTGGCCGGTCTGTTATAGAGTCAAATGCATTAGCAATTCCGCTTCGCATAAAGTCATTAAAAATAAACTCGCCGGCTGCCGGCTGTGGAATGCTTCGAAACTCTTCAGTCTTAAAAAACGCTTTGGCGAGATACATAATCTCGTGCACACCGCTTGTAGCTGTAGCGTGCACAAATGGATTTTGAGCAAGAAGGTTTTGTAAAAGAGTGCTGCAAGCACGAGGCAGACCTGATGTATAATGTATTTGTTTCATATATTAATTTATAATATTTCTACAGTAAGTTTTTTACCACTGTTACTGCAATCCCGCCCAACTCGCCAGGGCCAGCAGTCCAAGAGTCGTCAGACGCTCTAGCGTAAATAGTAAAGGGCTGTGCGCAGCCAATGAGTATGTCAAGAACGTCACCATCACCGTCTTCGTGGAGGAACCGGCTTTGGGGAATATACGAGTACAGAGTGTTGAGAGCGGTGCAGTTCGCGAACGCACTGTACTCGATGAACACGACGTTGTTCGGAATCGTTATGCTCTCGAGAGAGGTGCAGTTCGCGAACGCATAGCTCCCAATGCTCGTCACACCGCTACCAATCGTCACGGTCTCAAGACTGCTGCACGCGCGAAACGCATAGCCCCCAATGCTCGTCACGCTGTTAGGAATCGTCACGCTTGCGAGGCTGATGCACCCGTAGAACGCACTGCTCCCGATCGTGGTCACACCGCTACCAATCGTCACGCTGGTCAGATCTGTGCAGCCGCTAAACGCATCCTGCCCGATGCTGGTCACACTGTTGGGAATTGTCACGGTCTCAAGACTGCTGCAGTCGACAAACATGTATGCCCCAATGCTAGTAATACCGCTACCAATTGTTACACTGGTCATGCCACTGCAGCCGCGGAACGCCGAATCATCGAGCTCGGTCACGCTGTTCGGGATTGTCACGATCTCGAGAGCGCTGCAATCATAGAACGCACTATACCCGATGCTGGTCACGCTGTTGGGGATTGTCATGGTCTCAAGACTGTAGCAAAAAGAGAACGCATTGTTTCCGATGCTGGTCACGCTGTTGGGGATTGTCACGCTGGCAAGGGCGGTGCAGTAAGAGAATGCGGCGCTCCCGATGCTCGTCACGCTGTTGGGGATTGTCACGGTCTCAATAGCGGTCATATATAAAAACATTTCGTCACGAATTGCTGTAACTCCCTGTGCAAGTGTTACATCAGTAATGTTGTTACTATCGAACAAATTTTCTAAAGTCGCAATATTAGGGATCGTCACTGCGGTCAGATCGTCGCACCCTCGGAACGCATTGCTTCCGATGCTAGTCACGCTGTTGGGGATCGTCATGCTGGTCAGACCACTACAGTATTGGAACGCATAGCTCCCGATGCTAGTCACGCTGTTGGGGATTGTCACGCTGGTCAGACCGCTGCAATCGCCGAACGCACTGTTCCCAATGCTCGTCACAGTATTTGGAATCGTGTAGCTACCAGTCTTGCCTCCCGGATATCGAATCAGACCGGTCTGGTTCTTATCGAACAAGACTCCGTCTATACTACTGTAATTAGTATTGGCAGCATCCACCACCACACTGGTGAGAGAGGTGCAGTTTTTGAGCGCACCGCTGCCGATGGTTGTCACGCTGTTACCGATCGTCATGGTCTCGAGACCGTAGCAGTTGCCGAACGCACCGCTCCCTATGCTCGTCACACTGTTGGGAATCGTCACGTTCGTGAGCTCGGCGCACCCGTAGAACGCGACGCTCCCGATGCTCGTCACGACGCTCCCGATCGTCAGGCTTGTCAGACCTGCGCAGTAATAGAACGCAGCACTCCCGATGGTGGTCACGCCGTTACCAATCGTCACGCTGGTCAGATCTGTGCAGTCTTTAAATGCGGTGTTCCCAATGCTCGTCACACTGTTGGGAATCGTCACGTTCGTGAGCTCGGTGCACCCGTAGAACGCACCACTGCCAATGGTTGTCACACTGTTACCGATCGTCACGCTGGTCAGACCTGTGCATTGAGAGAATGCGGTGTTCCCAATGCTCGTCACGCTGTTGGGGATCGTCACGCTGGTCAGACCTGTGCATTGAGAGAATGCGGTGTTCCCAATGCTCGTCACGCTGTTGGGGATCGTCACGGTCGTGAGCTCGGTGCACCCGTAGAACGCAGCACTCCCGATGGTGGTCACGCCGTTACCAATCGTCACGCTGGTCAGATCTGTGCAGTTTTGGAACGCACTTTCTCCAAGCGTGGTCACGCTGTTCGGGATCGTCACGCTCGTAAGAGCGGTACAGTAGCTAAACGCACCACTGCCGATGGTTGTCACGCTGTTACCGATCGTCATGGTCTCGAGACCGTAGCAGTTTTGGAACGCACCGTTCCCAATGCTCGTCACTCTGTTGGGAATCGCAATGCTGGTTAGAGCGACGCATTCATAGAATGCCAAACCCCCGATGCTGGTTACGGCTGGTGAAATAAGCGCTGAGGCAAGCACTGCAGCTGCAGGAGTTCCGAAAAAGAAATTATCGGGGATAATTGTGTTTGGATAATATTCAACCGAAGAGTCAAGACTAGTGAAAATTGTTTCAATGCCTCCCTGTCCATGCCCGGTCGTTCCAGTGGCATGCCATAATTTTCCAGTTAAATCAGTAGTGTATTCACTGGATCCAGGCGGAATATACTCAAATGTCAGCACCCCTTCTCCTTCGGGTCCATTACCAAACATTATGGCTAACGCATAATATAGGTTTGCAGTCATTGTAAATTGGCCAGTTGCCGGCGCAGGTCCATGAATGCCTCCATTTGAAACTACTGCATTGCCTATTTGTCTGTTATAATCAAGTGCAGACGCACCAAGCCACAAATAACTTGCGTCATCTGAAGTTATTCGAAAACTGTATACTCCAGATACTGCTGGTTTAAAATAGCCTCTCGCAATAAGACTTTTATTATTATCGCCAGCAGCCGCGGAATAGCCATCATCAATAATTGAAGAAATAGTCTCGGATGTCAGTGGCCGACTTATTGCAGCTCTCTCTTGCGCAGTGACGGCCGTGATGTTGCCACCAAAAAAGATAAGCCCGGACCCGACTGCTGGAAACGTGCCTACGGCAGGCGAGAGATCATATTGTTGGTTAGGAAAGAAACCGTCGTTACCCCATTGGCTGTCCGTGATGTATGAACCCAAATTTGTTATTTGAAAATCACCATATCCTTGCGAGTTAAAATACGCATAGTCATTTAACATTCTCGTGTTAAAAAACGTAGAGTCATCAGCAAAATATCCCTGATATTTTCTTTTAACAACTCCGCCATCCAAAGTTAGTCCAACAACCGAGGTGTTACCTGGATTTGGTGGTGGGGGGCCACCACCGTTGTTCTGGTTTTGCCCGCCGCCGCCACCCTGGCCGAAGCGATACCGGTAGCCCAAATCTAATCCAAGACCAAATCTAGTTCCCTGCAGCATAAAATTAAAATAATACTGTTACAGCGGCGGACTCAACTGTCGTTCCAGCCTGGACTATTCGTTGACCACCAAGCGGCCACAACCCACCGACTAGTGACAGCACTGCCGTTTCTCCATCCACACCTTCAATCACAATATTAGCTGGGTCCGTTACTGCAGGATTAATATACAGACCAGCAAATACCTTCGCAATGGTTGGAGTATAGTAACCACCAGTAAAAGTCAGCGGTTCGTATGCAACTGCGGATGAGTTTTGATGTATTAGACCCTTTTCGTAAACGTTTGAGCTCATATATTCTATTTATACTAATCGCGTATTAAACCACCCGCAAAAATAGATAAACACAACGCAGTTGCTGCGATAAAATGAGCAGACACTAGTTGTGGAGTAGTTACCCAATTAAACGTAAAGGCGCATAAAATTAAAATGAGCGCTGCGCTCAGCGTGCTTCTTTTCATGGCTTGGTGATAAATTTGTCGGGATTGCGCTCAAAATGTTTTGCCAATTTTATAATACCATTTATAATTTCCGGAGAGACCACTCCAATAATACCGTATATAATTGCCTTGTAAAGACTTAAAATATCGGTCTGCTCTAGTATAAACCAAGCAATTGCCGCGGCAATTGCTGCAGAAAATATGTTCCGCAGCTGCTCACAAATTGTATATTTTTTTTCTGATGAGAGCAGTCTAGCAAGCATTCCTGCTGCTCCAACGATTGGAATTACCCAACCGCCCTCCAAAAACTCTTTAAGCAATGATTTTTCTGGTTCCATGTGTAATTTTTTCTGGGGGCACACATTACAAATACATTACAAAAATACATTCAACCGTTAATGGTATTTATACAAAGCACGTTTTAACACGCTACAAAGCCTTACATTTAAGCATAACGTGCTTTATTGCCATCCACATATCTAAATATTTGTATGTTGCAAGGCGGCCAACAAAAATTACTCCGTCTTCCGCCGCAGCGAGCGTCTCGTACTGCCGATAAATCTCCCCACCCTCACCCCAGGGAATCGGATAAAACGGCACGTCGTCTGGCCCACACTCCTTTGGGTATTCTTTAGTCACTACGGTAGGGCCTGTATGGCCAGGAGTCCATGCGCTGTGATCATACACACGAGTGTATGCGACGTCGGGGTTATTTTGATTAATAAAAAAGGTATCCATTTTTTCACAAAGTACGTCATGCTCAAAGCGTAACGAGCGATACGGCAGCCGCCCATACACTGTTCCAAAATAACTGTCAATTTTGCCAGTATAGACTATAAGGTCGTCAGCTGCTCGTTCATCTACCCAACGGTGCTCGTCACAGTTTAGATGTACTGTAATGCCCTCAAGCATCCTGTGAAACATTGCAGTATAGCCTTCTTTTGGTATACATTGATATTTTTGACCTTCAAACCATGTGGGGTCCTCACAATTTGCAGTTTTTGGAATCCTGTTTGTAATAGTCTTTGGAATCTCAGAAAACGGCACACCCCATTGTTTTTCACTATAGTCCTTAAAGATATATTCGACAATCTCTTCTTGCGAAAGCTCTCGACCAAGTTCGGCTGCAGTCTTTTTACTGTATGGCAGGCTCACACGACCAAGTCGAGTTTCGCCCTGTGGTTGATACTTAAATGGAATCCATTCGGTGTATTGGCTTAAAAACGCATAAACCTCTTCGTCATCAGTATGAAAAATATGTGGCCCATACTGGTGCACAAGTGTGTTTGTTATATATGAGTCAGCACAATTTCCGCCAATGTGCGGCCGGGTTTCATAAATCTCAACACTATAGCCCTTTTGTTTAAGAAGCACAGCCGCGGTAATTCCGGACAGCCCACATCCTATTATTTTAGCACTTTTTTTCATAATATTATAATATATCACAATTTATGGCGTTTGTACACATAAATATGTATGTATATGAAAATTAATGATAGAGTCTATGTGAAGAGTGATTTTAAAGAACTGCTTCGTGGTATGAACATTGGAATTGTCGACTATATTGTAATATATCGAATTGAGGGAGACAAAGTATTTTTTAAAGCAAACTCTGCAAAATTACATCTCACACTCGACGAGTTTGCAGACGTCATCCTCGCGGCCTAACTCACCAATTTTAATTATTCAAGTGTAGTCGTGACTACAATCACAGACTCGGCCGGCAGCGTTGTGACTATTTCAGTATCAATGGTGTTGCCTTGAATTGCTGGCGTCTCCGCTATAATTGTTATTAGCGTGTTTGGCATTAACTTATCCTTGTTGATGCAGGTGATATTTCAACTTGACCCTCAGCGACACGTGTTACCGGGTTGTCTATCGGCATCGTGTAGGGCGGTGCGGGCGGAACCGGTTGAATAGTCATATACTCTCTATGAAATATTTCAACATCATAGACATATCGACCAGGTTTCATAGCTTTGGTTTGTGCTGGGGTAAGACTAATAGTAATTTCGCCTGATTCGGTGTCATCTATAGCTGTACTAAAAGCTACAAAATTACTTGAAGTGTAGCTTCGACGTATATGGCCCCGTGCGCTATAGCCAGATAAATCAAACGGCATCTTGTTGCTATTCTTTACTTTAATAACAGACGAGTACGAGCTGCCTTGATCAATATAAATGTTACTGTAGGTCGCCATATAGACTATTTATACATACCCGCGCAGTTTGCTTTAGGGTTGGTAGATTTATCATTCCACCGTTACCACATCCGAGCGTGCCAACACCCCGCCAGAGCGTGTTAAAACCGCTGAAAATGAAACACTGGCCCCTGCAGTTGCAGCAACAGTAAAGATAGATGTATCCGTCGAGCCAGAAGTTACGGTAAAATCGGCACTAGCTGGGGTTAGTCTAGGACTAGACGGGTCACATGATATTTGAAGTATGTCGCCAGGACTAGTATTTGTAACAGTTGCAGTAAAGGTTACAGACCCCCCTCCATTTATCCTCGTTTTATTACTTGTAAGTGTATAGCTTGGTGTTGGTTTCGAGGCGGCAATTAATTCCACAACGCTGCTAGTAAGTTTTGTACCGCTCGGTAATGTTATTTCTGCTATAAAACTTTTAGTGCCGACGTTAGGCAAGTTTTGTACCGCGGTAACGACAATAGTAGCGCTGCCCGCATTGGAGGTTGTCGTTACGTTAGCGACACCACTGTTTGCAGCCTCAATAGCGGTTGGCTCAAACGGTTGCTTTGTTGCATTATCAAGAATTCGCCAAGCTATTGTGGTGCCCGCATAAACATCGAGCGTAGCTATAGTAAATGTTACCGTCCTATTATCTGTTTCATTAATACGGCTTTTATTTGGCGTAATGACAAAGGATGGTATTATTTCAGCGCTTGCCGACATGTACATAGTATTTAAATCCGCGTCTTTTAATTTATAGCCAGTATCAACCTGATGCCGGTCACTCGGCGATCTTGAAGCTTCATAACGGGCTGACAGGTCTGCGCCATTGGCGACAAAACCAGAGGGCAGCGCTGAGCTTGCGCCAGTCTTTTTCAGCTTGAAAATGTCGTCAAGATCTGTATTATTGAATTTATAACCACTCGGCATATATTAATTATGGTGCTAACTGTTTTTCTAACTGCTCGACTCTATTAGAAAGCTCTTTGACTGCTTCAATAAGAACAGCGGTTAATTTTCCATAATCTATCCCTTCCACGATTTTATCTTTAATGTGGACAAGCTCCGGAAGGACTGTTTGCACGTCTTCAGCAATAAGGCCAATATCAGCCGATCCATCTTGTTTCCAAAAATACCGAACACCAGTCAATTGTTTTATTAGGCCTAATCCGTCATGTATAGGAGACACTCGTTCTTTATAGCGAATCGACGAACTTGACGTAAACCCGGTAGATGACACATTTCCTGAAAAGGTTGCGTCTTTAGTATTAAGGTTAATCGCCAGGGCTGTTGAACTGGAATTTAATTCCCCACCGGCATTGTATACACAAAAACTATTAGCAGCAGAAACAGCCAGGCCGGCCTTCGAGCTATTACCCTGCAGATATATAGTGGGAGTGGCGTTTTCAACCGTTAGCGCGGTCTTTAGAGTAATTTTGTTGGCTGTAATATCACTATAATCGTTATCGGCTGCATTACGTATTTGCAATCCATTAACTGGCGCTGAATATTTTAATATTATTGAGTTAGCGCCAGCAGTGAGGGCAACCATAGCAAACCCAGTAGCTGCATTTGATTGAAGTCCAGCCGATGCTGCATCAGTCTGACTGTTGGACAAACTTCGGCAGCTGCCGTAAGTCTCAAAAGTTTTGGAGTCTCCAAAAAACCTGGCGACTTTGCTGCGTTTACCGTCATACACTACAGTGTCTAGCGGAGTTACATATGTGTCGTCACTGCTTTCATAATTTAACGCAATTGCTTCTGAGTTATTATTCCGTGGACCATTAATTTGGTTACTAATAATCTCAACAGATCCTATTTTCTGATGCAAAGATGTTACTGTCTTAACATTTCCTGACGCAATAGAGAGCGCGGGCGATCCGGCATAACCAATAGTTATAGGACCGTTTCCACCATTTTCAATCGCAAGTTTCCCTTCTGCATTAGTATATATGCTGGCGGAGGGAAAGGCCTCGACCGGGAAGTTTGTAGATGAGTATAGTTCAATTTTAGCTAATCCAGGTGTATCTCTGCCATAACCAACTGCCAACGTTGGCAATTTACTGCTAAACTGCTCGCCGGTCGATTGCGGTAGCTCGTTCCGAAATTCGACAGACAATTTATCTCGTGTTATAACGCCGTTTTTAATTTTTAGACCAGTAACTGCGCTGTCCTTTAGTTGATCTGACGTAATTGTGTTATCTGGTATTGTTACAGCAAGTGATACGTTTGCAGACCCATCAAAACTTACTGGAATGCGCGTAACGGCATCTCCAGTAATACTAAAGTTTATTGAATTTTTAAGTCTATCCGCGATTGATGCGTTTAATTTAGTTTCGTCAAAGGTAATTGAATATGAATCATTCGTGGGATCAGTTATAGTTAAGAGATTGCCATTACTTGCAAAGCTTGCGTTTAGAAGCGCAGCAGATCCAAGACTTAAACGGTTACGAATATGCCCTTGTTCGTCCGGCGTTGGAGCGTTAAGGATATATGGTCCTAAATTGATTGGTGTTGTATTTGTTGGCATATATAGTATTTATAGCTGGCGATTAGCTAGTGCGGCGAGGTGAAAGGTCTTGTCAGTCACTGGAGTAATTGTCAATAATTGAGTGGCGGCCGACGCCACAAATGTGTATTTTATACAAATCCCGTTGTCTGTGCCATAAGCATCCTGATCGAGCATGAGTGTGTGAATACCAGACGCAAACACTTGCTCCCGCCCCACGGCTTCCCAACCAGTAGAAAACAGACTTGTCTCATACCTCACTCCAGGCGTGAGACCCGTAAGTGTAACTGTGCGCGGTTTCCCGCCATATATAAAGCTGCTCGCTAATACTCCGCTCGCCCCAGTGACGTTAGTGGTATCACCGATGTCATTCACGGCTCCTCCTATTGAAAAGTTTGTGCGACCAGTACCAGCCTCGAAAGGCACACCGTTTACAGTAATAGCGGCACCGTTTAGATTTACTGCGACAGTGTATACAGACGCTGCAGTGATTCCCGAGGTCTCGTCATTTGTCCAAGGTTGTGACGTCCAACCAGAGGGGAGATCTACCGGGACGTCTGGGTCAGCTGGACTTATATTAATGACTATTGGAAGTGTGCCGGTCCCGCTAGCATTTGTCGCTGTCAGTGTGATTATATATTGGCCGTCAGCTGCAGGTGTTCCAGATATAATGCCAGTGCCGGGGTTTAGTGTTAGACCTGGAGGTAATCCTGTATTAATGTTGACATATGCATCCCACATATCACGTGTGAATAGTGTTGGAATGTCTCCATACTCAGGAAGTGTCTTTTCTGCGCTGGCCCCAACGTACGGATAGTGACGCTCAATAATATATCGAAATAACGGCTCATAACCAATCTCGGCTCGGCCACCCATCAAAAGAGCAGTAGCAACCATTCCGCAATTGGGTGCACCATTAAGCCAGCGATAACTGTCTGCCAGAAAATAAGAAGAAGCCTGGTCTCTTTCCCATATGGCATTTGACGACCATTCCGGCATTCCAATTTGAGCTGTGGTGTATGGCACAAGCGGCGGGGTTTTGGTGACTCGCAGTTCGTCAACATCGGATTGCTCAACGATCCAGTGTTGTCCATATTCTTGAAAAGCTCTGCGTTCAGGGTCGTTTGTTGCACCGCATTTGTCAAGCATCTCGGTGTCTCCCAACACCTTGGCGGCAATATAAAGAGGCAGCAATCTTCCATGTTGGTGTCCACCGTTAGCTTGCCACTCCATTCCCGCACCCAACAAGCCATAGACATCGATGCCCCACTGACACATATTGATTAACAACTGCCGCTTTGTGGCATCACTCACATCAGTCTGTAGGTATAGACCTGCACCGGCACTAATATGTGCAATTTCCCGGCCATAGGTCCTGCGCGGGTATC
>Ga0209443_1001113_pt1 | contig 17264 bp, 18 predicted proteins | sample LauGreBMM110DCMD_2_FD_187571 | JGI IMG/M metagenome (GOLD analysis project Ga0209443, IMG submission 187571) | Freshwater lake microbial communities from Lake Michigan, USA - Su13.BD.MM110.DCMD (SPAdes) (version 2) | ecosystem: Environmental > Aquatic > Freshwater > Lake | place: Lake Michigan... | reverse complement strand
GTATTACAGGGTGGTATTGGCAAATTCATAACTGTGGCAAGGCGAAGTGGAAGTGAATGGTTTATTGGGGCTATAACCAATAGTGAGTCTAGATCAATAAAAATTCCTTTATCATTTTTAGATAATAATGCAACGTATACAGCCTACATATATTCAGATGGTGGTCCAGAGATCAAAACCGCTACTCATGTTAAGGTTGAGCAAAGGGCTGTAAAATCTAATCAAACACTTTCTTTTGATTTGAAAGCTACTGGTGGGGTTTCGGTAAGAATAGTAAAAAAATAAAATAAGAAGCAAAACAGAAGGTGATAAAAAATTGGAATCATGAAAGAACTCCGAAAAAAAGGAGGGGGGTTTTGTAATCCAGTGGAGGTTCAAATGGATAGCCAGTGAGAAAAACTAAAAGTAGACAAAAATCGATTTGCCATTAAAAAACATTCGTTATAAAAAAAACAAAAATATGCCTGAGTCAAATTCCGACCGTAGAAAATTCATAAAAAATACGACTGCCCTGTCCGGTATGCTTTTATTTGGCGGCATGTCAAATAAAATAAAGGCAGCAACTATTTCTACACCTGCTCCTATGAAACTGTATCCCAATAGAATCAAATTCGCAGTAATTAATATCAATCACAGTCATATTAATTCTATGACAGAAGCTGTTAAAAGGGGAGGAGGCGAATTGGTAGCACTCTATGCAAAGGAACCTGAATTGGTGGCAGCGTATTTAAAAAAATACCCAGAAGCTAAACTAGCAAAAAGCGAAAAGGAAATCTTGGAAGATCCTTCTATTCAATTGGTATTAAGTTCAGGCATACCCGATGAGCGGGCTCCGCTTGGTATTAGAGTGATGCAGCATGGGAAAGATTATTTAACTGACAAACCAGGCGCTATTAGTTTGGAGCAATTGGCTGAGGTGAAGAAAGTACAAAAAGAAACCAAACGTATTTATTTAATTATGTACAGTGAGCGTTTGGAAAACAAGGCAACTATCAAGGCGAGTGAACTAGTTAAAGCAGGTGCGATTGGCAATGTAATTCAAACGGTAAATTTGGCACCGCATCGAATTAGTAATGGAACAAGACCTGATTGGTTTTATGATAAAAAAAGATTTGGAGGAATATTGACTGATATTGGCTCACATCAGTTTGACCAATTTCTACATTTTACGGGATCTACTGAAGCTGAAATATTACTATCTCAAATAGGCAATGTTCATTACCCGCAGCATCCAAATTTTGAAGACTTTGGCGATGTAATGCTGAAGGGCAATGGCGGAACGGGGTATATCCGTGTTGACTGGTTTACTCCGGATGCGTTGGATACTTGGGGAGATGGCAGATTAACAATTTTAGGTACTGAAGGTTATATAGAAGTTCGGAAAAACACAGACATTGCATCTGGAAATAAGGGAGGCAACCATTTATACATGGTTACTCAAAAAGAAATGTTACATATTGATTGTAATAATGTAAATCTTCCTTTTGGCGCTTTGTTTGTGGATGATGTACTCAACCGAACAGAGACAGCTATGACACATAAACATTGTTTTTTAGCTACTGAAATGGCGCTCACTGCTCAGAAATTAGCAAGGCCTTTGGTGTTAAAAAAGTAACCTTAGACTTTTGGTTTGGAGGTTTTGTAAAACAACATCAGGCAACTATAAATTTTCAACAGGCAGAAATTTAAAAATAGAAATTTGTTTAAATTAAATTTTTATGCCTAAATTCAGTTTAGGTAAACTATTATTAAAATATAATAACAACAATCAAATGAAAAAAATCATAGCCTTGCTGCTTATTGCTACCATTGGATTTCAGTTTATTTCCTCGGCTCAGAAGACGGAAATCAACTCTGTTCATCTATTTGACTTAGACGCACAGTTAGAAGAGAGATATTTGGACTACATTAAAAGGTTAAATACAGTAATAAAGGGAATTGGTTATCCCAAAAATTATTATAGTGTTTTAAGAGTAAAATCAGATGATAAATCTGATGGTTATAGGTATTGTGAAATTGGTCATTGGACCAATGAGGCAGTCTATAAAGCCATTCATACAAATGCAAAATTTTTGGCTGCAAAGGAAGAAGAAAAGAAAAGTGCAGTTTATATAAATCAACAATTGTATCGTAGATATTATAGTTTATTGAATGATCATTGATTTTGTTTTCTTTTGCCTCAATAAGAATTGTCCTACAATAGGTTGAAATTTTTTAAATAATTCTCGGTTGCCTCAGGTGACCGGGAATTATTGTACATAAAATTATTAAAGATTATAAAGCAGTTCAATTTTAAGAATCATGGTTCCATTTCTATGGGTTGAAATTCAAAAAGTTTTTTAGCTAACTTACCCCATTTTAAAAAACAGTTATTTTGCTGCTTTAAGCCCAATTATTCCAACTAAAATAAATACTATAAAAACAAACTGGAGGTAGTTAACAGGCTGTTTTAAAATACTTATTTCGATCAGTTTAATTCCAACCAATGAAATCCCCATCCAAGAAGCCAATGCGGTTGCAGTAGGAATTGATTTTAATGCTACAGAAAAGCAATAAACATTTGCAAGACCAAAAAGAATATATCCTATTAATGGAAGCAATGTAAAAATACCCTCCGAATTATTGAAAAAATGAGCCCAATTTATGGACGCTACTTTTTTCATTTCAAGGTATTTTAAAGAAAATGTCCAAGCAATTTCAAACAACGCGGCTGTTATAAGATATATCCAAGCCATAATAGAATGTTTAACAGATTGATAAATATACTGAATGAAATAATATATTATCAATTAATTTAAAGAAAAGGGAGTACCCAATAGTATTTTTCTAAAATCTTATTAGGTATTCCCTTTTCTTTAATTTAGGTGAATTTTGTTTTCAGTAGTATAGGCTATTTAAAAACGGGCATAATTTGTGAATTAAATACGGTCCTCTTTTTATTTATTGTAATTATTTTACTTCAGATATCTTTCTTCTAAGTTTTTTTAAAGATCCTAATTCGCTGTCATAAACTTTTTTTATTCCATCGCCTAAGCCTAATTCGATGTCACGAATATCTCTTACCAATTTTTGCATTCCTTGTGGCTCTACTGAAGCCGCTTGATCGGATCCCCACATGGATCTGTCTGTGGTAAAATGCCTTTCTATAAAACAAGCCCCCATTACTACAGCAGCTAGTGTAGTAGCCAATCCTGTTTCATGACCTGAATAGCCAATAGGCGTTTCAGGAAAAAGATTCTTAAGGGTATGTATCATATTCAGATTTAACTCCGAAGGATGACAAGGATAGGCGGAGGTAGAATGAGCAATTAAAGTATTCTCTGTACCAAATAAATTGATGGTTTCATCTATCTCTGACATAGTTGACATACCAGTTGATAAAATATATGGCTTGTTTAAGCCTTTTACTTTTTCAATTAAAGAGTGGTCGGTTAAAGAAGCAGATGCAAATTTATAAATGGCAGGATTAAATTGCTCAATAAAGTCAACCGCCTCTTCATCCCAGCAAGATACAAACCAATCAATTTTTTTTTCTTTGCAATGGGTATCTATAATTCCATAATCTTCATAACCAAACTCTATTAATTTGCGATAATTTATATAACTCATTCTTCCCCAAGGAGTATCCCTCATAATCTCCCATTGGTCTTTGGGAGTACAAAGTTCAGGTGTACGTTTTTGAAATTTCACAGCATCACATCCGGCTGCTGCTGCTTCATCAATCAGTTTTTTAGCTAACTCAATAGAGCCGTTGTGATTGATTCCAATTTCAGCAATTATATAAACGGGTTCATTTGCTCCGATAGATCTGTCTGATTTGATTTGGAATTTTTTCATTTGGGAATTTTTAAATTTTAGTTATTATATAAAAGATTAGTTTATAATTTGGCGGAAATAATTAATTCAGCTAATTCTCTGAAGGCCCCCTGTCCTCCTTTATTTACACATACATAATCTACTACACTACTCACTGAAGACATTGCATCATTAGGACAAGCAGAAAATCCAACTTCATGGATGATTGATAAATCATTTACATCATCACCTATAAATGCAATCTGAAATGGCTGTAAATTTTTTCTCTCAAGTATTTCTTTCAATACGGCAGCTTTATCTTTACTACCCAAATGCAGTTCAGAAATATTTAATTTTTCAGCCCTTTTTTTAACTGAGGGCGAAGTTTCTCCCGTGACAATACCTGTTTCAATACCTGTGTTTCTTAATCGCTCTACCCCCATGCCATCGCGTACTGAAAACTTCTTCAATACTTCCCCCTCTGCCCCATAATAGACTCCATTATCTGTAAGTACGCCATCTACATCGCTTAGTAATAGTACTATTTTGGCTGCCTTTTCCTGTAGTAATTGTCGCTCCATTTTTTTGTTTTAAATTGTTGTAAAACCTCCATCTACTATAAGGTTGGCGCCTGTCATATAAGAGGATGCTGCACTTGCTAAAAAAACCACCGCTCCCTTGTAGTCGTCCTTTGTCGCCATTCTACCTAGCAATGTTTTAGCGGCATATTTTTGTTGAAAAAAATCATCCTGGTTGTTCTCAACTCCTCCAGGTGAAAGACTATTTACACGAACATTTTTATTTCCCCAATAGGCAGCTAAGTATTTTGTAAATCCGATTACAGCAGATTTGGTAACAGGATAGGCGGGTGATTTATAAAATTGCTGTTCTCCATTTTTATTAATGTAAAGGGATTGATCTGGCGCTACTATACCATAAGTAGATGCAATGTTAATAATGCTTCCACTTCTTTGTTCCGCCATTACCGTACCTAGTATTTGTGAGCAAAGAAACATGCCTGTTACATTTACATCAAGCGATTTATTAAACATTTCAAGGGGGTAATGTTCAAACATAGATTGCTTTGCACCCAGCAATGGATTTTCAAACATATCGTTAATGGCAGCATTATTTACCAACACATCTATACTGCCGTATTTTTCAAGTATAATTTCTTTCGCTTGTTGAATAGATTCCGCATTGGTAACGTCGAGCTTTACCGCCAAATGTTTCGAACCCAATGCTGCAGCTAATTCTATGCACAAGGTTTCATTTAAATCAGCCACTACTACATTGGCTCCCGCTCCAGCAAGCGCTGCACAATGAGCCTGACCAAGCAAACCAGCTGCTCCAGTTACTATCGCTACTTTATCACTTAAGGAAAATAGACTCATCCAAATAAATTTATTTTTATGCTTTTATTAATAGATTTATTTTTTATCTGTTAATTTTCTAAAAACTGCTTCAACAGGCTTTCCTTTTAATGAAGCAGCTATACTATTTTCAGATAGGGTTGTTTTTAATAATTCAAGTACTTCTTGATAAACTTTTAAAGTATAGTTGATGTCCTCATCTGTGTGACTAAAGCACATATTATGAAAGCCAGACCATAAGATTCCTCTTTTAATTAACTCTTGCTGGACATAGGATTTTAACTCTAACGGGTTGCCAGCAGAAGGATCAAAAGTTATCATAGAGCGACAATCATATCCTACACATTTTGTATAATGTTGAATTCCTAAATCTTCGCATATTTTATTGTATCCGTCTTTGAGTAATTTTCCTTTTTCGGCAAGATAAGTGGGTACATTTTTTTCAATCATTTCCTCAATGGTTGCTATAGCAGCGGCAAGTGAAAGAGCTTCACCACCAAATGTGGTAAAGAAAAACACGTCTTCATTAAACAAATCCATTACATCTTTTCTACCAGTTAACAGGGAGATAGGCATGCCGTTAGCAAATGCTTTTGAATAGCAGGCAAGATCTGGCAATACATTAAAAAATTCTTGTGCTCCACCAATTGCTACGCGAAAGCCTGTCCACATTTCATCAAAAATCAACAAGGTTCCATTTGACGCACACAGTGTTTTTAGCTCTTTTAAAAAATCATTGGTAGGCGCTTCAAAAATAAATGGTTCTAGTATTACACAGGCGGTGTCTTCATCTAGTAAAGCCTTTACAGATTCTATATTATTGTATTCAAAAGTAGCAGTCAGATTTTTAATTTCTTCAGGTACACCGCTATTTCTACTGGTAACTCCAATGTACCAATCGTGCCAACCATGATAACCACAGCACAACACTTTTTTTCTGCCTGTAAATGCTCTCGACACTCTGATAGCTGCACTGGTAACGTCTGCACCGGTTTTACTAATACGAATTGCTTCTGCATTCGGAATAATCTGATGAATCAATTCACTTAAAGTAACCTCTAGATGGTGCATCAATGAAAAGGTGATGCCATTTTTCAATTGCTCAATAATTGCTTCATCTACTTTGGGATAACAGTAGCCAAGGGATAAAGGGCCAATTCCCATATTATAATCTAGGTATTCATTGTCATCCACATCCCAAACCCTCGCACCTTTTCCTCTTTTTACATATTTTGGAGCAACCCCATTTACATACTGACCAGGGCCTTTGGCTAATGTTTGAGTAACTGGTGTCATGATTTTTAGGGCACGATCGTACAACTCATTAGAGACAGTTATGCTTGGATAATCGTTGTTAAAGGTTATTGTATTAGGCATAGGTTCTTTTTAAATTTTCATGAAATTTTGTTTCAATCTTTTCTACAATTTTCTCTGCTGTAAATCCTTCAAACGACAAAACATCATTGAGTAATGCTGGTTTAAACCATTGGTTGTTTAATGCTATTGGTTGAACGTCTGCAGTAATTCTATTTTTAAGCAATGTTTCTGCTACAATAGAGTACAAACCGCCTGTAACAAAATGATCTTCTAGTGTAACCATCATTTTACTGTTGATAGCACTGCTAATGACAATGCTTTCATCTATAGGTTGAAGGCTACGCATATTAATAAGCCCAGTGGCAATTCCTTTTTCTTCTAATATTTCTTGTGCTTTTAATGCTTCTTCAAAAAGAAATCCATAGACTAAAATGGTTACATCTGCTCCTTTTGCTATTATCTCAGCCTTACCCATTTCAAAAGGTTGATGTTTAAAACTGGTTGGTTTGTGATTAATTCTTACATAAGAGGGAGCAGTAGATTGCCAAATAGCAGGCAACATTTTTACTAGGTCATTTTCATCAGCAGGAGCAAAAACTTCCATACCTGGTATGCCTCTCATTAAAGCAATGTCTTCAATCGCCTGATGAGTAGGGCCATTACCATCTGATAAAAACCCAGGAATATATCCGCTTAATTTTACTGGTAAATTGGCAATGCCCACATCTGTGCGAATAAACTCAAAGGCACGCATAGTGAGAAAGGGGGCTAGTGCATGAACAATTGGAATCCGTCCACGAAGTGCAAGACCCGCAGCCATGCCAATCATAGTTTGTTCGGTAATGCCGGTATCTATAAACCGATTACCCAATGTCTTTGAAACATTTCGGACCAATGCTCTGTTTTCCGCAGTCATCACAATGATTCGTTCATTGTCCTGTGCTGTTTTTATTAAAAGTTCTTCGTAAGTCATTTATCGTACAATTAGTGTTTCAGATTTTATTTCAGCTTTAATATTGGTGTGTAATTCGTTTTGTAATTGCTGACCTTCAGCCGGCGTGAAAGCACAAAACCATCTGTCAGCCCTTGCTTCAATACTTGGTAATCCTTTTCCTCTAACAGTATCTGCAATCACCACATTAATTTTATGATTGCTATACGGTAGTGATTTTAAGGCTTTCTCAATTGCATCAAAATCATGACCATCAATCCGAGTAACATGACATCCAAAAGCTTCGAATTTATCAGCTAGTGGCTCAAGAGGTATCAGGTCCTCCGTTCTGATATTTGCTTGAAACTGATTTCTATCTACAATGATGGTAAGATTATTTAGTCCATATGCATTGGCTACTAGCAAAGCTTCCCAAACAGAACCTTCATTAAGTTCTCCATCTCCTGTAATAACTACTATTCTATTTTGTTGATTTTTTATTTTACAATCGTACGCTACTCCTGCGGCTACAGCAGGCAGATGTCCTAAAGAACCAGCATGGAATTCAACTCCTGGTATAGATCTATTGGGATGCCAGTATACTGAGTCATTTGTTTTAAGATGGTTTTCAAGTCTTTTATTATCAATAAAACCAAGCTCTGCAAGGGTTCCATACAAAGCCGGAACATCGTGTCCTTTTGATAAAAACAGATAATCCCTTTCTGGATCACTCAGATTATTTTTATCAATCTGTAAAAATTCAGCATATAAATAAACCATCAGTTCTACACAAGAAAGTGAAGCACCTATAAAACATCCGCCTCCTACACTCATAGAAATGATGTGTTCTCTTACTTTAAGGGCAACTGATTTTAGATGATTATTTTTTTCGTTTGTCATATTACTAATTAAATGATTTTTGTTTGAGATAGGCTAATGGTATTTAATTCATTGGTATGATGGCGATACCAGTTTACTCCAGCATAGCGTTGATTTAAATTGAAAATATCTTCTCTTGATTCCAATAAGGTTACTATTTGATCGCAATCAAATAATGGGTTTACAGGATAAAGCTCATCAAATACTGCTTTTATAAAAAGGTAATCTTCAGGGTAGTCAATGGTAAACCGGTGCGACATGGAATAATCTTTTTTAGTTTTCCATTCAACATTTCCAATTTTAAATTTTGAAGGATTATCCCATAAGTAAGGAGTAGTATGTTCTCTCTCTAAGCTTTTAGTTGCATTTTTCCAGGCTTTTTCTAGAGTTTTAAATGTCATCACTTCTACATCATTTCCATCAGGCCATGAAGCTGGATGAAGGTTGCTTACAAAATCAAATTGTGATTGATTGGAAATAAAAAAACTGATTACTTCATCAATAATTTTCGGGTCAATCAGTGGGCAATCACTGGGGATTTTTACAACTATTGCTGCATTAAATTTTGCTGCTGCCTTATAATGTCGGTCCAGCAAATCAGTCTCATGGCCTCTAAAGCAAAAGATGTTATTTTTTTGACAAATGCTTACTATCTCATCATCGGCTGAATGGGTAGTAGTGGCAACAATGATGGTGCCGCAGTTGTTTGCTGCTTGTACCCTTTTGACCATTTGCATAAACAATGGCTGATCTCCCAATGGCAATAAAGCCTTTCCTGGCAAGCGTGAGGAGCCTGTTCTAGTTTGAATAATGGTTACAATATTTGAGGGAGTTGAAATCAGTTTAAGAAGTTTGAATGAATGATGAAGTTTGTTGTGTAATTTGTTTCGACGAAAGAAAATCGATTGGCTTGCCTTTATATTCAATAAACTCTCTACAAATTTTAGCAATATTTAAAGCAGAACTTCCTTGATTTTGTATGGGGGCCAATGATTTTAAATTTTCAATATCAAAATAGGAATGAACTTTTTTTCTAAGCGCAATTCCAGTATAAACTACTGTAGAATATTGTGTGATTAATTCAGCGCAATTAGCAATCATGTGATTGATATTGCCCTCTGTATATATTAACGTATCTGGAGGCGCATGCTTTTTTATCTCTTCGATAGCCCTATCTTTTTTTTCATTAGGATGAAGTTTAAAAATAAGCCTTCTGCCATTTGAAATTTTTACACAGTTATTGATAAACTTTTTCCTATTGTCAATTTTACCAGTTTCTCTTGCGTCTGATGTTGCCACCATTACATAATCGTGATAAGGAAAATCATTTTGTGAAAAAGAATCGATGTTGTCGTAATTCGGTATCCCAGTTACAAAAATTTTTTCATCAACTGTGCCTAAAGCTGCAAACTGCTTTTTGTATCCCTCTGATGCTGCACAATAAATATCACAGATATTGCTACAGCCGTTAAAGGCGGTATTAAATGCTAGATAAGTTGGTAAGCGGAAATAATGAACTAGTTTCCCCCATGGTGTAATTGGGTCTGTCATTCCTTCCTGCACCCAAATAGTTTTATGACCTTTTAGTTTAGAAGGAATTAACAGGTCTGAGCAAAAAACAACTAAACTATAATCATTGTTAAATTGCTTGATCGCATAATCATTTGCCAGATTATTATCAGCAAGATATTGTTCTGATTTTTTTTTGAAAGTACCTGAAAGTACCGTGTTGTTGAGGAGGCCTAATCTTACAGCGAGTTGTATAAACGGGTTATTGCTAAAGAGCTGACTGAAATATACATCATAATCAAGTAAATTATCTGCAATTTGGTGCATTTGGGTCGTTTGATTAAGCGAACCTATAATAAACAGAATTTTTTTCTTGCCAATATTTGCCATAATTCCAGTCTCTTACATTCAAATTATCTATAAATTTAATTTTTTATCTAGCATTCAATTGTCTTAACATAGAATTAATAATTTATTAATAAAATGGAAATAATAATTTAACATTCGTAGGAAATTACTTGGTTTGATTGGCCCATTTATATTATTTTTTTTCAAAAAAGTAGATTCTTTCATCTCTCACTCTAACTAAATATGCTTGCTTTGATTTAACAATTTGATATAGTTTCAATAACTTAAATTTAATCTTGCCTTCAATTTTTAATGAAATAGAATAGGTTATTTTGAGTATGAAATTTTACTTGATAATTTCCTTCATCCTTCTTACTTTCTCTGCCCATTGTCAAATTAGTAATACTTCACAAAATATATTTATTATAACCACTGATGGCTTTAGATGGCAGGAAGTCTTTAAAGGCGCGGACTTGGACTTAATCCAAAATGAAAATTTTGTAAAAGACACTACACTAATTAGACAACAGTTCTGGTGCGAAGACTTAGTAGAAAGAAGAAAAAAGTTGATGCCATTTTTCTGGAATGTTATCGCTGAAAAGGGAATGCTGGCGGGTAATCGTGAATATGGAAATGAAGTGAATGTTTCAAATTTATATAAAATATCCTATCCTGGATACAATGAAATTTTAACTGGCTTTGCCGATAAAAAATTTATTCCAAACCTGACTGTGTGGAATAAGAATACCAATATTCTTGAATACTTAAATAGCTGTGATAATTACAGTGGGAAAGTAGCAGCGTTTTGTTCTTGGAATTTAATGTCTTATATAATTGATGAGAAGCATAACCATTTACCAGTAAATAGTGGATATGAAATGCTGGAGGAAAAAGGTGATTCGCTTAATCAAATAATTAATGCCCTTCAAAATTCGGTAGCTCATAAGTCTACTACCCGTCATGACCTTTTAACTTATGCGAGTGCTAAGAATTATATAGAAAAAAAGCATCCAAAAATATTATTTCTAGGGCTAGGTGAAACGGATGAGTTCGCCCACAAGCGACAATATGATCAATACCTGCAAAAAGCTAAACAATTTGATCAAGTCCTAGCTGAACTATGGTATTATGTACAAACTGATCCTTTTTATAAGGGCAATACAACATTTATAATCACTACCGACCATGGAAGAGGGAGTAGTATTGACAATTGGTCTCAGCATGGTTTTTGGGTTAAAGGTTCGGGTGAATCATGGATGGCAATGATTGGTCCGGGAATTAATGCAGAGGGAGAGTTGAAAACTAAGGGAAAGTTATACCAAAAGCAAATCGCTTCAACCGTTTCCCTATTGGCAAATGAAAATTTTTTTGCAAAGGATCATAGCGTTGCACCACCGATAAATTTCACCAATATATCCTCCCAAAAACAGGCAGCAGTCAATTTTAAACAGCTTGTTGTAAAACTAAGTAAATAGTATAGCAATCGCTTCGGAAAACTAGATTAGCAATCCTAGGAATATAGAAAGAAATGTATTTTTATAAAAATTTATGTCAAAAAATCTACTTTTAATTGAATAATTACTATTTCATGAAAATCTATTCTTACTTCTTTTTTGGTTGTACATTATTTGTAAGTTTTTTGAATTTGTCTTATGGTCAAAAAGCTCCAATACCTAAAAGCAAAAATGCCTTTGTAGTTATCTCTCATCGGGGAAATCATGTTGCTGCACAAGAAAACACTTTAGCTGCTTTTCAAAATGCAATCAACGTTGGAGCAGATTATGTAGAAATAGATTTGCGTACCTCTAAGGATAGCCAGTTGGTGATTATGCATGATGGAACGGTGAATAGAATGACTAATGGAATAGGAAAAGTGAGTGATTTAACATGGGCTGAATTAAAAGAACTGAAAGTGATTGATAAAAATCATCCTGAATGGGCTGAACAAACTATTCCACTGTTTAGTGAGGTGTTGAAACTTTGTAAAGGCAAGATCAATATTTATCTTGATTTTAAAAATGCGGATGTCAATGCTTCCTATCAAGCTTTGAAGAAAGCAAAAATGCAGCATTCGGTAATCGTTTATATTAATGCAGCTCGCCAATTGGTAGATTGGAAAAAGATTGCACCTCAAATACCATTGATGGTTATTTTGCCAGATAGCGTTCAGTCTGCCACACAGCTAAATAATTTTCTAGATCAATATAAGATTCATTTGTTGGATGGTTCCTACAAGGATTATACGGTGGAAATGGTTAATTAAAGCAAGAAACACCTAATAAGTATAATACAGGTAAAATAGATACCAAGGGATACAGTATATATAGTGTAAGTTGGTATCCTGTTAAATTAGTGTATGCTATCAACGGTATTGAAACTATTACTTATCCTAAAGTGCCAAGTGCCGGTACTTATCAATGGCCATTTGACCAACCATTTTATTTAATGATTGACCAACAGCTGGAAGGTAATTGGCCAGGTAAAGTTACGAACCCAAAGGAATTGCCAATCAATATGGTAGTAGATTGGGTTAGATTGTATCAAAAATTGATTGTCTAGAACTTTATTTCTTATTTGATTTGAACTTGTTTTCTTTGAACTGTATGTGCGGAAAAAATACCTAATGCTCCACCAACAATATTGGAAGGAGGATTAGCTGGGGTTGTGCCACCGCCTGGCCCAGCGCCCGATTGTTGATTTAGGCTGTAGTAATATAAATAAGTAGGCCTTGTGATACACTGCATTTCTATATCAATAATATCTTTTAATTTTACTTCTAAAGAATCTGATCCTCCTCTAAGTGGTCGTTGATTTACTTTCCCATTATTCAAATTGTCATTGAACACGAAAAAGCTTTTATCAAGGGTATCGTTAATTTTTTGAATAAAACGGTAGCTATTACCCAAGGTAATTGGGTCGGTGTATACCGGGATGACATTATATCTAATTTCACCATTGATTGCTAAGGGATTAATCCTTAAACTATCTAAGAAAACTTTTTGTGGCATAGTCGCAATGGCTGTGTACTTTTTGTCTGCAACTTGCACTTCTAAATAATAGGTGTTTCCGTAAATACCTTTTATTTTATTGGTTTTGTATTCGCCCTGTTTTTCATGCTTGAGCGTATCAATTTGTCCAAGATTGTCTTTCACAATGACAAGTGCATTAGTCACAGCCAAAAAATTGGAGGAGGCTGAAATACTATTCGACTTACTAAGCTTTATAGAATAAGGGCCAGCCTCGTCTGTGATACTTCCATCAATGACAAGTAAAGATTGATTGGGGTCTAAGGCTAGTTGAATTTCTTTTTCACAACCCAATAAAAAAATCCCAATTAAAATTGTACTAAAATATTTTTTAAACATCATTAAAATTTGAATTGATAAGTGACACTAGGTACCCATCTAAATAAAGAGGTTTGAATAATTTGTGTTCTACTAAGGTCCTTAGGGTCATCTTGAAAATTAATTTGATACGCGTTTTCTCTGCCATACACATTGTATAAACTGAAGTTCCAAGATTCTTGAATATGCTTTTTTCTTTTCTTATCATAAGTGACACTCAGGTCCATTCTATGATTAGAGGGCATTCTGTTTCCATTTCTTGAAGCATATTGATATAAGGTCTGTCCTTGAATGGAATATTTCCCCGTTGGAAATGTAACTGCATCCCCGGTATTATAAACAAAAACTGAAGAGATGGACCATTTTGAATTAAGGGTATAGACCCCTACAATAGCAATATCATGAGTCCTATCTTGTTTTGCATTGTACCAATTTCCTTGGTTAATACGAGTGATTTTTCTTTCTGTTTTTGACAAGGTATAACTTATCCATCCCGTTAATACTCCTTCTTTTTTCTTCCATAATAGTTCAAGACCATAGGCGCGTCCAACACCATACAAGAGTGCACTTTCAACATCAGCTGATGTATTTATTTCAGCCCCATCTTTATAGTCAACTTGATTCTGTAAATTTTTATAATACAATTCGGTGCTTAGTTCATAGTTATTATTTTTCCATCCTTGCACAAATCCTAGGCTCAGCTGATCCGCTATTTCAGGTTTAATATTGTAAGAATTTCCAATCCATTGATCAGAGGGACTAGAAGCTGTTGAATTACTAAGTAGGTGGACGTGTTGTACATTTCTAGCATAGCCCGCCTTGAAACTTGCTTGGTCTGTTACACGGTAGTTGGCCGTCATCCTTGGTTCAGGATTCATATAGGTCTTGCCAAAACTTTGTTTATCTAATTGTATTGTATTTACAAGTAAATCATTTTCATATATATTATAGGCATCTCCACCCATTAAGCTATAAGCAGAAAGACGCATCCCATAGTCTACACTTAAATTATCCGATGCTTTATAATAGTTACTTATATAAAGGGCATTTTCAAGTCCATTTCTGCCTTTTTTAGGATTACTATTGATGACGGTTCCGCTAAATGTGCTTGGTGTTATGGTATGTAAAATACTATTGAATCCAAAACGTAAGGTGTTTTTGGGGTTTAGGTAAAAAGTATAATCTTGCTTTAGGCTGAGGTCTTTAATATTGGAGTTGATATTAAAATTAGTTAAGCCGTTTTTAAGCTTTACATTATAGTTGTAGTCGCTATATATTAAGGAGGTATTTAAAAATAAGCGGCTAGATACAATTCGGTTCCACCTTATTGTGCCCGTTTTATTTCCCCAATCAATACCAAAGGCATCTCCTAATCCTAATTCGTCTCTTCCAAAATAACCAGAAAGATATATTTTATTTTTTTCGTCGATCTTATAATTCGCCTTCATGTTTAAGTCGTAGAAATATAAAATATTGTCTTTAAATTCATCTGAGGCACGTAGAAAAATATCTGCATAGGTTCTTCTTCCTGAAAGAATAAAGGAAGACTTTTCTTTTTGAAGCGGACCTTCAATACTAATTCGACTGCTAATAAGTCCAAGGCCTCCATTTACATTAAAGTCTTTGTTATTGCCATCTTTCATTTTTACATCTAATACAGAAGAAAGCCTGCCACCATATTGTGCAGGCCCATTGCCTTTAATTAAAGTAGCATCTTTTATCGCATCACTATTAAAAGTGCTAAAAAAACCAAGTAGGTGAGAAGCATTATAGACCGGCGCCTCGTCTAATAAAATTAAATTTTGATCTGCACTTCCGCCTCGAACATAAAAGCCACTATTGCCTTCTCCAGCTGACTTCACACCTGGTAATAGTTGAAGTGTTTTTAAAATATCTTTTTCTCCAAAAATAACAGGCAGTTTGCTAATGGTATTTAGGTTCAGCGTCTCTGTTCCCATTTGTGCTTTTAAAAGGTTGTCATTTTTTCTTCCACTTTCAACGACCACTTCTTTTAATGTAATAGCAGACTTTAATAAAATAGTTAAATTTAAATTACTATCAAGCTGAAGCTGTTCCTTGTATTTTTCATATCCTAACTGTGAAACAAGAAGAGTGTATTTTCCCCTTGGTAAAGAAATTGCATAAAACCCATATTCATTGGAGAGCACTCCAAGGCTTGGCAACTCTTCAATCCTGAGCACGGCTCTGATGATGGCCTCTCCGGTTGCTTGATCTTTTACATTTCCGTTTAAAACGAATTTGTCCTGCCCAAAACTAATTTGTACTTGTAAAACGCAAATAATCGCGCAAAAAAAATGCAGAAAACGATTCTTATTCAATCTCATAATGTAGTTACAAAATTACTTTCTTTTAGTTCAATTTCCGCTGCAGGAAATGTTAAATTAACTGAAAGAATTTTGTTACTTTTAATTCAATTCTTTATTTTTTTGGCACTTCCTTCGATAAAATTCTATGCCTTGCATAAGTCTCGAAAGGGGAATTATGTCATTTGAAAATAATTTGGATTATGAAGGTTCAAAATTTATTACGCCTTTATTCAATCGCGTTTCATCCATATTATTTGAAGCAGTTCAATAATCGTTGGTTTGTATTTGGTTATAACGAGTTTACAAAAAATCAATACTGGAATATGGCATTAGATAGAATTAAGACTATTGAAGAAGCCAAAGCCCAATACGTTGAAACTGATGTAGATTGGGAGGATTATTTTTACGATTTAATTGGCGTTACAAAAAAGTAGATGATGAAGTACAAACTGTCAAGTTATGGTTTTCTCCAAGTCAAGCCCCAAGTCCTTTAAATGCTTGTTTATAACAGTAGAATGTGGATCAATTGGTTTTACAATATTTTTTTCCTGTACCCAGTTACTTGGTTTAATAAAATATCCTGTTGCAAGTTGAACAACCTGCTGCTGATATCTTAGTCTGAACATAATAGGTGCTAAACCTTTAGAGTTTACTTTAGCCTTGTACAAGAAGAAATACGTTTTAAGTGAAGTGGACATAACTTGGTTTTTAGTACCCCTTTTAATAGTGGAAGAGGTTGTTCCAAGTTCTTTTTATAGCTAGTTTGGTATCCAATCCGTTAACTATAGTAGCTAAAGCTGTTAACCATGGCTACTAAAGACATAATTATCAGCTAGTTGACCATATCAGGGGGTCCCAGGATCATGCCCTGGTGGGACCACTTAAATATCAACCACTTATGATTCGTTTCATAGGTGGTTTTTTCTTTTGGGCCAAGTTTGGGCCCAAAGAAATATGCGTTGAATAATTTTCTTATTCTACGCATATTTGCGTAGAATAATGAGTATATTTACCGCTTTAAATTTAGTTTAATATGGCGAAATACATTTATCAATCACCAAGCTGGCCAAATTTTACATGGAAGGATGCGGAACTTAATGCGCTTTTAGGAGAAGTGCGCCTCATACAGGGTAAAATTTCGGGTCAAATGAATGCTATCGGATTTCAGTCCCGCCAAGACGCCAAGCTGAACTGTTTGACCTTGGATGTGGTCAAATCGTCTGAGATTGAAGGAGAGCGACTGAACTATGATCACGTTCGCTCTTCTGTGGCCATTCGATTGGGAATAGATGTGGGTGGATTAGCGGCAGTCGATCGGAATGTGGAAGGTGTTGTGGATATGGTTTTAGATGCAACCCAAAATTTTGAAAGCCCTATTAGCCAAGAGCGATTATGCGGTTGGCATGCCGCACTTTTTCCTACCGGCTATAGTGGTATGTAT
>Ga0209443_1001112_pt1 | contig 17282 bp, 17 predicted proteins | sample LauGreBMM110DCMD_2_FD_187571 | JGI IMG/M metagenome (GOLD analysis project Ga0209443, IMG submission 187571) | Freshwater lake microbial communities from Lake Michigan, USA - Su13.BD.MM110.DCMD (SPAdes) (version 2) | ecosystem: Environmental > Aquatic > Freshwater > Lake | place: Lake Michigan... | reverse complement strand
GATACCTGAAACTAGATTGTTGCGTATACCCTGTTATAAAAGCTGCATTCAATTTATCATTATTACCCGTCACATTGGATTGCCCTAGATTTAATCCATAGTTCACTCTGTCTAGGCTTCTATTTTGTTCATTCCACCATTGGTTAAAGTTTCGATCCACCCATCTGAAATAAGGAATGGGAAATAAATACCATCTTTCACGGACATTAATTTTGATGACCACTTGGAAACTATCTAGCTGCTCTGAATTTACAGTTACTTGCTCAAATAAAGTAGTATTAAATAATTGTTGTTGAGAGATGATATCTAAACTGGATAAGGAATCTTTTGAAATAATATCGCCTTCATGATAAGGCAACTCTCTTAAAATAATATAAGGTTTGGTTCTTCTATTCCCCTCTATTTGTATCGAGCTAATTTTTATTTGTGCCGAAGCGAGGTGTGAAAAAAATAAAAAGAAAGCAATAAAAAATAATAGATATTTTATTTTATTACACATCTAAATAATTCATTAAATGATGGTAATGACTTTCAATATCATTGTGTAGTGGCGACTTGCCAAAATAATGAAGCACTTGATAATCATAGCGCTCAAAAGTAGAGATAATAGCAGAAGCCTCTTCTTGATTAATTTTAATGGTAATAATCATGGCCCCGGTGGCCGGCTCAAAAAAACTATTTAATTGCAAAATTTGTGCATTATTGGTTTCTACCAAGCGGCTCATCTCTGCTAAAGAATATTGATAGGGAGAAATGGAGAGCACAATGATGGCTCCATTTTGTTCTGCCCCTATGAAACGCGCTATATTTTCATTTAAAATTTTCTGTGTAATTATCCCCACGCATTCTTGCTGCTCATTTAAAACAGGCAGTAAGGAAAGTTCATGTTTAGAAAATAATTCTAAGGCTTTTGTAAAATGTGTTGCACCGTTCACACCAACACGAAGCAGGCCTTCTGCAATGGAGGCCATGGTTTGATCTAAGGCAATATCTAATACCGACTCCTTTGACACTAAGCCAATAAAATATTCATCTTTTAAAAGAGGTAAATGTTGTACTTCATAATCCTCCATGCATTGCAATACAAAGGAAGCGGTGTCTTCCAAGCGAAGCATGGGAAAACCTTTTATAGCCATTTCATTTGCAATCATATGACAATTATTTAGGTAAAGAACCAAGAAATTTTTCTAAGATGATATTAAATTCAGCAGGTACTTCCATCATGGGAGCATGTCCACATTTATCAATAAAATGCAATTGACTATTCGGAATTAATTTTTTAAACTCTTCTGCTACAAAAGGAGGTGTTACAATATCGTTCTTACCCCAAATTAATAAAGTAGGTTGATTAATTTGATTTAACTCTTCCCCTAAATTATGACGAATAGCACTTTTCGCTAAAGAAATAATTTTAATGACTTTAAGTCTATTTTTTGTGATTTCAAAAACTTCATCCACTAAAGCTGTGGTGGCAACTGCAGGGTCATAAAAAGTTTGTGCAGTTTTGTTTTTGATATATTCGTAATCACCTCTTTTAGGATAACTATCGCCCATCGCATTTTCAAACAAACCACTACTACCTGTTAAAGTAAGCGACTTCACTCTTTCAGGATGTTTTAAAATATATACTAAGGCAACATGGCCTCCTAAAGAATTACCCAATAAATGAATATTAGTGTAATTTTTATATTCAATAAAGGCAGCAATATGTTTTTCTAAACCAGCAACGGTGGTATGTAAAATATCTAAATCAAATAAAGGCAGTATGGGCACTACTACTTTATGGGTGAATCTAAATTTTTCAATTAGGTCGGCAAAATTACTTAGGGCACCGAAAAGTCCATGACAAAGCATTAAGGTTTCCCCTTCTCCTACTTCTAGGTATTCATATTTCCCATCTTTTATAATCTCATATTCCATGTTTCATCCTTTTTATGCCTATTTGTAGATTGGTTAAAGGTAGTTAATTCGTTTTAAAAAAGGGTAAAGTTAAGCAAGGCTAAATTAGTACTTACTGGATAAATAACAATTTATTAACTTACTATAAATCAATGAATTATGTGAATTTAGAACCTTATTTGAAGGGGTTAGAAAAAGTGGTAAAACTGCTTTTAATAGATGGAATCAAAATAGCAGCTTTTTCCATACAATAAGGCCACCATTTTTGCAGGTAGCCATAGGTATAAGTTTCTTTCATTTCAGCAGCTTCTACTACCCCTAATACTTGTAAAAAATAGATAACGGCACTGAGCATCGTAAAATAAATGAAGCCATATAAAACAATACCTAATAATTTATTTAACCAGCCTAATAATAACCATTCAGCAGTTTGTTGCAATATTCCAGAAATAAATTTTAATATGATTAATACTAAAACTAAAATAACTAAAAATGAAATGAAGGGTAACCAGTGAGAAGCAATCTTAGTATGTTCTTTTAATAAAGTAGCCACCCAGCCTGCAAATTGAAAAGCAAGAATTAATCCAATCATTAATGAAAAAAAAGAAATGACTGCCTTGATTAATCCATTTCTATAGCCTTGTAAAATGGCTATTATTAAAATAGTACCTGTGAGTATATCTAACCACATAGTATTAGGCGCTTAATAAAGTTTTGGCAATAGCAGAAATAACTTTACCATCTGCTTGACCCGCTAATTGTTTAGTAGCCATACCCATTACCTTGCCTAAGTCCCCAAGACCAGCTGCACCCACTTGCGTAATAATGGCTTGCACAGCAGCTTTCACGTCGTCTTCGCTCATTTGTGCAGGTAAAAACTTTTCTATTACTGCAATTTCTTCCGATTCTTTGGTGGCCAAGTCTGGTCTATTTTGTTGTTCAAATATGGCTAAAGAATCCTTGCGTTGCTTTACTAATTTTTGCAATAATTTTAATTCTGTTTCTTCAGTAATTGCGCCATTCGCACCTGGTTCTGTTTTTGCTTTTATAATTTCTGCTTTAATAGCTCTTAATCCTCTTAACAAAGCTTCATCTTTGTTTTTCATTGCGTCTTTCATTAAAGACATCACATCGGTTTCTAAAGACATAAAATTATTGATTTAGTATAGTTAATTTAGTATAATTTATTTATGATTCGTTTATTTATTATTTTCTGAAAGTTGACTGGCTCTAAATTTAGTATAGAAAGTTTTAGCGAATTCTTTGAATTCATTAGACAAGGCTTCATCTTGCGTGGCTCTTAAATAGGCATCGCTCATGCCCATTAAATTTTGATAAAAGAAATCGGCCATTTCATCCACCATCATGTCCTTGGTCCATAGATCAATGCGAAGCGCAGTTTTATCCGTAGGATCCCAAAAAGTAAGCATCATGGCGCGCGCTTCCTGTGCTTCTGTAGCTGTACTATCCGATGCAGACCACTTAATATTTTGAGGAATTTTTTGATCGTCTAAACTAATGTTAACCTGAATACTTGACTGATGCATATTAAAATTTTGAAACACAAAAATACAAATTAATTAAATAAGAACCTTACTAAGTCTTCAGTGCCAGCGGTATTTTAACTAGCGCTGTATTCTTTTTTTCTGCATATAAAGCGGCTAACCAGTCTTTTCCCATTCTTGCCCTTGCTTGCAGGTAGAGTTCATCCTTATAGTATAATTTGAAATGATTAGAGAGTCCTGCTTTTTCTTCAAAACTAAATTGTTCGCCCGCTTGTTGCCAAGAGATAGGCAGTGAAGCGCTTTGATTTTCAGCATTATTAAAAATTAGTGGTATACCATACTCAATAGCCATTTCTATTAAACTAGTTTTATCAAAACGAATACTGTTGAATAAAATAGCATAGCTAGCTGCTATCCAAGCAGGCTCCATTTTAGATATTGGTTTAATAAAAATAGATTCTTTAAACTTATAACCCGCTAATAAAGCCTGGGCCTGCACGACCTCTTTATCATTTTCAAAAATGAAAACCAGTGCCATATTGGTTTGTTGCCATTTTTTAAAAATAGAAAATTCTTTAAGCATATCAACAAAGCCATTCAAAGGTTGAAAGGCTAAAAAATAATTAGCCCCATCGGTTAAACTATTTTTAGCATCTGCTAAAGCCACCCATTCATAAATAGGTAATCTATGAATAGGTAAATAAGCTTCTTGTATTTTATGGGTGTAGCCCTTGTGTTTGTTTTTTAAAAAAATAGTAGCCCATTCATTGATGGTATAAGTAGCTACCGATTTTTTAAGATAGTTTTTAAAGGCCTTTAGTAAAGACCATTTATGTATGATGGAAAGTCCTGTGCTAAAACTAGGATGCGATAAGGGAATAAAATAATGCGGAAAATGATCACTTCCTTTCAGCGCTGCTCCAAAATGAATAATGGCAGCATTGGTCACATCCTTGATTAATTTTTCTGCATCTATTTCTTTTATAATGGTCACCGCATCATTGTTTTGCTCCAGCACCAGTAATTGCTCGGGCAAATGATCTCCTACTATATAAAAATGAATCTGTGCTGAACTCAATCCTAGTTCAATGATATCCAATACCTTCTGGCATAGCAGGGCCCTTGGAATGGCAAATTTGGAACTCGTTAATATAAATAAACGCATCAGCAAAAATACTGCATACTTAACAATTTATCCACCAATCATTTAGGAGGCTTAGTTCCTATTAATAGTCCCCTAACTTTGTTCTATGGTAAAAGACTTGCACCAACTTGACTTATTTGGAATGGAAAGAGACCAGCCAGTGCATATTAAAGCGCCAGCTGAAAAAAAGAGGTCTGCTGCACCTAAGCAAGAACAAATAGTAAGTGTAGAAGCCATTTCGCAAAAACACAAAGAGGTATTAGAGGAAGAAGTACTTCCTACTGTATCTAGAACACCCATGTCTTTTACACATGCATCTAATGTTAGCAAAAGAGGAAGAAAATCATTTGCTTCTATGGACGCCGATATACATACTTTAAATATTCCAGCCTCAGAAGAATTAATTAAAAAATTATACTACCCTATTGGCGAAGTGGCTAGCTGGTTTAATGTCAACACATCTTTAATAAGGTATTGGGAAAAAGAATTCAAACAACTACAACCTAGAAAAACAAGAAAGGGAGATAGATTATTTAGAGCACAGGATATTGAATTTTTACGCCAGCTATATTTTTTACTGCGTGAAAAAAAATATTCTATCGAAGGGGCTAAAACTTATTTAAAGAATAATAAAGAAAAGGCAGAAAAAGATATTGCCGTTTTAAATAGTTTAAAAAATATTAAGCAGTTCTTAGTATCGCTTAAAGAATCTCTATAAAATAGAATTCAACTTTTATACAGTGGTGGCAAAATGAATCGTATGATTATTTGCATATTGAATAGCCGTAACATTTATTTTTTCTTTCAAGGCTATAAATTCATTGAATTCCAATTGCATACTTACTAAGCATTCTAAATGTAATACATGATATTGTTTACCTACCTCCGAAACATAAGCCATTACATTACTGACATTTTTAAGCTGACTTATTTCATTTTGAATATACTGGCTATAAGCTGCTAATTGCGTAGCTGTTGTATTTACATTTAATTGTAAGTCTAGTTCAATTTTACGTTCGGTTCTTAGACTAATATTATCTACGATGCTGTCTACCATTTGTTTGTTAGGTACCGAAATATAAGTTTTATCCTGGGTACGAATACGTGTACTGCGTAGTCCAATTTTTTCAATTGTGCCCGTAAAATTATTTACTTTCACTAAATCGCCAATGGTAAAAGGCTTGTCAAAGAAAATAATAAAAGAGGCTATAATGTTTTCCAAACTTTCTCTCATAGACAAGGCCACAGCAGCTCCTACAATACTTAAGCTAGTAACTAAATTTCCTATGTTTTCATTAAAAACAAAATGCAGTATTAATAAAAAGCCAATAATGTATAATATTACTTTAAAGAAGTCTCTAAAAAACAAAATTAACTGATCGTCGGTTTGATCATTGGTAAGTTTGGCTTTTTCCTCTAATATAATGGCAACAAATTCAAGTACTCGTAATCCAACGCGTATAAATAAAATAATAAAAAATAATTTCACAATTGCTTCTACTACTATTTGAAGCGTCAATTTATATAAATGTATATTCCACTGCGCTGGGAATTGAAGTTCATACAAAACAATAACGGCCACCGAATAAATAAGAAACTGCTCAATAGGAACAATTAAGCGGTGAATATGACTTTTTCTTAAGTCAGAATGATTCTTTTTATCAATCCAGGTATAAATTAAACTTGCAAAAAATCGAGAGATAAACCTTTTTACAAGGAAGGCCACTATAAAAATAGTTCCAATGACTATATAACTACGTAAAGAATTATTTAAAAATTGTTGATCTAAATTCATAACTAGTATTTTTAATCTTCCTTCCAATGAAGTAATTGTATATCCTGTCCATCAAAAACAGCATAACTATTCGACCTTAGCCAATCGCCCAAGTTAATATAACGGCTGGTTTCATTAATAGCTATATCTAAAGCATAATGTCTGTGGCCAAAAATAAAATAATCGGCATTAATTTCTTTTGCTTTTTGTTTCGAGTAAACAATTAACCACTCCTTGTCTTCTCCCATAAATACTTCATCCGAAGTCCCCGTCTTAGCCCTACTCTTGCTGCTAAAATAATTGGCTAGTTGAATACCTATATCGGGATGCAACCAACCAAACAACCATTTACATAAAGGGTTGGTAAATATTTTTTTCATAAACTTATAGCCCTGGTCTCCAGGTCCTAGTCCATCACCGTGTCCAATAAAAAACTTTTTTGCCCCCAAGGTAAATTCACGTGGTTCAAAATATATTTTTGCATTTAACTCTTCGGTTAAATAATCTTTCATCCATAAATCATGATTGCCTGTAAAAATATGTAGCTCAATGCCGGCATCAGTTAAATTGGCTAAACAGCCTAGTAGTCTAACAAAGCCTTTAGGTACCACGGTTTTGTATTCAAACCAAAAATCAAATATATCGCCTACAATAAATATAGCAGCAGCGTCTTTTTTGGCATTTTGTAAAAACCTTACTAAACGCTGTTCACGCAAATTGCTTTGCGCTTGATTAGGGGCTCCTAAATGGAAATCAGAAAGAAAGTAAATTTTTTTGCCAGGCACCCATTCCATGTAGTTGCATATTTAATTTATAATACTGTGTCTATATAATAGTGTACCTACTAAAGTTACTAATCTAATAACTTATCTACTAAAAAACAGTACACTTCTTTAGGACCATGCACACCTACCACTAAGGTTTTTTCAATATCGGCCGTACGGCTTGGCCCTGTAGCATAACTAATCATAGAAGGAAGGGCATCCGATTCGGCTTTAAATGCAGCTAAGCTATCGCTAATATCAAAAACCAATTGATGTGTATAGGCAATACATATATGTATGGGCGCATACACACTTGAAGTTCTTCCGCTCAGTTGTTGGCTACTTAAAACAATAGTGCCAGTTCTTGCTATTAAATGATCACATAAGGTAATGGCTGCATCACAGCCTGCTAAATCATCGGTCGTTACAGGATCAAAACTAAATTCTTTCATGTCATCTAACCAGCCCGATTCTCTAGAATATATTTTCTCCCATTTATGTGAATGAATGAGTTGTGCTAATTGCATTACCAATTCACCTTCATCGCTGCAGTATACAAATTTGCCCAATAGCTCTGTGAATTTCTGCGCAAAGCCAATAGCTAATTCTTGTTCAGTGGGAATAAAAATAGGTCTATCTGCAATCTGATCAGGGAAGGGAACGGCAACAGGCTTTTCTAATGCCTGTTTAATTTTTTGTAAAATTTTAGTTTTCGATCCTTGTGATTCCATTGAATATAATTCAGTACTTATGAATGTGTTTCAGTGCTTGCTTCATTATTAGTAGTAGACTCAATAGGTGCTGTAGTATCTGTTTGAGCAGTAGTAGTTTGTTCTGCAGTAGCTTCTGTTTTAGGCTCCTTTGTTTTAGATTCTTCTACATCAAAAGTAACTACCTTCTCTTCTTCATAAGGACGCATGCCAATTAAGGCTTCCACATCACTCTTATGTAAAACTTCCTTATCTAATAATTCTTTTGCTAATTTTTCTACTTCGGCTTTTCTTAAAGTTAATAAATCTAAAGTGCGGTGGTAAGCAGCGTCAATCATCTTACGCACTTCTTCATCAATAATTTTTCCTGTCTCTTCGCTGAATGGTTTTTGGAAAGTATTTTCTTGTGAAGGATCGTAGAAACTTACATTACCAATTTTTTCATTCATTCCATAAGTAGTGACCATGGAATAAGCCATCTTGGTAATTTGTTGTAAGTCGTTAGATGCTCCCGTAGATATTTTTCCAAAGAAAATTTGTTCTGCAGCACGACCTCCTAAGGTCATACACATTTGGTCGGTTAATTGTTCAATGGTATATAAGTATTGTTCTTTAGGAGTGTATTGCGCATAACCCAATGCAGCCGTACCTCTTGGCACAATGGTTACTTTTAATAAAGGATAAGCATGTTCTAAGAACCAACCACAAATAGCATGTCCTGCTTCGTGATATGCAATGACTTCTTTTTCTTCTTTAGAAATAATTTTATTTTTCTTTTCTAATCCACCAATGACTCTATCAATGGCGTCTTGAAAATCTATCATCTCTACACCTGTCTTTCCCTTACGCGCAGCAATTAATGCAGCTTCATTACAAACATTGGCAATATCGGCTCCCGCAAATCCTGGGGTTTGTTCTGCTAATTTATGTACATCTAAATTTTCAGAAACTTTGATAGGACCTAAATGCACTTTGAAAATTTCTTCACGCCCTTTTACATCCGGACGGTCAATAGAAATCTGACGATCGAAACGACCTGGTCTTAATAAAGCAGAGTCTAATACATCGGGACGATTCGTAGCTGCTAATATAATAATACCTGTATCACCACCAAATCCATCCATCTCTACTAATAATTGGTTCAAAGTATTTTCACGCTCGTCATTACTCATCATGGCGTTTTTACCACGCGCACGACCAATGGCATCAATCTCATCTATAAAAATAATACAAGGCGCTTTTTCACGCGCTTGTTTAAATAAATCACGCACTCTACTTGCACCCACACCCACAAACATCTCCACAAAATCGGAACCACTTAAACTAAAGAAAGGTACTTGTGCTTCTCCCGCCATGGCTTTTGCTAATAAAGTCTTACCGGTACCTGGAGGGCCTATCAATAAAGCACCTTTTGGAATTTTACCTCCAAGGGCTGTATATTTTTTAGGTTGTTTTAGAAAGTCCACAATTTCCATCACTTCTTCTTTGGCTTCTTCTAATCCTGCAACATCGGCGAAAGTAATATTCACTTTTGTGCCGCCTTTTTCAAATAAAGTTGCCTTCGATTTTCCTACATTAAATATGCCACCTGGACCTCCGCCACTTCCTCCACCGCCACCCATCTTGCGCATAAGTACAACCCAAACCACTACTATCAATACTAAAGAAAAAATGGTATTCGCAATAGGGCCAAACCATTCTCCTTCTTTCACTGCGTTCTGTGGTACTTCTTGGATACCTTTTTGCTCATAGAAGCGTTGTAATCTTTCGTTGAAACTATTCCAATCTGTTATATTAAATTCAAATAAAGGCACGTTTTTAATTTTAGCCTTATCCATTTTACGTTTTAACTTTTGAACGTAGAAGTCTTTATCAATACTATCGGGCTTAATGTAAACACGCACCAATTCTTTATTTTGTACAAGGTCAATTTTTTCTACATCGCCCCCTGTTAACATCACTTGCTTAAATTCAAGCTCTGAGGTAGTTGTAATATCTGGAGCAGTCTGGAAGAATTTAGCAGACAATAACGAAATGGCAATTAAACCATAAATCCAATATATGTTAAACTTAGGCAATTTGGGCCCGTCTCCTAAAGGAGATTCTTTCTTCTTTTTATTATCAGGTATCATTGGTAGCTATTAATTCTTGGTGTTGTATATTTTTATAAATGCTTGCTTAATTGGATATCCCCAACATCAAGTAACAATTTTTTTAATAATAAGTTTTAAAGATCATGCATTTTGGCATCCGCATCGCTCCACATGTCTTCTATTTGATAGAAATGTCTCGCTTCTGGATGCATTACATGCACTACTACATTAATATAATCGATGAGTAACCATTGAGCAGCTGTTTGCCCTTCCGTTTTATACGGCATTTCTCCGCATTTTGTTTTGACTTCAAATTCAATAAAATCGGCAATAGCCTTTAATTGAGTGGTATTATTGGCTTCGCAGATGATAAAAAAGTCACTGGTGGACTCTTGGATTTTCTTTAAGTCCAAACTAATAATATTGGTACCCTTTTTATCTTGGATAGCCTGAATAATAGTTTTGAAAATTTTAGAACTGCGGGTAAGTTGTAATACCGTTGATTTTTTACGGCTTTTGAGGGTAGAAAGTGGTTCCAATGATGCTTCTATTTATTAGTTAAATATTTATTAGCTAAAACATTTTAAGGGACTAAAATGATTCTAAACTAACTTTACAAAAATAGCAATTCTTTGTTACCTGCCACACCAAATATCCTATTAGGAGAGCCGCTCATCGAACTTACTACTATCCCTAGTACCAATATCTATGCCATGGACCAAGTCCACCAGGGTTTAGCCCTATCTGGCAGTTGCTATACTGCTGATTTTCAAACCGATGGGAAGGGTCAGCATGGTCGAAGCTGGGAAAGTGAAAAAGGACAAAATCTGCTTTCAAGCTATGTTTTGGAGCTAAAGCAGTTAAAAACAGGTAAAATTTGGACGCCGGCCCATCAAATTGGGTTTTCCGCAGCCATTGCGCTAGGGGCAAGGGCCTTTTTTGCAGCATTTGCAGGAGAAGAAACTAGGATTAAAAAGCCCAATGATATCTATTTTCGTGACAGAAAGGCAGGGGGTATACTCATTGAAAACCTAGTCAGGGGAAAGGATTGGACCTGGACCGTTATAGGTATAGGCATGAATATTAACCAAGCTTCTTTTTCATCGGCCTCAGCCAATCATGTAGCAGCAAATCCTATTTCTTTGCAAGAAATAACAAATAAAAATTGGGATTTAAAAATAATGCAAGAGCATTTAAGTGAAGCATTGACCACTGCTATTCAAAATTGGATAGTAGAAGGCGATGAAAAAACTATTCAAGCTTTTGATGCTTTATGTATAGAAGTAAAAAATAAAGCGACTTAAAAATAATAAACTAACCATGAGTATAAAATTAACGGAACATTCTAAAGGGGGTGGCTGTGGATGTAAAATTTCACCGGCTATACTTTCTGAAATACTAGCTGCACATAATGTAGGTGCTAAAACCAATATAAAAAATTTATTAGTAGGCAATGATAGTAGAGATGATGCAGCTGTTTATCAGCTAGATGAAAAAACAGCCATGATTAGTACCACCGATTTTTTTATGCCCATTGTTGACGATGCTTTTTCTTTTGGACAAATTGCTGCAGCCAATGCCATTAGCGATGTATATGCCATGGGCGGTAAACCTATTTTTGCATTGGCCGTATTGGGTTGGCCCTTAGCTACACTGCCTGCATCTGAGGCTGCAAAAGTAATGGAAGGGGCAAGAAAAACTTGTACTGAGGCAGGTATTGTTATTGCAGGCGGACATAGTATTGATAGTCAGGATCCTATTTTCGGATTAGTGGTCAATGGACTCGTAGATATAGAAAATTTAAAAAGAAATGATACAGCAAAAGAAGGCGATGTATTAATATTAACCAAACCATTGGGGGTGGGCATTATGGCCACTGCACAAAAAAGAGCTGTCTTAACAAATGAAGATTTAGATTTTTTAGTAAAGCAACTCACCACCATTAATAAAGCAGGTGAAGCTTTAGGAAAAATAAAAGCAGTGCATGCGATGACCGATGTAACAGGCTTTGGATTACTTGGACATTTAACGGAGATGATGGAAGGAAGTAATTTATCGGCGTCAATTCAGTATAATAAAATACCTATTATACCAGCTGTAAAAAAATATATTGCTCAAAAAACAATACCAGGTGCTACGGCACGCAATTGGAGCTCATTTAATGCTGGCGTGGTTTTGGGGCCCTCTGTAGATGAAACAGAAGCAAAATTATTATTACCCGACCCACAAACCAATGGAGGATTATTAATTGCCCTAGCACCTACTGCTTTAAAAGAAGTGCAAACTATTTTACAAGATATGGGTATTGAATATACTGCAACCATTGGTGAATGTACAGCTGCTAAAGAAAAAAGAATTTATATCGATTAGAGAATTCTGTATCTCCATTAAAGGGCATACTTATTCAAAAATAAGATGCCCTTTATTTTTTATTTGATCGGGCGTTAATTCAGCAACTAACTGCACGCCTTTAATACCACGCACGGTTTGTAAGATATCATTTACTTTTTCATCTTCAATCCACTCCCCTCTTATCCACCAAATAAAATCCATGTGTTTTAATTCAGGTAATAAATATTCTCCATCGAATTGATTATGGTATACAAAATGATGAATAGAAGTATTGGGCTCATTACCTTCGTACATTGAAAAATAATAAGTTCTATTTTTTCTTTTTAAAGCAATTTCATGATCGGGATTGAATCTAAATTCAAAACCCATGTATTGATTCAGTAAAATGCAGAATTGATAATTCTTAATAGGCGCTGTAATGCCTAAAATGCGAGAGCCCTCAAAATCGCTTTCGTTAATGGCGTCTTGGTCTAAAATTATTTTACTGCTCACAAATAAATATATTTAAAATTCAATTTCAATTTTTATTTCTTCAGTACCTCTTTTATAAGTTAAACTAGTCTTGTCTCCTTTTTTAAATTTAGAAAGTGTTGTCATATAATTCATGACGTCTACAATTTTATAGTCGCCCAATTGCAATAATACATCACCGCCTTTCAATCCAATTTTTTCTCCCAATTTACCTTGGCTAGTACCTTCAATTCTAAGTCCAATACCTGTAAATGCATAGTCGGGTAGAACGCCTAAACTTACGGTAAACTTAGTGCTACGGCCCATGGCAGCCTCTCTAGTTTTAAGAAAATCTAATTTACCTACTACATCTGTGGTTTTAATAATGGACTGCACATACCTTATTATTTGGCTCTCTGCTACATAATTAATTTTATCCCAATCGTCAGTTGCTTTATGGTAATCACTATGACTTCCTGTATACATAAATAAAACAGGCATGTCTTTTCTATAAAAACTAGCATGGTCACTTGGTCCAGAACCTGCACTATCATAATGGGTAACTAAATTAGTAGGAATGCTTGCTAAAATATTGGCCCACTTAGTTGATGTACCATAACCCCCTACCGTTAATTTTCTTGCTGTATCATAACGACCCACCATATCCATATTAATCATATAATTATAATTACCTGCATAGGTAGGATGTTCTAACCAATACTTGCTTCCAAATAAACCTAACTCTTCTCCAGAAAAATGCAAAATCAAATAGTTATTATTTTTAGGCGATTTTTTTTGAAGTGCTTTTGCTAATTCAATTAAAGCAGCTGTTCCACTTGCATTGTCATCGGCGCCATTTCTAATATTATTATTTATATCAAGTGCGTTACCGTCTTCGTTATACCCTAAATGATCTAGGTGGGCACCTAAGATAACAGTGTTTGCAGCTTTATTATTAATAAAGGCAGCTACATTATGCGCAGTTCTTGAAGCGTGCTCAAACTCAATACTAGCTTGAATTTCATAAGTACTTAGTTCATCACTAAAATATTTTGAGAACCCTTTTTTAGTAATATATACAACAGGAATAGGTAATGCTTTAGCTGTATCAAATTTATAATATTGAATATTATCCACCAGTGTGCCACTATTGTATAAAAATAAAGCAGCCCCTTCTTTTTGTTTTGTTTCTTTAGCAGTGGTAAGCAACCATTCATTTATATCGAAATGAGGATTGCTGGTATTTTCTTCCAAAACTTCACCCATATCTTTAAACCAAATTTGATTGGCTTCATTTAAAGAAACAGATGCCAAGGATTTAATATTACCAACGCCACTATTTGAAATAGGGAAAAAATCAGCATCTAATAAAAGACTTTGTTTATCGACTTTAATAAAAGAGCTTGCTGTTAATTTTTTTCCTTCGTCAATGGAAAAGCTTTGAATAAAACCGTTAGAGCCCTTGGCTTGTATACCTGCATTTTGATATTGCAAAATAATATAGTCTACTGCTTTTTGTTCTCCTGGGCTTCCTGCACGTCGACCCTCTAAGGCATCACTGGCTAAAAATTTAATATGATTTTCTAAGTTTTGAATAAGCAGTTTATCGGCTCTTTTAAGACCTTGGGCATTCAAAAAAATTGGGAATAAGACCACTAAGAACAAGGCAATACTGCGCATACATATCTGTTTGAGCCCTAAAGTTAAATAAAGCTATTAGCAAAACACTCGGATCTCTAAAATTTGATATGATTTTTATCATCTTTCAGCCTCTACTCAATTTCTAATTTCGTAAGTCTGACCCAATCATAAAACCTAGCTTTGCCACCTCATGAATGCCGGCATACATATTGCTTTAGTAGGAAACCCCAATAGCGGAAAAAGTTCTCTTTTTAACGCACTTACCGGTATGCACCAAAAAGTGAGCAATTTCCCTGGCGTAACGGTAGATAAAAAAACTGGGATAATACAGTTAGCGGGCCAGCCAACCACCCTCATTGATTTACCAGGTACTTATAGTTTTTATCCCAAGAGAGAAGATGAGTGGGTTGCCTATAAAGTACTCATGGGTGTAGATGAAGAAGTAAAAACAGATTTAATATTACTAATTGCTGATGCAAGTAATCTAAAAAGGAATTTACTTTTTTGTAGTCAAATTATTGATTTAAAAATTCCTGTAGTCTTGGCTTTAACCATGAATGACTTAGCAGCTAAAAAAGGAATTAAAATAGATATCGCAGGGCTTCAAGAAGATTTAGGTATTCCTGTAGTAGCCATTGACGCCCGAAAAAATAAAGGACTTACAGAATTAAAGACGGCTTTAACGAATATTATTCAAACCACGCGTTCAAAAAATCAGCAAAGCTTTATTGATAATAAAAAATTAGCACCGGCGGCCATTGACGCTTTTAAAAAATTATATCCCACCCATAGCGATTATGCAGCCTTGCATTATTTAATGCACCATGAAGCATTTCCATTAGAAAATGAAATGCAAGAGCAAATAGAGCAAATTGAAATTGACAACGATTTTAACCATACTAAAACACAGGCCCAAGAAATATTAGAAAGGTACAGTCATATTGGAGCCCTCATGAAAAGAAGGGTGAAAGAACCCGACCCTACTGCCAAGAAAAAAAGATCTGAAAAATTAGATTCCATTTTTTTAGATCGTGTGGGTGGTTATGCAATTTTACTTTCCGTATTATTTGTTTTATTTCAATCGGTTTTTTGGATGGCTAAATTTCCAATGGATGGCATTGAATGGATATTTACCAATTTGACTGCTTATTTAAACACAGTGCTACCCAATGTTTGGTGGGAGGACTTACTGGTGAATGGACTCGTTGCTGGCATTGGAGGCATAGTCGTATTTGTTCCACAAATCATGATTTTATTTGGGCTCATTACTTTATTAGAAGACACTGGCTATATGGCGCGCATTAGTTTTTTAAGTGATAAACTTATGCGCAAAGTAGGATTGAATGGAAAAAGCGTCATGCCAATGATTAGTGGTTTTGCTTGTGCAGTGCCTGCTATTATGAGTGCCAGAAATATTGAAAATAAAAAAGAGCGTTTACTTACTATAATGGTAACCCCTTTTATGAGTTGCAGCGCAAGGCTACCGGTATACACTATTTTAATATCACTCGTCATTGATGATACAATGTACTTTGGTTTTTTAAGTTTACAAGGACTGGTCATGATGGGTTTATATTTAATGGGTATTGTAATGGCCCTATTGGCTAGTATGGTTTTAAAATGGTTTATTAATATAAAAGAGAAAAGTTATTTTATTTTAGAGCTACCTATGTACCGAGCCCCTCGTTGGAAAAACATAGGCACTACCATGATACAAAAAGCAGGCATTTTTGTAAGAGATGCAGGTAAGGTAATTATAGTAATAAGTATACTATTATGGTTTTTGAGTAGTTATGGACCAAGCGCATCAATGCAAAAAGTAAATGAAAATTATACAGCGCAAAAATTAGTACTTGCCAATAATGAAGCCCTTTCATCTAATACTGAAAACACTAAGACGCTTAAACAAATAGAAAAGCAGTACAGTAGTGAAAAACTAGAGAACTCTTATGCAGGTATTCTAGGCAAAAAAATAGAACCCATGATTGCGCCCATGGGCTTTGATTGGAAAATTGGTATTGCCCTAGTTACTTCTTTTGCAGCAAGAGAGGTATTTGTGGGCACCATGGCCACTTTATATAGTGTAGAAGAATCGGACAATAGCTCACTTAGAGAAAAATTAAAAGCGGCGGTAAGGCCCGATGGTACGCCTGTGTATAGTTTAGCGGCTGCTTTATCACTTATGGTATTTTATGTACTAGCCATGCAGTGTATGAGTACCCTGGCTGTAGTGAAAAGAGAAACACAAAGCTGGAAATGGCCAACCATTCAATTTTTTATGATGACGGGGCTTGCTTATCTAATGAGTTGGGCGGTGTATGTAATTGCAAAATAATAAAGCGAGTCTTTCCCTTATCTACTTTTCACTTATCTGCTTTTCACTTCTTCAAAAGCTTCATCATAGTCGGCACGAATAGTGCCCATGATACGATCCCAAAATAAAAAGTATAAACCATAATTACCTTTAAAATATTTATGGTGTTGATTATGGTTTACAGAAGTGTTAATCCATTTGCCTATTATACTTTTACTAAAACCTTTTGGATATAATTCCCAGCCCAAGTGGCCGTATATATTATACATAATAGAAAGTATAAAGAAAATAATAATATGCGTTGTATGCACTGGAAGGGTAAATAAAAAAACTACAAAAATACCTACTTCCACAATAGATTCTAAAGGATGAAATGCATAAGCAGCCCATGGAGAAGGGTTGGTAGACTTATGATGTACCAAATGCATACTATTAAATAAACTTTTATGATGCATAATACGGTGCGTCCAATAAAAATAAGTATCGTGCATGATAAACATGATAGGATAGGCTAAAAAATAATAGAACCAGCCGTAATCGCTAATAGTATCGTATAGTGTAGTATGGAGCTTCATAGCAGGGTTTGCTATAAAGAAAAGGGGGATGAATCCAAAAATTAAAATAGTAATAGAACTG
>Ga0209443_1001108_pt1 | contig 17372 bp, 16 predicted proteins | sample LauGreBMM110DCMD_2_FD_187571 | JGI IMG/M metagenome (GOLD analysis project Ga0209443, IMG submission 187571) | Freshwater lake microbial communities from Lake Michigan, USA - Su13.BD.MM110.DCMD (SPAdes) (version 2) | ecosystem: Environmental > Aquatic > Freshwater > Lake | place: Lake Michigan... | reverse complement strand
TTTACTTTCAAATACTTTTTTACTTTAATTTATTTCTAAATTTGCTTTTAAAATTGGACCAAAATATTTTTTTACTCTAATTTTTTTCTAAATTTACTTTGAAATTTAAAGTAAATTATTTTTTTACGTTAAAAAGATTCTAATTTTACCTGAAAAATTAAAGTAATTTTTTTCGCGCGGAAAAAGCTCGCACAAAAGGCTTCGGAAAAAGGCTCACGATGTTATCGTAACAAGATATCAACTCTTTTCACTTTTGGTTTACACAAGATGAGAGAATAAGCTTTCTAGTTTGGACTAATTTAGAACCAAAAATTACTAAAAAATTAAAGTAAATAATATATTATGTATTAAAGGAAATATAATATATTATTCATATGAATAAACAATCTGTCACGATTACAGATGAGACTATTCTATCTTATTACAGAGAGAACCCTCACGTAGATATAGTCGCAATGAATCTTATGTTAATTGATATTCTGAAAAGTCTCTCAACTAACCTATCTGCAACAGTCAACTCAACTATCAACTCAAAAATCCTATCTATTGTTTCAGACATAGACAAAAATGTGTCCTCCTTTCGGAATGATATCATTACCAACTTTAACGAAAAGATGAATCAAACCAAGAAGGAATACGTAGAGGATTTGAAGACGCAATTAACAAACAACATATTGTCAAATAATGAAAAGCTATCTTCTCTCATTGATCGTAATGCAGATAGCATGTTGGCTAGGACAACATCTTCTATAACTGCCATCATTAACGACATTGTTCCCAAGAGCCAAGACAAAAATTATGTCCAGATTGAAAATTGCATCAAGACTTTTTGCTCCTCTATTGAACAAGATACCAAAAAATTGCTTGAAACGAAGCATAAGGATGAAAATTCGTCAAAAGTTATTATAGATAACATTGAAAGCAACTTTTCTAAGATGGTTTCAAGCATCCAGACTCCAATTTTTCAATTGATTCAATCAAGCGAAGAGAGAACCATCGGAGGAATCCAAAAGGTAAAGGATGAAATGTCTCAACAGAATATTATGCAAGAAAAGTTGACTGCCGAATTGAATGATTTCTTGAATAAATACAAACACAACTCCAGTTTGAAGGGTGGGGTTTCTGAAAGTGAGCTATATTTTATGCTTCAATCTATTATGCCAAGTGATGAAATAATTAGAGTTTCATCTGAAACTGCTAGTTGTGACTTCAAGGTTAATAGAAAAAATAAGGATAAACCAACCATTTTATTTGAGAATAAAGATTACAATCGCAGTGTTTCAACTGATGAAGTAACAAAGTTTGAGAGAGATCTTAAAATTCAAAAGGCACATGGTATATTTATCTCTCAAAAAACTCCTATCACATTCAAAGATAGTTTCCAAATTGACATTGTTAACAACTTGATTCACGTTTACATACCCAACTGTCAATATGATGCAGAAAAACTAAAGACTGCAATTGATATTGTTGATAATTTATCTGCAAAGTTAAACATTATTAATAGTTCAAATGAAGTTGACGATGATCATATGTATCCAACTACTAAAAACGATATAGAGGAGCTCTCAAATGAATATCGCAATTTTGCTATCCAGAAAGTATCAATTCTAGAAATGGTAAAAGCGAATAGTAAACAGCTATTGGATAAGCTTGAGGAAATTCAATTGCCCAGGATCAAAAATATCTTGATTAAATTTGGATTGATTGATAACGAAAATCTCAAATGCCCTCATTGCAACGTTTATGAGGGCAAGAACAAGGCGAGTTTGTCTGCGCATTTGAGAAACTGTAAGGCAAACTCTTGTAAGAAGAAGGATGAAAATAGTGAATCAGATATAGAAGAACATGAGAAAATTGAAGTTGAAATTAATAATGCAGTTGTAAATAAAAAAATAAGTAAAACTAAAAAATCTAATGTTTAATATTTATTTGTAAAAATAAAAATTATATGTAATATATTTATAAATGAAATGCCAATATTATTGCGTTAATTTATTTGAAAGAGAGGATAGGTATAACAAAATGGTAAAAAACTTTAATGAAAATGGATTAGAAGTTAAATTTATTAGAAATTCAAAACATCCAAAGGGCGGAATTTATGGATGTTTTGATTCACACATTCAATGTATAAAAGATGCTTACAATAACAATTTAGATTATTGCATTGTTTTTGAGGATGATAATAACATTTATCCTAACTGCAAAGACAATATAAAAATAGCCGAAGATTTCTATAAAAATAACCCTAACACCGAATATATTGTTTTACACGATCGTTCGTTATGCCAAGTTTATGAAAAACTTACCGATAATATATATGAATGTTCATGCATGGGAACCTCTTGCATTTTTTTAACAAAACCCTTTATAAAAAAAATATTAGATTCATATGAGTATGTTATTGAACACAAAATTCATTATGATTGCTATTTATATTTATTGTGTAAAAAACAGCATGTGAATATTAAATTTATAACTCATAGTTTTAGCAGTAAAAGCGACAATGAATCTTGGATGTCTATAGACAAAAACAACAAATTTAGAGATATAATCACCAAATTCCCTTTTTTAGAAGTTATTGCAAATAAAATTGTTATATCAGAGAATAAGTTTTTGAACAAAATATATAAAGGAAATAAAACCATTATTTATAATGCTTCAAAGGGTTTAATTAGAAAAATTATTTATAATAAGGAATATCCAGATAAAATAGAAGTTATTAAATATATTGAAAGCTGTAAATAATTTTTATGTTGATAAAAACGTAAAAATTAATTGAATATTTTACACGTTTTAAACTGAGCTTTTGTCTATAACAACCTCTTTTGCAATGTTTCTTATAATTTTTTCATGTTTCTTGTTATCATCTTCTGATGTTGCTCCCCCCATAGCCTCTAACAATATATTTTGATACTCCATGTGTTTCTTGGTTTCAGTATCATCCGCGGTAGGATTTTCTTCCCTCCACTTTGGTATTTGCTTTATATTCTTGCATTCTATCTCTTTTATTGCGCGCTTGATTTTAAAGTTCTCAGAATTTTCCTTCTCCCAAGCATCCTTGTCTTTTACGTAGAGGACTTCTCTCTTCAAGTCGCTGCAATGAATTGGACGTTTGGATACGTCCAGTGCTTTTAAGTTCCTCAAGAAGATTTTACTCATTCCCTCCATATACCCCACGCGACCTATCATATCTAAATCACTCAATTGTAGCTTTATCTGTCCCACAAAATCATCTATATTCAACGCATCCTTACATTTTTCATTTAAAAACAACTGCAAGTTGAAGTTATTTGTAGTATTATTATTTATCGTCTTACCTTCTTTTGCCATCTCTATTAGCTGCTGTTGGAGCTTTTGATTTTCTTTGCTTTGCTCCATTAAAATTTCTTTAAACTCTTGATTTTGCTTTACAATCTCAAGTATAATGTTATATGACATATCCATAACTTGAATGTTAAAGGGTTCATTATTTTCGGCGCTTTTTGGCGCTTTTTGGCATTTTTTGCTATGACGCCATAATCCAGTTCTTTCTTTATAAGACTGTCCACAACATTCACACGTAAATGATGCAGCGCTTTTTTCGTTGCTAAATGTTGCTTCTGTTGATTTTTTGTGTTTAGCTGTCAATAAATGCCTAACCCAATCACTTTTCTTGCAGCATGTAAGGTCGCATGATTCGCAGTAGAATTTTTCTGCGCTTTTTGGCGCTTTTTTTGTTGACATCTGTTGCTTAATTTATCAACAGAAAAAACTCCTAAATCTTTTTACCAAAAAATACTTAAAAATTGTCATAACACTTTTTTCCGACTTTTTTTGGCTTTTCTTACCTTTATGCTAACATGGGAGAAATTTTGACCCCTTTTTCATAAAACCTCGGCGCTTTTGAAAATTGGACATTTTTTTTGTCCTTTTTTGATTTTTGGAAACACTTTTGCCCCCTGATTTTCTGACATTTTCTTTAAGTCTACATTTTATATATTATATTCCTGATATTTAAAGACCCCATCTTCAGCTATGTAAAATACTAACTTAATAAATTCTAACATAATTATATATTAAACATTTTACTCGTTAATATATAAATGGGAATTGATCTATCTTGCGGGGATATTGAAGTGTCGTGCGGCTATACCACTTGGAACGAAATTCGTTTTGCAATTGCCAGCGCTTGTTTAAAATGGTTTATTGATGAAACAAAAGACGTTAACCCATCTGAGACAAAGATTGAAATGCGATATCATTATCATCTTCTTGAATTGGTAGGATCGCTTCAGAATCAGAAACCAGAGAGTATTGTTGATTACTTGTCAGCCATTGAAAATCCTGAAACTATTGATGTTCTTATATTCTTTGGCGCTATAGGACTTTATAAGCTAATATGCAAATCAGATTGCGAGGGTTTTTACAGTCCAGGTGACTCGCTGGATATATCCAATATGTTAGACAACATTGAATGGTATATGACAGATGAATTCAACATGGAAAATATTAAAACCCTTTTCAAAGAAAGCGCCAAGTTGAATCAAAACGTCGTTATCTCTTAGTGCTCTTTTTTTAGTTCCTTTTTTTAAGTTTCCAAAGACAATATAAAATAATCGTTTTATATTATATAGTCTAACATGAAGATAGCAATTATTCTTTTTAATTTTCTTGCATGTTTTGCGGAGAAAAATAGATTTTCTAGACTTGTTGGAAGTGTTTACGGTGGCACCAAAAATGTAGGGTCTAAAATTATACACGCCATTAAAAACTACGCTGATAATAGTAGAACTCTAGTTACAAGTTCATTGCACGCTGCAACGGACCCAAATTATCGCAAACAGTTTGCAAGATCAAAACTGGCAAGGGGGTCGGCTGTCTCTAAGAAATGCAATTCAAGATGTTCTGCAAAAATAGAATGCAATAAGAGATGCCAGCTTGCGAGAGACCGATATCAGTTGGCTTTGGCTAAGGCAAAATATAAGAAAGATAATGTGAAAAAATACACGTCAACTCAATTGAATCAACGATATTATAGTAGTCAAACTGCTAAAGGTGGATGCAACTCTAGATGCCAAGCAGCTAAAACTAATTATCAAAAACACCGAACTCAGTATATGAAGACGTTTCATGAACCGTGTCAGAATGGTCATATTAAAAATACAGGAACTCTTAATGGAAAACCGTTGAGCGATCAAGGCAATCCTAGTGGGGACACCCCTGGTGATAAAACAACGATAGGTGGATATGGAGGTGTGTCAAAAGGTCGTCCATTGGGCGCGCCTGGAGCGGCTCAAATTAACTGGCCCAATTCGGCAAAATATAATTGGCGAACTGATTGTAAAAGCTATTCAAAAATGATTGGTTCAACGAAATCTCCTAGTGCTTCTTTAAGTTCAAAATTATATGTTATTTGATGGCACGGTTTTTCTCCCATATTTTTTTAACAGGTTTTATTATGTCTTTTGTTTATCTTCTTGAATCGTCAGATAAAGCCACTTATGTAGGCGCAACGATTGACGTTGATCGCCGTCTTAGGCAACATAATAAGGAAATTAAAGGTGGTGCACACGCAACTGGGGCCAAAGTCGCCAAGGGCGAGATATGGCACAGAGTATGCTACGTGAAAGGATTTCCCGATTGGACTGCGGCTTTGCAGTTTGAATGGCGGTGGAAACATTTGAGTCGTCGGCTTCCTATGAGTATGGAACCCGTTGAACGCCGCAAAAAGGCATTGGAACAATTGCTGTCGTTGGATAGACCAACAAGTAAAGCAATTGCGTATTCCGAATGGCCTTCCCCACCGGAAATTGTCTGGGAAACTATAGTTTAATTGCAAAAACATAAAAATTTCCTTCTGAATAAAAAGTATTAAAATGCGGTAAACAATATAAAATAATCTGTTGTTTTATTTTATATGAAATTCATTTTGTTTTTCTTGTTGTTTGTAAATATTGCAAACGGATTCAGCAATTTTGCAAACCTAAACAGTTCGCCCAGAAAATACCCTCTCGTTAAACCTAGACCTAGTCAGGAAGAGAATAAAGTGCCAAATCCTGATTATATTCCTGAACAAAATGAGACAATTTTGAATAATAAACAACACGTTCGCAAATATACGGGATATAAACCTAAAACTTTTTACGAAGAACAATTGCGAAAGTTGAACTCAAAGAATCAAACAGAACGTGATTATCAAATATTGGGAGAACAGTATTCAAAAGATTATGAAGACAATCTAGACTTCTTGGAACAGTTAATTAATGGCGGAATAAATGCTTCAGATGCAAAAATTCCAGGAGAACCGCATAGCCGAAGGGGAGGTTTGCGCATTGTTATTAATAAAGGACTATTTAACCCATTCCAAAATAATGATGATGGCGATGATGACGACATTTTTGGTCGTGGAAGAAATCGCGATAGAAAATCGGACAATTTTGAGGTTTTTACAAAGCACCCAATAAAATTCTCGGACGTCGGTGGTTTTGATAAAATAAAGCTAGAGCTTTCACAATGCGTGGAGTTTTTATCAAATCATACCAAATATGCGAAATATAATGTGAGAGTTCCGAAAGGCCTCATCTTGGAAGGTCCTCCAGGAAACGGTAAAACTCTAATTGCAAAGGCTCTTGCGGGAGAAGCAAGAACGGGATTTATTGCTGTTTCTGGGTCAGAATTTCAAGATAAATATGTCGGTGTTGGTTCATCTAGAGTTAGAGAACTTTTTTCTCTCGCAAAGAAGAATATTCCTTGTGTAATATTTATAGACGAGATTGATGCCATTGGTAGGAAACGTTCTGGTGATGGCGAATCGTCGTCCAATGAACGGGACAGTACTCTCAACGAGCTATTAGTTCAGTTAGATGGGTTCAAAAATAATACAGGAATCTTTCTAATAGGCGCAACAAATCGCGCAGACCTATTAGATCCCGCTCTTATAAGACCTGGGCGAGTTGATAAGCGCGTTTATATTGGTCTTCCAGACGCTGCAACGAGAGAAGCTATTATTAATATTCACACCAAAGGAAAGCCATACGATGAATCTATTGTTATTAAAGACATGGTTGATTTAACGCTTGGTCTCTCTGCAGCACAAATTGAGAATTTGTTTAATGAGGCGATGTTAAATGCGCTTAGATATGATAATGACAAAATGACGTCACAAGATATTGATATCATTATGAATAAAATGATGGCAGGCTGGCAGCCAACAGACCACCAATTTACATCTGATATTATTGACCACATTGCTCTTCACGAGATGGGTCACGCTGTAATGGGGCTTGTTGCGAAACATCACGCAAAGATGACTAAGGTTATTATCAACTTGTCGTCGCCAAATAGCCCTGCTTACACTGTTTTTGAAGGATCTACTTCTAGTATTTATACAAGAGAAGGACTTTTTGAACATTTGGCGATCTTATTGGCTGGTAGAATCGCGGAAGAAATCTTTTTTGACGTTAGTATTACAACGGGGGCTATCAACGACTTTGAAGAAGCGTTTAAGTTGGCCGAGAAGATGATTGTTTACTATGGCATGGGAAAGCATAAGATTATTTATCCCAGTTTAAGCGACAAGTATAAGGAAATGATTGACAATGAAGTGGCCGACCTAATAGATGATGCAAACAATTATGCTACATTTATTCTCAAGAACTGCAAGGAACTTATGCAAGAAGGTGCAGAGATGTTGAAGAGAGATAAACTTCTAAAGGCCGAACAGCTTATTAATTTGATTGAGACAAAATACAGCGATCTGTTTGATCTGAAATACTGCCGAGAAGATGAATAATATTTTCTTATTATATATGGATCTTTTACCTCCATCGTTTTATGCGCGCATTATTAACGGGTTTCTTTTATTTATTGCGTTAATCTTCATAGTTACAAATTATTCAAAATTATCAAAATATGAAGGATATCCTGGAAAAACATTATATTTAATTTTGTTATTGTCTATTGCAGTTGGAATCCATGGAATATCTCATTTAGGACTTAAAAGCGCGTATGGATATAATCCGTTAAAACTGTATTTTCAATAATATAAAATGTAAAATAAAAATTGATTATAGTTTTATAGATTAATGGTAATGCAACTTCTATATATCATGACTCTTAGTTTTACATCTGAACAAAAAGATAAATTTTCCAATTACTTTTCAAAATGCGTCAGAGGGTATCATTTATTAAATTCTGAACCAATTAAGGAAAGTGTTTGGGAATCTATTAATACGCAAGTTTTGACTCACGCCGGATGCAGCGTTTATTCGCAAGCAAACGGGTCTCATTCATCTGGAAGCGACATTTCCTGCGGCGTCGGGAACTTATCAAATAAATCTGTGAAATATGATTCAATCGCGAACAATCACTTTAATATTAGTTCATATCGTTTAACAAGTGTTTGTTCTGCCTCTAATCCTGGAAATATTGATGAAATTATTGCGGAGATTAATAAAAGAAAGAATTTTGAGTATTATTCTATTATTGCCAGAGATGAATTTAAGGAACAAATTAGGTATGATTGGTTTATTCTTCCTGTTGATTATTCTGCTATAAATCCATCATCTTATAACTGGATACCAATGTTAGGAAAACGCGGAAAACATAAGGATGTACAAATTGGTTGGAAAACCGACGTTATTGACGGATCAAGTATGAGTATTACTTTTAGCATGTCTTCTCAGTTGTGGATTTCTCTATTTATTACAGATGCTATGAAGCAAGATTTTATTGTGGCAAACAATGAAGTTAAGAATAAATGTATAATGGATTATGTTCAACTATCCGATAGTTATCCTGAGGATTTGTAATAAGTTTAGAATAAGAATTATTTGACAATTTTATTATTTTAATCAAATAGTTTATAAATTTTAATGCACCGCGTTATAAAGTATTATGTTTAGTACTATTTATAAAATGCATTTTTTCTCCTTTAATGTCCTAAAAAATGCGTTTGAAATGAAACTTCAAGCACGTTTATTGTTAATGTGTGAAAATGTTGCCTTTTTATAATTATTTAGGAATTTTATTATTTTTGAAAAAAATTTTATATCAGCATTAATTATAACAATGGCGACGTTTAATTGTATGCAAAAAAGGCCTGCGGACGACGAAGGTCTTCACATTGACGTTAAATTTACAGGTCTTGCCGGTTCTGACACAGAAACGACTGGTGGCGTATTTGAGTATCAATCAGTTTTTAGTGCTGTTGCCAACTTCACAGAATGCAATGAATTAGGTGAACCAATTGGGGAGGTTTTGATGGAAACTATTTATTTTTCCGATGAAACAAACTTTATTGGTAAAACTGTTACAGCACCAAGTGGTGGCCTTCTTCTTCCTGCGAGCCCTGTAACGCGCGCAGGACACGAAGATGTTGTTTTAAAACACTCAGTATTGGCGGCAAATCCCAATAAATTGTACACGTGTTGGTTAGATTTTTATATTGATGGCGGCTCTACGGCTCAAGGTGCCGCTACTAATGATCTAGCCAATTTTGATACTGTCATTTCATCTAATGAATTTATTGTAATGGGAAAAGCCTTGGCTTCTCCCACCTTGGTGCGTGATCTCAAGGCCCCCGATGATCTCAATATATATTTAACTGCTAACTGGGGTAATTTGCCTCTTTCTCAAAAGATAATTACTATTAGAGACGTTAGTGATAAAACAACTATGAAGGGAACATCGGTTAATCTTGTTTCTCTTTCTGGTGACGGTAAAACCTTCGTAAACGCTGGAAATGGAGAGCAAAAAATTATATTATGCGCGTCTCTTCCAGTTACGAGTGCCACTGTGAAAGTATTAAACGACGTGGTTAAAGTTGATTCAAACCAAAATTATTGGGTTCTTTTTAGTGGATTGGTTTCAGACAAAACATACTCAATTAACGCAAAAGTAATTACTAGAGGTCTTGTTCAAAGCGCAACCAGCCCATCTGTTACTGTTGGTTACAATCCTGGTGCGTTTAATTCACCCACCATTAAAGCCGTCAGACCTGGCCTAACGGTAAATAATGTGAAGATGTATTTCAAAGCCCCTGATGATGTATTAACGCTTAAAAATTTGATAACTCCTGAAATTCCCAATGGATTAACATTGCAATCTTACAAAGTTACAAAAGAATCGTCAGTAACTTTTTCTTTTTCTGGAAAGATGCGAAAATTTGGCTTGGAAACATCCGCGAATCCTTTGGACTTACTTGATGGTTCATTGATCATTGACTCAAACACAAAACCCTTTGTAGCTGGCACCACTCTTAGAGTAGACGGAAGTGTCTACAATAGAGGGGCTTCTGATGTATTGAGTGGTGAAATTGACATCGCTGATTGCTATGTTGTTGATAAGACATTTCCAAACTTGTCATTTGGAGGTGTACCGCTTACATCTGTAGACTTTGGTTTAACCGCTGCATATTCTGGATATAAGGAACAGCCACAAACGTGCAGCGCAACCGGTCTTTTATCGTCGGTTAGCATGACTGTGGCACCAGTAATAAACATGGTTGAAATTTTGCAAGATTTTGAGTCAAAATTTGATTCAAAAGGATTGCAAGAGTTTAATTATGCAACTGGTAATATTACCATAAAGGTTGGCGGACAGCGAATGACAAATAATTTTACGGGCATTAACGATAAAGTTAACCTCTATTGGGGATTAACTGAGGATCTTAAGAAGATTCGCGACGGTGTTGCTAGATATACAGATGCTGTGGGTCAACCTGTGCCAGCTGTTCCTGCAAGAGCACTTTTAGCCAGCGATTTTGCGGAAATTGATTATAATAAATTCTCTGTATCCTTACCTACCAACACAACTGAATCAGATGTTTTTGGAGCTGCGAGAAATTATGTTATTAAAATGTCGCAATCCAATATTCCTGGTTTTAATGGTCAAGATATTACATTTTATGTCGCTCTTAAATCTTCTAACAGCGATGTCTCCAAGTTTGATGAAAAAAAAGTCATAACGTATACAAAACAAGCTTCTCCATCCAATCCAGTGGATTTTATGTTTGTGTTGACGAATGATAACAAACTCAAAGCCACCCTAACAGAAGTGGACAATTTTGGTTTAGGAAGCGAAACTGTTAAAGAGGTGACAAAATTAATTAATGACACTAAAGATGATAATTTAGAAGCTATTGCAAACTTACAGACTATTGCAAATACCGTAACTCCAACAGTTGCAGCCACTCAAGGTGATTTATTTGAATTTAGTGAACTCGTCGGTTCTATATACGAATTTTTATCTGTTAAAGATAAATACACTAAGGCAATTATTGCAATCAACGCTGTTTCAGAAGCAGCTGAAATTATCGGTGGGGCGGGCACTCTTACCCAGGCTAACCAGGCTAAGTGGGTCGACGTCAATACTAAATTAGCTACCGCGGTGAACACCACTTTACCTATTCCTCCTGCCGTCACCGCCACTACAATCACCCCCGCCGCTGCCGCCACCGCAGCGTCTTTGTCAGTGCTTGCCACCAAAATCGCCGACGCCGCCGTCGCCGCCGCCAACGCTTCCACTAATAACGCCAATTTTGGAGCCGCCGCGCTCACCGCTCTTGCCTCCGCCGCCACCGAGGCGCTCAAAGCTATAAAGAATCTTCAAATACAGTTGCAAACTAGCCTTGAGAATTATGATATGTCAGATCTTACTAAACGTCTTGCAAAAGCGACAGATTTGGAAAAGAATGCCAAGGTTATTATCGGATATAAATCTTGGATAACTAGAGATCAACTACAAGAAAATCCGAGTCAGATTAAATTTATTGAGTTGAGTGTAAATAGCTCTGATTACAACAATTTGATTGATGTTAATGTAGGATACTATTTAGCACCTGAAGGTGGTGACGCCGATTGGAAGGAAGGAAGAACTGTGCAGGCTTGGATTGAATCTATAAATGTGAAAAGCATTTTTAATGGAAATTATACATTTGAAACTAGCAAGGCGACCGCCGTTGCAGTGGATGTTTTAAAAGTTCCTGCCCAAGTCCAAAATGAAGCGGCGATTCCATTGGAATTATCTGCCGGTGCAGTTGATACATCTGGCGACATTAGATACAAATTTGATGAACCTGAAACTGGAGACGCCACTAAAAATTTTAAAATCGTTTACAAGAAAAATGGTTCTCCAACTCCAATAGCTACTTATTACTTTTCGACACGTTATGGAAACGATCAAGGTCTGAAGAAAAGATTTGAGGTAATTATCTATAAAACTGGAGTGGTGCCAGATGGTGGTCGTGCATTGACAACCGCCGGTAACAGTGGATCATATACTGAAGTATCAGTTGATAATTTTAATACCATCTATATGGCGCACAAGATTGAAGTCGGCTACGATTTTGGAGATTTAATAACAGCCGACATCTATAATATTGGCATCACCGGCGTCTTAGCCACCGTGTATAAAACTCTTAACTTAGTTCCTGCCAAGCCAGCTACAATTGATACAATCGCATTCTCTGTAGGCACTGGTGTATATGCCAACGACGATATTGTGACATACACCATTTCAAACAATGGATCAGCCATTGAAAGCTTATATTCATTGGATGTGTTTGGCAATCTTCTTTTGCCCACCAGTGTAGAACCAGTCACGCAATTTACATTTGAAACGAACAAGACAATCTACAGCGGTTCTGTGGTTAATGCTATAAGCACCGTAAAGTCTGATGGTACTCTAACGACGTTGTACACTGACAAATCTTCACCTGCTCTATTTAATGCTCAATTTAAAGATGTTAACACAAATGCTTTGACATTTAAACCTCCATCAAGAGTAGTTAAAGGCGGAGACTTAAGCGCGGCTCAACCCGACTACCTTGTCTCTAACGTGATTAGCTGCGAAGCCAGCGGATCTACTGTCCGCAATGGTGCTGCTGTTCCCGATAAAACAGTTATCGTATTAAAATATGATACATCGGAAGCAAAGAGCAGAGGCGGTTCAACTGCCGGATTGCAAGCCGTGTTTGCTATATTGTACAGCAAGCAAACTACGCAACAAAATGTTCCCTCTTATTGTTTAAAGACAGTTTCTCAAGCTACCACGGCATTGCCTCCTGTAGTAAGATAAATATTTTTTCATGAAAGGGTGTGTTAATTTTATTGATTTTATTTAGAAAGTAAAGTATTATATTATTTTGATTAAAATAATATATTATAATATATTATAATGCAAGCCCATTTAGAATACTTAAATCAGGTTGCCCTACAATTGCGAAGAAAAAACAGACAAATGCAGATTAATCTTCACAACGCATCCGTTGCCGCAGCAAATGCAGCAGCTAGAGCTGCTGCCGAGCAAGCTGCCGCCGAGCAAGCTGCTGCCGAGCAAGCTGCCGCCGAGAAAGCTGCCGCCGAACAAGCTGCTGCTGAGCAAGCTGCCGAACAAGCCGCTGCTATGAAGACCGCTGTTGCGAAGGCCGCTGCTGCGAAGGCTTCTTCTATGAAGGCTGCTGCTAAAAAATCTGATGCCACTCGCACTGCCGTTATTTCTGCGGCAGGCGTCGCTATTGCTGGTGTTGCCGGTGTTGCGGTTGCTCGCGCAATTTCAACAACCGCCGCCGAGAAAGCTGCCGCCGAGCAAGCTGCTGCCGAGCAAGCTGCTGCCGAGCAAGCTGCCGCCGAGCAAGCTGCCGCCGAGAAAGCTGCCGCCAAGAAAGCTGCTGCCGAGAAAGCTGCTGCTGAGCAAGCTGTTTACGAAGAAGCTTCCACTCCTAAAAATGTTTTTTTAAATGCGTTCAATACATCTCAACCCGAAAATATAACTTTAACAATAACCCCCGGCGTTTCTCACGAAAAAGCTTCCCCTAAAAATGTTTTTTTTAATGCATTCGCTGGCTGTGCCGTTGAAGTAAAACCTAGCGTTGAAGTAAAACCTAGTGTTGAAGTAAAACCTAGCGTTGAAGTTAAAAATAACCAAGGAGCCTTGTTTTTAAACGCTTTAAAAAGACACCATTAAATAAATGTTGTAAATAAAAATTAAATTGTTAGAAAAATAAAAATATTATTTATAACAATTTACACGAAACACTCAAATAGTTGGATCAAGTTGAAAATTCAATCTTTGCTCCTCGTTTAATATTAAATGCTGAACACGTTCCTCCTAGCATTTCTATTACAAGCTCTCCTTTTCCTGGATAAGTTTTGCATTCATTTATTACACATGGTGGACAATTGCGATAAATTTTATTGATTTTTCCATTTTTAACAAAAATAACGTCCAAAGGAATTATACAATTCTTCATCCAAAATGAAGACTCTTGGGTCTTCATAACAAACAGTAAAGCGTCAAATTTTCCATCAAATTTTTTTCCCATCATTCCCATTTTAATTTCTCTCGGAGATCTTAAAACCTTTGTCTTGAATGTGTGTTGATTAATATGTGTTTGAATATACATATATTAATCATATATTATTATTTCAGTTGGGAACCAAAGCCAGCTTTTTCATTTCATCTATTTCTTTACTCTGTGTATTAACAATTCTTTTCGCAAACTCGCGAACGTTGTAGGAAATATTTGGTTTATCTAATAGATTTTCACTAGTAAATAAAGCCATATCATGATGTTCCGTCATTTCTTTTAAGTAGTTTACCTCTGTAATAGCAAATTGTTTTCTATAAAGCCAAAATGAAGCCGCAAAACAGATAAATAAAGGAATATAATAGTGATAACTTATAGTTCCATGCATTATATCTTGCATTAATACTTCCAGAATGCCCATTATAAATGCCATGCAAGCAGACAAGTAAACTTTACTTAAATTATTTGTGATATTTCCGAAATTATATGTCATAATAAGTGACATAATAAAATATTGTGTAATAAACCCTGTAATAATCATATAAAGCACTGCAAATTTTAAATTCATTTTCATAATAGTATAATATAATTATAGATAGATTAAAAATTATATTAACTCCTTTTTTTGTGCTTGCGCGTAGAATTCTTCTTTGAATAATAACCTCTAGTTTGTTTATTAGACCCTTTATTTATAAATCTAAAAATCTCTGATTTCTTATCACATATCATGTCAACAATATCTTGAAAATAACTGCGAAATTCTTTGCGCATTTTTAGCAATTCATCAATACAAATCCATCTTATTTGAGCCTTTTCAAATATTTTGGTTCGTTTAATGATTGCCGCGTCAAGTCGTTTTTGCAAAAAACGCTGGTTATTGTTGTAATAATACGGTAACGCTTCGTCGTAATTCATCTTAAATATATGCATTCGATAAGTAGTGTGACCGTTACTATTGTAATCAATGTTAAATGTGCCGTTGCGTTTCAACATCTTGGACAAATCCGCATCACTTCCTAAAAATCCGGTAAGTTCTTCGCCTCCCTCTCTTATAGCGGTTTGCATATATGTTTCACGATCGTCGGTTCCTCCTCCGAAATCGCTCCATCCTGGCGTGTCGCAATAATCGTGCTCCTTTCCAAATAAAAAATATAATTTATTTTTATGAATGCATGTTGGCAATATTCCAGCTCCCATAAATTAATGCAATATTATTTTTCTCTAGATAAATTATAAGATGACCAAAACTAGAAAAAATAATAAACTTGGTAAATCCAATAGACAAAACAGACCTATTAAACGCAATAAAAGGCGAACAAAAACAAAAACAAAAAAAACAAGTAAAATGCAAATACTAAAAAGCAAAACGCCAAAAGATATTGAACGCGTTAGTTTAGTTATTTCGGGCTCGTTAAAACGTAAACATGGAGCGCGCAATTTAGCAAAAGGTATTACAGATCCCATACACGGATTAAAGTCTTCTTATGCGCCAACTATTAATGAACAATTGGTGTCTTTAAAATCAATTCCAAGGGAGAAAATAGGGGATTGCAACAATGAAAATGCGTTTAAATTAAAAGAACCTCTAAAAATTTCCATTCCAGGTTCCATGTATGGTAAATATTGTTTCAAATATACTGAACCAGAAGCTAAAAAATTTTTGCTACACAATCTATCTGCAAACAAGCATATTAAACCTGAGGTGGTTGTTCCACCCATTCAAATGCAATCAAACTGTTGGTTTAATACAATGTTTGCAACTCTTTTTATTAGCGATAAAGGGCGCAAATTTTTCCACTATTTTAGAGAGTTGATGATAGAAGGCAAGCAAGCAACTGGCGCAAAAATACCGGAAAAGCTTGCAGATGCATTTGCTCTTCTTAATTTTGCAGTTGAATCGGCTTTAACTGGTTCAAAATATGCATATGAATTGAATACAAACAGTATAATAAAACAGATATACGAAAGCATTCCAGAACACTATCACAAAAAGATGCCCTATTTGGTGGGAGTAGATGAGGCAAGCAACCCCATTAGATATTATGGTAGTATTATTAATTATTTAGATGAACATTCACTGCAGTTTCTCTTTGTTTCCAAATTAGAAACCGATTGGAAAAAACGAATTAGCGCAGATGTAAAGGCGCTTTCTCATAAACCACACATTATAATACTTGAAATTTTTGACAAGGCGTCTGAAACTATGAATAAACCAGACACTTTCAAAGTGGGAGATGCAGAATATAAATTGGATAGCTGTGTTATAAGAGATACAACCCAACAACACTTTTGTGCAACTATTACGTGCGAAGGCGAAGAAATGGGTTATGATGGCATGAGTTTTCACAGATTGGTTCCAATGAAATGGAAAAACACTGTAAATACAAATAAAACGTGGGGATTTGAAGGATCAAATGACACAGATGGAACGCCGTTGAAATGGTCCTTTATGAACGGATATCAATTATTATTATATTATCGTGTAAAATAATGAGGTCAATGAGGTTTATTTTTTTATTTTCATATATTAACAATGACTTTAACAAGAAAAATAAACTATAAAAAACATAAAAAAACAAGAAGACAGAGTGGAGGAATGATGAAAGCTTTAAGGGGTGTGTTTAACCGGGGCGCGCCTGGGCCACCGCCTGGACCAAGACCCCCACTAATATCTGCAGATAATGTCCGACTGTTTAATGCACTAGGTCTTGGATGGCAAATTGCACCAGATTCCACTGATTATGAGATATTTAATGTTGCACAAAATGCAGATGACCTGACAATAAGAGGAGCTTATGCAACTATTGCAAATGCAATAAGACCATTAACAGAAGCATCGGCACCAGAAAGAAGAGATTATTTTGGTTTACGAATTTTATTAAGAGGTAAACGCGACAAGCTATTAAACCCACCTCTTAGACAAGATTATGACGACTTATTAAGGTATTATCCAAAAGTTCCTCTTCCTCCAGTTCCTCCTCCTCCAGTTCCTCTTCCTCCAGTTCCTCTTCCTCCAGTTCCTCCTTTAGGTTCAGGTGGTCCGCCGGCAAGAATACCAGGAGCTCCATTATCTATTCCCGTT
>Ga0209443_1001106_pt1 | contig 17432 bp, 14 predicted proteins | sample LauGreBMM110DCMD_2_FD_187571 | JGI IMG/M metagenome (GOLD analysis project Ga0209443, IMG submission 187571) | Freshwater lake microbial communities from Lake Michigan, USA - Su13.BD.MM110.DCMD (SPAdes) (version 2) | ecosystem: Environmental > Aquatic > Freshwater > Lake | place: Lake Michigan... | reverse complement strand
CAGTTGCAGGAATTTGTTCAGTTACATCCCCTTCAATAGATTTAGCTACAATGGAAGCCTTATCACCCCAAGCTAGTAAAACTATTTTTTTGGCCTTCATGATACTGCTAATACCTACTGTAATAGCAAGTTTAGGCACTTTGTTTAAATCATGGAATTCATAGGTGTTTGCTATTCTAGTTTGTTGGTCTAAATGAATGACTCTAGTTTTTGAATGAAAGCTAGAACCCGGCTCGTTAAAACCAATATGTCCATTTTTACCAATACCTAATATTTGTAAATCAATACCGCCTATTTTTTCAATAGTTTGTTCGTAGGCTATACAAGATTCTTTTAAGTTTTCTTTTGTCCATTCTCCATTTGGTAGGTGAATGTTTTTAGGATCAATATCTACTAAGTCAAATAAGTGACGGTGCATAAAGCTCCAATAACTTTGGTAAGCTGTTTTTTCAATAGGGTAGTATTCATCTAAATTTATGGTTACTACATTTTTAAAGCTAAGTCCTTCTTCTTTATGCAGTCTTACTAATTCTTTATACAATAAAATTGGAGTGGTACCTGTAGCCATTCCTAAAACACAGGGTAATTTTTTTGCTTGTTTCTCTTTAATTAATACAGCTATTTGAGCAGCTACAGCATTAGACCCTTCCGTTGAGTTTTTGTAAATCTGAACTGGAATTTTTTCAAAAGATTCTAGCATAAAAATATTTTTATATTAATCTACCTTGGTAATTTTTATCATATTAGTAGGTAAGTGCAATTGAACAGGGGTACTTCCCGTATTCACCACTATATCATCTTTTTTGACAAAACCATTTTTCTTTAAAATTTGAATTTGATCTTTGATAATACTATCTAAACTTTCTTCTTTATTATAATAGAAGGCTTTTACACCCCAGCTTAAGCTTAATTGATTCATTAAGCTCTTTTCTTTCGTGAAAATAAATAAGGGCGATTTAGGTCTGAAGCTACTTAACATAAAAGCAGTATAACCACTTTGCGTCATACCTACTAATGCTTGTGCATTACTTTCGTCAGATAGCTGACAACCACTATAACATAAAGCATCACTTATAAAGGAAGGAGAATGGGGTTGTGGCTTAAGGTCTTCAGAACGGTTGTATTTATAACCATGTTCTTCCACTTCATTGATAATTTTACGCATGGTCTCAATAACTAAAACAGGAAACTGACCTGTGGCGGTTTCTCCACTTAACATGACAGCATCAGCACCTTCAATAACTGCATTGGCCACATCAGTTATTTCACTACGATTAGGTTTAACTCTATCAATCATGCTTTCCATCATTTGTGTAGCCACAATAACAGGCTTAGCACGGTGTATACATTTTCTAATGAGTTCTTTTTGAATTAATGGAATTTTCTCTACTGGAAGCTCAACGCCTAAGTCGCCGCGGGCAATCATGATGGCGTCACTTGCAATAATAATATCTCTGATATTCGTTAAGGCTTCAGGCATTTCAATTTTAGCAATAATTTTTGCCTTGCTCTTATGTTTGTCTAAGATGGCTCTTAGCATTTCAATATCGGCTACTCTTTTTACAAAGCTTAAGGCTACCCAGTCTAATTCTTCTTTAATAATAAATTGGGTATCCTCTAAATCTTTTTCAGTAAGTGCAGGTAAAGAAATTTTTGTATCTGGTAAGTTAATTCCTTTTTTAGAAGAAATAATACCGCCCAAAGTTACTTTTACTTTTACATCACCATTTTTTTCTACACTATGTACTTTCACTTCTATCTTACCATCGTCAATCATGATTAAGTTGTTCACCACCACATCGCTAGCAAGGTTGGGGTAGGATACATATATTTTTTCAATCGTACCAATACATTTTTCGTTTGTGAAAGTGAGTATATCGCCTTCTTTTACTTCTAAGCGGTTATTTTCAATTTCACCTACTCTTAATTTAGGGCCTTGTAAATCACCCAATATGGCAATAGTGCATCCAAATTCTTCGTTGATGCCTCTGATATTATCTATAATTTTTTTCTTATCCTCGTGACTTCCATGAGAAAAATTTAATCTAAATACATTTACACCCGCAATCACTAAATTCTTTAATTGAGCATATGTATCACAAGCTGGGCCTACCGTTGCAACAATTTTAGTTCTGTGATGTGGTTGCTTAAATTCGTTTTTACTCATTTTGTTCTTTGGGGTTATTTTACTTTATTTATTTTTCGTTTTATATATCTTTCTATTTCTATTAATCTATCCCTAACTAACTGGCTAATATTTTTACAATTCTTAACCATTCTTCAGAAATTTTTTGTTTTGCTTTTACGGCGTTGTCTAGTGGTGTATATCTCATTTTATTATCTTCAATACCCACCATTACATTATGTGTTCCATTGATTAAACATTCAACAGCATGGTAGCCCATTCTGCTGGCAATTAATCGGTCAAGGCAACTAGGGGAGCCCCCTCTTTGAATATGACCTAAAATACACACACGCACATCTGCATTTGGTAATTTTTCCTTTATGAAATTACCCACCTGCGTACCACCGCCAAATTCATCGCCTTCTGCCACCACTATTAAGTTCACTAATTTTTTTCTTTTCTCTTTTTCAGTTAAAGAAGCAATCATGGCTTCCATATCTGTTTTTGTCTCTGGAATTAAAATATTCTCAGCACCTGTGGCAATTCCACTATGAAGTGCAATATAACCTGCGTCACGTCCCATTACTTCTACGACAAATAAACGGTCATGTGCATCTGCGGTATCTCTAATTTTATCAATAGCTTCTACTGCAGTGTTTACTGCTGTATCAAATCCAATGGTAAAATCACTTCCTGCAATATCTTTATCAATAGTTCCAGGTACACCAACACATGGAATATCAAATTCGTGACTAAATTTTTGGGCTCCTTTAAAACTTCCATCTCCCCCAATGACTACAATACCATCGATGCCTCTTTTCTTTAAATTCTCGTAGGCAGTTTTTCTTCCCTCTTTTTCAAAAAATGCAGCGCTTCTGGCTGTTTTTAAAATAGTACCCCCTCTTTGAATAATATTTCCCACCGACTTTGAGTACATTTCAAAAATATCATCCTCTATCATTCCATTATATCCCCTTGCTACTCCAAAAACTTGAAGCCCATGATAAATACTGGTTCTAACTACCGCTCTAATAGCAGCATTCATGCCGGGGGAGTCTCCACCAGAGGTTAAAACTGCGATTTTGCTTACTTTTTTAGCAGACATAATTTTCAATTGAGCATTAATGTATTGATTTACAATATCCAACCAATACGATGTAAAAGAAACCGAGCTACAAATTTAATCAATTGAGCCCAATTTTCCATTCAATTTATGAACAGTTTTACCATACTAACGCATTTTATTAAAACCTAAGAATTTAGATCTAATGTGAACCTAATCAAAGAATTACAATATAATTCAGCTAGCAAAGCTCTATTATTTATTTATTAAATGTATTTCAGCCATCATACAGCGTGTACTTCCGCCCCCTAAGGCTTCAATGGTAGGGATAGCTATGGGAAGAAGGGGATTGTATTTTTCTAAGCTTTTTAGCTGTGCTGCATTTAGCGAACTATGGGCTTGCTCTGACATAATTAAATAAGGTTTTTCAGCTATGTCGAATACTTGTAACATATTACCAGCAAAATGATTCAGTTGATCTTGGCTAATCTCAATGACTTCTTTATGGGTTTGTACAAAGCTATCTAGTAGCATTTGTTTTTCTTGTTCATTGGCAATACTCTCTAAACAAATTACCACAAATTGATTAGCCATACACATCATTACATTGGTATGATAAATGGGTTGTACTTTATCATCTACTGCTTTAAAAGCAATTGGTTTGAATTGCATTTTATCGCACCAAGAAATAAAGGCCTCTTTATCTAATCTTTCAGATAAGCAGCCATAGGCTATTTTATTTTGGTGATCTAGCACCATACTTCCCGTGCCTTCTAAAAATTTTCCTTCTTTTTCCAAGTCGGTTAAATCAAGTACATTTTCAATTTTATAATTAGACTGTAAAAATTCTATTACGCTTAATTTTCTTTCTGCTCTTCTATTTTCTGCAAACATGGGATACAAACAAAGGGTTCCATCAGCATGGGTAGAAATCCAATTATTAGGAAAAATAGAATCGGGGGTAGAAGGGTTTTGCGTGTCTTGAACCACTTTTACTAATATTTGATGGGCGCGTAATTTTTCCACCATCGTATCGAATTCAGCAATAGCCAGTTCATTGGCATTTTCAATATTAATATTGGATTGAAAAAAATTATTAGAAGCTGTTTGCTGATTAAAATAAAATTGATAAGGTCGAACCATTAAAATTTCCATATCCTACTTTTATTAAAATAAATTATATTAGATAGCCGTTCTTTCTAAAGGCATGCTCATGCAATGAAAGCCACCTCTTGCTCTGGACAATTCTGCAGAAGGCATAAGTATAATGGTGTTTTGAATAGTACTAGGACTTTTTTTTCCTTTTTCAAAATCTATTAATAATTCTTTTACATGCACTACTTCAAAACCCTTGTTTTTAAAGGCTTCTACCGTTTTATCGTTGCGGTCATAGCCAAGCACCACCCCTTCTTTTAAAGCAAGCAGATTGCAAGAATCTGTCCATTGTTCTCTGGCATTATAAGGAAATTCATTATTGCCAGAATATATAAATTGGGCTCCATTTTTACAACCAAAATCTTCTCTGCTTATTTCATCTAATAGTTGTTCTAAATCGTAAATAATAGTAGGACTGTCTTGTTTTGATCTTTCAAATTTCCAAATAGTCACCGATTCTTTTTGAGTGTTCTTAAAAAATTGACTTACTTGATTATTTTCATGACTTTGTAAGCCCTCTTTAGAAAAATTACCTAAAATAACCCAGGTATCTTTTTTTACCTGTGTAAAAATGGTATCAATATGCATGTAGTCTCTTTTTTTAGGAATTTTTACAATGCTTATTTTATCCACCAATGCTTTACTAAATAAAATTTCGGAGAGTTGAATGGCAGCACTCATGCTTGTTCTTTCACTTACCCCTATAATTACATGCTGTGGTGAAATCATCATGATATCACCTCCCTCAAGGGTTACTTTTTCATCATTCTCTTTTTCATTTAAAAGCGCAATGGGGTCTTTTTGTGAAAGTTCAATAATAAATGAACTACTATTTTTAAATAATGGGTGATGATGAAATAAATATTTTGCAAATAAGGCTTCTCTTTTTCTTGCTAGTTTGGCGGGTTTATTTAAAACCAAATGATCCTTGATCACAATACCAATATCTCTTGTAAAAATAAAATTAGGAATAGGAGGGAAGATGAGTTCATTTTGTTTATCGACACCCGATAAAAAAGTGGAAGCTAGTTTGGCTGGGGTATATTTTTTTAAATCCTCTTGTAATTGATAGCTGCAGCCCTCAATAGCCGCCACCGCTGCAATAAGTTGATTTTTAATATCGGCATCATTTAAAATACTCGCTAATAACCATTCTATTTCTAATACTTTTTCAGAGCCGTGAAATTGAGGATGACCTGGTTTGTAAAAGGCACGATCGTTTTTGGGGTCGTCAATGAAAGCCATACTTGGTTTCATTTTTTCAGGGTCTAAAAAATAGAGCAGTAGTTTTGTATAATAATCGTATTCGTTTTCGCGAATACTTTTTAGATGAACAATGTCTTCAAATAACCAATCCTGTGCTTTAGACGGAATTACCTTGCCTAAGCCTTTATCGGGGCTGTGGACGAGTAGTCTTTTAAGTTCACCAATTTCTGAATGAACAGACAATATATTTTGTTGCATAGGAACAATTATTAAATTAAATTTAACCCTTTTTATTTGCTTTCCAATATCAATAAATCGTTAAAGGCTATCTCGTATTCCTTGTTCATAGACCTAATTAACGCATTTTTATCTTGGTAGCTTTTCTCAATAACATGCATTTTGGCTGGGTCTGCATAAATAGCAGAATTGGCCATTTCTAATTCAATGGCGGCTTTTTCGGTATGCAATATTTCTATATTATGCTCTATTTGTGAGATGACTTTTTGTAATTTTTGTATTTGCTTTTGTAAGTCTTTGTCAATGGCTTGAGGCTTTATTTCTACTGGCGCGGCAGTTTCTTGTTTAGCTTGCTTGCGCGTGTCTTTAGATCCAGTATTTTTAATAGGTTCTGCTAATTGAGCTTTTTGTTTAGCCATTCTCTCTTTCCACTCTAACCATTCTTTATAATCACCTTTGAATTCAATAATTTTTTCATCTTCAATTTCCCAAATTTTATTAGCAGTCTTTGAAATAAAATAACGGTCGTGACTTACTAATATAATCGTACCATCATATTTCTTAAGGGCTTCTGCTAATAATTCAACGGTTACCATGTCTAAGTGGTTAGTAGGCTCATCTAGCATTAAGAAATTGGCCTTACTAATAATGGTTTTAGTAAGGGCAACTCTTGCTTTTTCTCCCCCACTTAATACTTTAATTTTTTTATCAATCTCATCGCCTCCAAATAAGAAACAACCTAATAAGGCGCGTAGTTCTAATTCAGTATTTTTGGTGCCACATTCTTGTACTTCTTTTAAAATAGTATTATTTAGGTTCAAAGATTCTAATTGGTGTTGCGCATAAAAACTCTCTTCTACATTATGTCCCCAAACTCTTTCTCCATCAAATTTTTCCATGCCTGCCACAATTCTAAGAAGGGTAGACTTTCCTTTTCCATTGGCGCCAATAAGTGCAATTTTATCACCTCTTTCAATTTCCGCAAAGGCATTGTCTAAAATTTGAACATTCGGGAAAGCTTTGCCTACACCTTTTAAGTCTACTAATACTTTTCCTGGTGTTTTATCTATTGCAAAATTGATTCTAATATTAGGTCTCTCAATTTTAACATCTTCAATCACATCTAATTTATCTAATCGCTTTTGAATAGACTGAGCCTGCGCTGCTTTAGAAGCCTTGGCTTTAAATCTTTCAATAAACTTTTCTTGTTGCTTGATATAATCTTGTTGATTCTCAAAAGCGCGTTGTTGTATTTCTACTCTTTGTTCTTTTTCAATTTCATAATGCTCATAATCGCCCGTATAAAAATGTAATTGTTGTTGATACACTTCTACAATTTTATTCACCATTTTATTTAAGAAATATTTATCGTGACTTACAATAACTACACTTCCTTTATAATGCAATAAATATTTTTCTAACCATTCGATACTCGGTAAGTCTAAGTGGTTGGTAGGCTCATCTAATAATAATACATCGGGTTGTTGCAAGATCATTTTAGCAAGTAGAACACGCATTCTCCAACCTCCACTAAATTCTTTGTAGGGGCGAGATAAATCCTTAATCGCAAAACCTAGTCCGTGTAAAACTTCTTCTGCTTTATGGTTAATATTATAGCCATCTAGTAAATCTATTTCGTGTAAGGCATCGGTGTATTTAATGAGTAAATCATTGTCCTCGGAATTCGCTTCTAATTCTTTGCCTAGTTGTTCTACTTCTTTTTCTAGTTCACGTACTCTTTCAAAAGCGCCCAAGGCCACTTCGGTAATAGATTCGTTGGTGTCAAAACTTAATAAGTCCTGGTGTAAATAGCCAATGGTGGTATCCCTTCCTTTTTCAACCGTTCCTTTGCTGGGGGTGAGTTGCCCTACTAAAATTTTCAATAAAGTAGACTTCCCCGTTCCATTATATCCAATTAAACCAATGCGTTCGCCTGGTTGGATGGACCAATTCGCCTCACTCACAATTACTCTTGCCCCAAACTCAAATGTCAGATTCTGTAAACCTATTAGCATATTTTTTCAATTCAGACCGCAAAGTTAGCAAGTTGGACAATCTAATTATGCATAAATTTGGAAAAAGATTCTATGAAGCCCTTTTTCTTTATCCTTTTTGCCTTTTCAGTGATGGCTTGTGATAGTCCCGAAGACCCTGCTATCAATAAGCAGCTATGGGCCTTTAGCCCTCAAAATAACCAAGGAAGTTTTGACAAAGCCCTGATGCCATTATTAAATAATTACCAAGAATTATTAAAAGGGGTAGCGGCAGGTGATACCGCTTATATTTTTAATGCGGCAAAAACACTTATTCAATTAACCGATTCTTTCCCTGCTTCTGCCATTAGTTTTAAAGATAGTTTATTGCATGAGCAGGCTAAACAATCTTTAAATAATATCAATGCTGAATTACAAGGCCTAATGGCTGAACAAAGTTTGCCCGCTCTACATATGGCCACGCATATGCTATCTATTCAGTTTTTGAATTTACTAGCCACAGTGGGCTATCAAGAAAAGAATATTTATGTATTTAATGTGCAGGATGAAAAACTAGAAGATGGAATGATTTGGTTTGGATGGAATAAGACAAGTAATGATCCTTTTCATTCCAACAGAAAAGGCGAAATAGTGGCGCAGCAGTTATTACAAGAATAAGGCTATTGGCTTGGTTTTTTTAGTTCAAAAATAATCATGGCATTTACACTTAAAGTAGAGGTAATATAAATTTCTTGTCTACTTGTTCCATCTTTTACAACCATCAGTGCGGTATTGGGAGGCACAGTACCTAAATTATGTGCAACAATAATAATTTCATGACGGTTATTGTCTTTATTGAAATTGACATCAAAATGTGTGGCCTTGTAGCTTAATCTTTTATTTTCTAGCAATAAAATTTTATTATCAAAAACCATAATGGTATCGTTGTCAATAGTACCATTATCGTATAAGTCAATGCTAATGGAAGGGCTATTGACAATGACTTGTTTGACTAATTTATTTTCTCTTCCTACTAAAACCCAAGGCAGTATTTGGCCAGAAGACTTACTGGCGCTGGTATTTGGGCTAGCACTCGTTTCATTAATAGCAGCTGCTTTAGTATTCTCTTGTAAAGCATTCACTGCACTAGCTGGAGCAGCAGCTGTTTGAATAGGAGTGCTAGTAGAAGCCTGAATAGGATTTACTTGTGTAATATTTGACTTCGTGGTTGTATTTGACTTTGTGGTAGTACTTAGCTTTACTGTATTCGTTAACTTAGAAGTATTCGTCTGATTGGTCTTAGTAAGTACTTGTTTGACTAGTTCTGTTTGTTTAGCAGGCTTAGTTTTATTTTCTTTGGCAACTATTTTATTAGCAGTAGCTGTTTTAGAATCTGAAGATTTAGCAGTAAACTCTTTTACAATAAGGCCTTCCTTTTCTAAATACACTTTTCCGCCACCGCAATCTTTGCCAGAGAGTTCGTTCATAGCTGTATAACTACCTTCTAAAATTTCATAACCTCTCACCACTCGGTAGTTCAAAAAATTAGACATTAAACAGGCTTCAAAATTTCCTACCAATTTCTTCTTATTTAAACTTGTTTCTGTAATACTTACTAGCTGCGTATTTTCTGAATGCATTCCAGTAGCCAATGCATTGGCTGTAAAATTATTTGAAATTTTAGAATAGGTAATGGCTGTAAGGGTATGGTCGGGGTTTTCTTTAATAACAATTTCGTAGGTAACAATTTTACCATCGAGGTCACGACTAGGTGTAAAATACCCTTTCCATTTCCCAGTTAGGTCTTGGCCCATAACGAGGGTGGGTAAGCATAAGGGTAGCAATAAATATACTAGGCGGCGCATATTACAAAGCTATGTATAAAATATGAACCGCATTTGTTAGCTTTGCAGACATATATTATAGTAAAAAACATGGTTCAAATTCAATTTCCAGACGGCGCGGTGAGATCCTATGAAAAAGGGATAACTGCATTAGGTATCGCTAAATCTATCAGCGAAGGATTAGCAAAGAAAGTATTAGCAGCTTCAGTAAATGGAGAGGTATATGATGCTACGCGTGCTATTAACGAAGACGCTGCCTTAAAATTATTAACCTGGGACGACGCCGATGGTAAAAATACTTTCTGGCATTCTTCTGCGCATTTATTAGCAGAGGCCGTAGAAATGCAATTTCCAGGTGCTAAATTTTGGGTAGGACCCGCACTAGAGAAAGGCTTTTATTATGATATCGACTTAGGAGATAAAACCATTAGAGAAGAAGATATTTTATTACTAGAAAAAAAGATGAATGAATTAGCAAAACAAGCAAACGCCTATATCCGAAAGGAAATGTCAAAAGCAGAAGCGACCGCTTATTTCACAGAAAAAAAGGATGAATACAAATTAGATTTATTATCGGGCTTGGAGGACGGCAGCATTACTTTTTACTCCCAAGGTGCTTTTACCGATTTATGTCGTGGGCCACATATTCCAAATACTTCTTTTATCAAAGCCATTAAAATTACCAATATTGCAGGAGCGTTTTGGAAAGGAGATGAAAAAAATAAAATGTTGACAAGGGTGTATGGAATTACTTTCCCGAATCAAAAAGAATTGGATGATTATTTATTGCTTTTAGAAGAAGCTAAAAAAAGAGATCACCGTAAATTAGGAAAAGAATTAGGCATTTATACCATGGATGATGATGTAGGGCCGGGTCTTCCTTTATGGATGCCGAACGGAACCATTATTATTGAAGAACTAGAAAATTTAGCCAAACAAACAGAAGAGGATGCAGGCTACAAGCGAGTAGTGACGCCACATATAGCTAAGGAGAGTATGTATATTAAGAGTGGTCACTTACCTTATTATGAAGATAGTATGTTCCCTCCGATGGAATTAGATGGCACCAAATATTATTTAAAAGCAATGAACTGTCCGCATCATCATAAAATTTTTGATGCAGAACCTAAAAGCTATAAAGACATGCCACTTCGTTTAGCGGAGTATGGAACTTGTTATAGATATGAACAAAGCGGAGAATTATTTGGACTTATGCGTGTGCGTTGTTTACACATGAATGATGCGCATATTTATTGTACCAAAGAACAATTTGCACAAGAGTTCAAAGCAGTGAATGAAATGTATTTAAAGTATTTCAAAATTTTTGGAATTGATAAATACGTGATGCGTTTAAGTTTACATGATCCTAAAAAATTAGGACAAAAGTATATTAATGAACCTGAACTTTGGTTAGAAACTGAAGCCATGGTGCGTGCGGTATTAATTGAAACAGGTACGCCTTTTGTAGAAGTGCAAGACGAAGGTGCTTTTTACGGACCAAAAATTGATGTTCAAATTTGGAGTATCATAGGAAGAGAATTTACATTGGCTACTAACCAAGTCGATTTTGCACAAGGAAAAAGATTCAACCTAAGCTTCACCAATAAAGACAACGAACCTGAAACACCCTTAATTATTCACCGCGCGCCTTTAGGAACACACGAGCGTTTTATTGGATTTTTATTGGAGCACTATGCAGGTAAGTTCCCCGTTTGGTTAGCACCATTGCAAGTGAAAATTTTACCAATTAGTGATAAGTTTATGCCTTATGCGGAACAAGTGTTTGCGCAATTTAAAAAAGCAGGGGTGCGGGTGGAAATTGATGACAGAAATGAAAAAATTGGAAAGAAGATTAGAGATACTGAAATCATGAAAGTGCCTTATATGCTGGTGATTGGCGAGAAAGAAGTTGCTGAAAATAAGTTATCTATTAGACGTCAAGGAAAAGGCGATTTAGGTATGCAAGACAAGGATTTATTTCTAAATCAGGTGCTGGAAGAAATCAAAGAAAGATTAGCGCCTATATCATAACAAAGACTATCTTTACACAACTTAATAAACGTTTAATTACTTAATGGCATTACCGAACAGAGGACCCAGATTTAACCCAAGGTTTCAAAGACAACAAGAACCAGAGCATCGCATTAATGATCGCATTCGAGTTCCACAAATCAGATTAGTTGGAGACAACATTACAGTGGGTGTTTACAATACTCAAGAAGCGCTGAAAATAGCTGCAGACCAAGGTTTGGACCTAGTGGAGATTTCTCCAACTGCCGATCCCCCAGTATGTAAAGTCATTGATTATAAAAAATTCCTTTACGAGAAAAAGCGTAAGGAAAAAGAGATGAAAGCGAATTCAAAACAATCTGAGATTAAAGAGATTCGTTTTACGCCAGGCACCGATGACCACGATTTTGATTTTAAAGCAAAACACGCAGAGAAATTTTTACAAGATGGCAATAAGGTGAAAGCCTATGTTCAATTTAAAGGTCGTGCCATTATGTTCCAGGACAGAGGTCAACTACTTTTATTGAAATTTGCAGAGCGCTTAGCCGAGGCTGGTACTTTGGAAAGTATGCCTAAATTAGAGGGTAAGAGAATGTTTGCTATTTTCCAACCTAAAGCAGGCGGGAAGAAGAAGCCTACATCTTAGTTCAGATATAGAGTTCAGTTAATGAGTTAATTGATTGATTTTCAATCTATTTATACAATGAGTCATCCCAATGCAAGGAATGGCTCATTTTTTTTGCCATCTCGCTATTTGCACGTACCTTCGCCATCCATTTCCCACAAGGCTCAACAAGTGCACTGCCTGAGCAGCGCCGCCAGTAGGGAGTAATCGTAAAAGATTATATAATGCCAAAAGTTAAAACTAACTCGAGCGCGAAAAAGCGTTTCAAAGTTACCGGAACCGGTGAAATCACCTTCCAAAAAGCCTTCAAAAGACACATTCTTACCAAAAAATCTACAAAGCGCAAAAGAGCGATGAGAAAAAAAGGACTTGTTGGGTCAACTAACAAAGACTTCGTTCTTCGTCTATTAAGATTAAAAGGATAAATTAAAAGAATAGTCAAACACTTAACCAGACTAAGGTTTATTTAAACAAAATTCAATTCACCGGATCCCATCATTCACTTTGATAACTAGGATTCAAAAAAATATTAATTATGCCACGTTCAAAAAATGCCGTTGCATCGAGAGCAAGAAGAAAAAAGATATTCGAACAAGCGAAAGGTTTTTATGGTAAACGTAAAAACGTTTATACCGTTGCCAAAAACGTATTAGAGAAAGGTTTGACTTATGCTTATGTAGGGCGTAAGTTGAAAAAGCGTGAGTACCGTACTTTATGGATTGCGCGTATTAATGCAGCAGTGCGTGAAGAAGGTCTTACTTACAGCGAATTTATTAACCTTTTATCAAAGAAAGGATCTGATTTAAACCGTAAGGTTTTAGCAGACTTAGCAATGAACGAGCCAGCAAGCTTCAAAGCCTTGGTTCAATCGGTTAAGTAATTTTCCTCTAAAGATTTTAAAGCTCCAGTCCGACTTTGTCGAATTGGAGCTTTTTTATTTTCACCCAATCTTCAACACTCAGTCCCGCCCAAACTCCGCCCAAAATTTCCGTCTCCAATATCCGTTCAAATAACTATTTTTGTGCTCTAAAAATAACAAGCTAACAACCCTGTTTATAAATGAATAATACCTACACCTCGTTGGTTAATCAAACCTTTCATTTTCCCCAAGAAGGTTTCGATGTGGATGATAATGGTTATTTACAATTTAATGGACTTGATCTTAAAGCCATCATTGAAAAACATGGCACTCCATTAAAGTTAACTTACATGCCTAAAATTGGTATGCAAATTAAAAAAGCAAAGCAAATGTTTGCTGCTGCTTTTAAGAAACATAAATACGAGGGAGATTACTTTTATTGTTATTGTACCAAGAGCTCACACTTTTCATTTATTGTGGAAGAGGCCTTGTCTCACAATGTACATTTAGAAACTTCTTTTGCTTACGATATTGATATTATTAACCAATTGTATAAGCGTAGAAAAATTAATAAAGATATTTTTATTATTTGTAATGGCTACAAGCAGAAATTATACATGAGTAGAATTTCTAAATTAATTAATACAGGTTTTAAAAATGTAATACCTGTTTTAGATAATAAAGAAGAGTTACAATTTTATAAGCGTAATACCAAAGAGCCTTTTAAATTAGGTATTAGAGTGGCTTCAGAAGAAGAGCCTAGTTTTCCTTTCTATACTTCACGTTTAGGTATTAGGGCAAAGGATATTCTTGAATTTTATGTAGATGAGATTGAGGGTTATGAAGATAAGTTTCAATTAAAAATGTTGCATATCTTTTTAAACAAGGGTATTAAAGACGATATCTATTATTGGTCTGAATTAAACAAGATCATCAACTTGTATTGCCAGCTTAAAAAAATATGTCCTGAATTAGACTCTATTAATATTGGAGGAGGTTTCCCTATTAAGCATTCATTAGGTTTTGAATATGATTATCAATTCATTATTAATGAAATTGTATCGAATATTAAAAAAGCATGTAAGAAGGCAAAAGTGCCAATGCCAAATATTTATACTGAATTTGGAAGCTATACGGTGGGAGAGAGTATGGCGCATATTTACAAGGTACTTGCTGAAAAGAAACAAAACGATAGAGAGTGTTGGTATATGATCGATTCTTCTTTTATTACCACTTTACCTGATACCTGGGGTATTGGTGAAAAGTTTTTGATGTTGCCGGTAAATAAATGGGAGAATGATTACCAACGTGTGGTATTAGGAGGGCTTACTTGCGATAGTCATGATTATTATGATTCAGAAGAACATATCAATGAGGTATTCTTACCTAAATTGAAAAATGACTTATTAGAAGACAAGGCTGAAGAGAATAATGAATCTTTATATGTAGGATTTTTCCATACAGGTGCTTATCAAGATCAAATTAGTGGCTATGGTGGCATTAAGCATTGCTTGATACCATCTCCGAAGCATGTGATTGTAGAAAAAGATGCTAAAACCGGAAAGCTAGTCGATTGGGTATATGCTAAAGAACAAACTGCTAAATCAATGCTTAAGATACTGGGCTATTTAAGATAGTCTCGAATATAGTCTCGAAATCTATTAATTTTTACGATTTTACTCTATTTTCAAGCAATTATGGCATATTATCTTATTATTAACTGCCTAAAAGTCTTGAAAACAAATTTGTAAGAGATTTCCAAATCACCTAATTTTGACTCAAATAGTAGATGTTATGTACCCTGAAGAGTTTGTATTACCGATGAAGGCTGAATTAGTTGATAATGGTTTTGAAGATTTAACAACAGCAGCTGAAGTGGAAAATGCAGTTAAACAAAAAGGTACAACATTAATTGTGATTAATTCGGTTTGTGGTTGTGCTGCTGGTGCTTGTAGACCAGGTGTTTTAATGGCAGTAGCCAATGCAACTCAAAAACCAGATCGTATCACAACTAGTTTTGCAGGATTTGACATAGAAGCGATTAATAAAGTAAGAGAATTACACTTACCTTATCCTCCTTCTTCTCCAGCAATTTTATTATTTAAAGATGGTCAGTTAGTGAATATGGTGGAAAGACACCAAATTGAAGGCCGACCTGCTCAAGTAATCGCACAGCACTTAATTTCAGTGTTTCAAGAACATTGTAATTAATTCAAAAATATTGATAAACGCTTTTTGTTTTTAGATGGGTTAGTAAACACGGCCGCACTTTCTAGTGTGGCCTTTTTTTTTCGTACATTGCATTACCTTATTTATATCAAACTATGTATCCCAATTTATATTATTTAGTCGATGACTTAGTGGGTGTGAAACTAAATGGATTAAAGCTTATCAATTCATTTGGTTTTTTTGTAGCCATCGCCTTTGTGGCCTCTGGTTATGTCCTTTACCTTGAATTAAAAAGAAAGGAAGCATTAGGGGAGTTTACGTCTAAAGAAGAAAAAATTATTGTGGGAGCACCTGCTTCTACTGCTGATTTAATTACCAATTTTATTTTTGGCTATTTGTTTGGTTATAAGATAGTTGGAGCCTTTACCATTGAAAATGCTTTAAATAATACACAGGCCTTTATTTTATCCTTAGAAGGAAATATGCTAGCAGGTTTACTAATAGGTGGTTTAATGGTTTATGTAAAATGGAGAGAGAAAAATAAAGAGAAATTAGCTAAGCCTGAAACCAGGACCTTTACTGTATGGCCGCATGATAGAGTAGGCGAAGTGGTTTTACAAGCTGCCTTATGGGGTTTTTTAGGGGCCAAAATTTTTCATAACTTAGAAAATATAGATGAATTAGTTAAAGATCCTATTGGATCACTTATTTCATTTAGTGGATTAACTTTTTATGGGGGTTTAATTTTAGCCACCATTGGTGTCATTGTATACATCAGAAAACATAATATTCGAGTAATACATTTTGCAGATGCTATGGCGCCCACTATGCTATTTGCTTATGCAGCTGGAAGAATAGGATGTCATATTAGTGGTGATGGCGATTGGGGTATTGTAAATTTAGCACCTAAGCCTTTTACATGGTTACCTGATTGGACCTGGTCTTCCACCTATGCGCATAATGTTTTGAATGAAGGGGTGCCAATTAATGGATGTGTTGGAAATTATTGTAATGAACTTCCTGCTGCTGTTTTTCCAACTACCTTGTATGAAATAATCATCATGTTTGCCTTATTTGCTATCATGTGGTCGTTTAGAAAAAAAATTACGCAACCAGGTATACTTACTGGTATCTATCTAATTTTTGCAGGAGGGGAGCGTTATTTTATTGAAAAAATTAGAGTGAATAATAAATACATGTCACTTCCTTTTCAACCAACCCAAGCAGAACTTATTTCTACTTTTTTAATACTTATTGGAATTGTATTTTTGATTCAATCAAAACGTTGGTTCCCTAAAACTATTGTTAAACCATAAATAATTTTTATGCCGTCATTTGATATTGCTAGCTCTGTAGATATTCAAACATTGGATAATGCAGTAAACATTGTGAAAAAAGAAATCACCAATCGTTTCGACTTTAAAGGCAATCATGTTGTGATTGATTTAAATAAGAAAGATTATATGTTAAAATTAGAATCAGATTCTGAAATGAAAATTCAGCAAATTGTAGATGTATTGTTAAGTAGATCGATGAAACAAGGTATTGATGCCTCGGCCTTTGATTTCTCGAAAGAGGCCTTTCCTAGTGGTAAAATTTTCAAAAAGGACGTTTCTGTAAAAAATGGCCTAAAGCAAGAAGACGCCAAAAAGGTGGTCAAACTCATTAAAGAAAGTGGCTTAAAGGTGCAGGCGGCCATAATGGACGATATTGTACGTGTTACAGGCAAGAAAATTGATGATTTACAAGATGTTATAGCAGCTTGCAGGGCGGGTAATTTGGGCCTTCCTTTACAGTATATCAATATGAAATAAGAGGGAATAGCCCTTTTTAGCGTTTAAAATTTGGCTACAACCTAGGTTTTGGTTAAATTTGCGTCCTATTAAATAAATTGTACGGCAAAACCCGTGCATCCTTAAAAATCATAATTATGAGAGAAGGTATCCATCCAGAAGCGTATCGTTTTGTAGTGTTCAAGGACATGAGTAATGGTATGCAATTCTTAGGCAAATCAACTGCACAAACCAAGGAAACAGTATTGTTTGAAGACGGTAAAGAGTATCCAGTTATTAAATTGGAGATTTCTAACACTTCACATCCTTTTTACACTGGTAAAAACATGTTGGTTGACACCGCTGGTCGTATTGATAAATTCAACAAGCGTTA
>Ga0209443_1001104_pt1 | contig 17453 bp, 9 predicted proteins | sample LauGreBMM110DCMD_2_FD_187571 | JGI IMG/M metagenome (GOLD analysis project Ga0209443, IMG submission 187571) | Freshwater lake microbial communities from Lake Michigan, USA - Su13.BD.MM110.DCMD (SPAdes) (version 2) | ecosystem: Environmental > Aquatic > Freshwater > Lake | place: Lake Michigan... | reverse complement strand
CTCGGCTACAAATTTTCCATCTATAATTTGACCCATAATTTTAATCTATTTTTTTCGCTTTTTCGTTGCTACAGGGGCAGCATCACCTAAGGCTAAACATTCTTCTAAAGTTAAATCCTCTGGTTTTCGGCCTTTCGGTATTTTAACATTTCGCTTTCCAATTTGGATATATGGACCATACATTCCATTGACAATTTTGACAATGTCATTATCAGGAAATTCTTTAATAAATTTATTGGCTTCTAAAGTTCTTTTAGCTAAAATTAATTCGATGGCGCGCTCTTGGGTGATACTCGTTAAATTATCTGTTTTGCCTAACGAATAATATTTACCGTTGTGTTTAACATAGGGACCAAAACGGCCTTTACCGGTTTCAATCAAATTTTCTTCAAAAAAGCCTAATCCAGCAGATTCAGCAGCCAATGCAGCACTTTTAATGATAAGTAATGCGGTTTCTAAATCAATGGTGAAAGGATCGAAATCAACAGGTATACTTGTAAATTTACCATCGATTTTAATATAAGGACCTAATTTACCCGCACCTATGATGACTGCTTGGTCTTCAAAAATTCCTATTTCTCTTGGTAATTTAGGTCGAGCTAAAAGTAAAATTGCTTCATCAAAAGTTAATGTAGCTATGTTATGATGGTTGCTTAAATTAGCGAAAGTGGGCTTGTCTTCATCTCCAGATTCTCCCAATTGTACAAATGGACCAAATCTTCCAAGGCGAACTGAAATTTTCTTACCTGATTCTGGGTCTAACCCTAATTCTCTTCCACCGCCTATGGAAGTTCTTGTTATGGACTTACTATCTTCAATGGTTTGATGAAAACTTGAATAAAAACTTTTCATTAAAACGGTCCATTCTAACTTACCCTTAGCAATATTGTCGAATTGATCCTCCATTTCTGCTGTAAAGGTATAATCTACTACATTTTCAAAGTTATCCACCAAAAACTCAGTTACTAAAGTGCCAATATGTGTAGGAAATAATTTTGCTTTTTCAGTTCCCACAATTTCAGAATTTAAAGAACCTGATATTTCATCATCTTTTAAAATCCAAGTTTGAAATTTCCTTTCTTTACCATCTCGATCTTCTTTAACTACGTATGCACGTTTTATAATGGTAGAAATGGTTGGCGCATAAGTGGAAGGTCTACCTATTCCTCTTTCCTCTAAAGCTTTCACTAAACTGGCCTCTGTATAACGAGCCGAAGGCCTAGTGAATCTCTCTGATGCTTTTAGTTCATGTATATTTAATATTTGGCCTATATTTAAAGGAGGCAACATATCTTTATTTTCATCCTCCTCTTCTTCATCTTTTCCTTCTAAATAAGCCTTTAAAAATCCTTCAAATGCAATGACTTCTCCTTGTGCAACTAAAATTTCGGGTGTCGTCGAAATATCTATTTGAGCAGTCGTTCTTTCAATTTTCGCATCAGCCATTTGGGATGCAATGGCTCTTTTCCAAATCAATTCATACAGTCGTTTTTCTCTCGCATCACCTGAAATGGTACTCAATTCAAAATCCGTAGGACGTATGGCCTCATGGGCTTCTTGCGCATTTTCTGATTTGGTTTTAAACTGACGTTCAAGATGAAACTTAGCTCCATAAGCAGATTCAATAGCAATTTTAGCCTTATCTCTTGCTTCTTGGGAAAGCATTGTGGAATCAGTTCTCATGTAAGAAATACGACCTGACTCATATAATTTCTGCGCGATTGACATCGTAGTTGCCACTGCATAACCTAATTTTCTAGAAGCTTCCTGTTGTAAGGTAGATGTGGTAAAAGGAGCTGCTGGAGTTTTTGTTGCTGGTTTAGTCTCTAAATTTTTGATTGAAAATGTAGCTCCAACGCATTTTTTCAAAAAGTCAACTGCCTCATTTTCTTTGGCAAATGATTTAGATAATTCCGCTTTTAACACTTTATTTCCAGGCAAATCAAATAGAGCTACTGCTTTAAAGCTAGAAATAGCTTTATGGTTATCTATTTCTTTTTCACGCTCTACAATTAAACGAACGGCCACGGATTGAACACGACCCGCTGATAAACCTCTCTGCACCTTCGACCATAAAACAGGGGATAATTCAAAGCCGATTAGGCGATCCATTATTCTACGAGCTTGTTGGGCATTCACTAAATCCATATCAATCTCTCGAGGATTTAGAATAGCTTTTTTTATGGCACTTTCGGTTATTTCTCTGAAAACAATGCGTTTGGTTGTATTTTTCAATCCCAACGCTTCTTTTAAATGCCAAGAAATAGATTCTCCCTCACGGTCGTCGTCAGTCGCTAACCAAACTTCTTCTGAGGATTTAGCTAAGCTTTTCAGTTCAGATATTACTTTAGTCTTATCAGGTGAAATTACATAGGTGGGAGTAAAATCATTGTCTATGTCAATAACCTTGTCACCTTTCGTGGGCAAATCTCTAACATGACCGAAGGATGATTTCACAACAAAATCTTTGCCTAAATAACCTTCAATTGTTTTAGCTTTTGCCGGGGACTCTACGATGACTAAATTTTTTGCCATTTCAAATTTTGAAAATATGTAATTTTTAAAGACCGCAAATATAAGTGCTTAAAATGTATTTATTCAAATTGATTTTTTAACCTAATAAAAATAATCAAAAAATCATTCAGGAATATTTCCAATTCTAATTCTTGAATTTATATTTATTCGCAAACCTACATAATTAAATTGGCCATTATTAAAATTAGCTATTGCCTCTAAACGCAATACTTTCATAACTCCATCTAAACCATAACCAATTTCATTATAAAACAGATTTTGATTGTTGATGTAATAAGCATTGGCAATCAATAATTCTTTGACATAAGCTTTCTTAAAGCCTAATAATGGTTTCAACCATAAATTTGTAAACTGGAATTGGGACAATGCCTCTATATAATTACCCGCGGTGCTATAGGAGTAATGATTCACATTTAAACGTTGGGTTGCCCCGCTCGCTAAATTTTGATAATAACCAACTAATCGATGAGAGGCTAACATTTCCCCCGTTTGAACTAAGCTAATCCCTCCATTAAAATGTTTGTAGTCCTGAAAATAAACCGGTTTATCGCCAATAAATGTACCAGCATTTAAAATAAAGCCTGTTTTAACCCAAGGACTTAAGCTTATATTTTGAATGTATGATAACTCCATTAATTGAAAGTTGATGTTTGATTTAAATACATCAGGCCAACCCGCTCGATACTTAAATAAGATTAATGGCGATGAGCCCCAGTCGAAAACACGTAAATTATTGTTGTAGGAATAGGATAAAAATGGCCTAAAAGCCAGTTGAACCTGAGTAACAAAAGAATTGTGCGAATCAAAGCCTTCTTTTTGATTTTCTACATTAGTAGGATTGTTACTATTAAAGGTTCGATTCATGTAATTGACCCAATAATAACCCGTTATATTATCCATTTGACTTTGCCTGGATGATTCTATCAAAGCTTTTAAATAAAATCGAGATGAGAAACGATTGATCAAGGCTAAACTCCAAAATTCCTTTCGAAAAATTTTCATTTGATTATTTTTCAGAAGTAACGTTGCCAAAGAATTCATCTCTGGAGAAATGGTATTTTCGGGATTAAATTGTGAAATATAATCTCCATTGGCCAATTGAAGATCGAAAGAATCCGTTTTATACCTTAGCTTTAAGTAACCCGTATTTCGATTTAATCCAAAAGAGCGTCTCCCTAAAGTCTCTAATTCTAAGAATTTATAAGGAGCCCATCGACGTCTAAAAACCACCGCTGAATTAACAACAAAACCTTCTGCAGTATTAAAATTAGAATCAAAAACCGGTGATTTATAATAAATTTCAAATGGATAAAAGTCCTTTTTCCTTTCCCCAAAATAAAATGACTTACTGAAAATTAATTGGCTTAGGTTAAATGGGGACTTTCTCAGCGCATCAAAGGAGGCTATTGAAGTTTCAACGGTGGACTCTCGAATTTCATCAACTAAAACAGATTTTTCTGGGATAATATTCAGGTAATTGTTGACAACCGAATCTATACTAATCATATCCGCCGTAGGCCTTAATTTCCATTTTCTAATCAGTCCTAGATGTAGATTCCTAATAAGTTGTGATACAAATACTTCATCAAAAGTTATCTCAGATATATTAAGTAATTCTTTTTTACTCGTTGGCAGACTAAAAGTCTGCGTTGGCATGTTCCAATTTTCTACAGGTCCAATAATGTTTTGATTCAATATAAATTCTCCATCAATTCCCAAAAGACCTCCTTTAACTATTATATTTGATTGCTTAGGTATCCATTTGCCGTTTAAATAAGCATTTTTCAAATCCATTGCATATAAAATATCATCGGATAAGACTTCGCCTTCCCAACGAACAATCCATCCGTCTAGACTCAGAGTCAATTTGCCTTGAAATAATCGATCTGTTTTAAATTTTGGTTGAATTAAAAACTGTTGACATACTTGATTATCGACAAGTGTATCCGATAAAAAAGAGTAATTATAATAATAAAAACCATCGTAATTCAAGGGAGAAATACATTGAGTTCCTAAAAAATCTTGGTAAAAATCAGGCCAAAAGAATAGGCTAGGAGCTCCACTTTTTTTTCGATAGGGTTTAAAATAATTAATCTCATGAATCATTTGGCTTAGATTACCTAAATAAACTTTTGATATGGTTTCATTCCCGTACCATTGACCTTCTTTAATTCCTTCTATATTTTGCAATCTTTTCTTACCTATCCCAATAAATTTCGAAAATCTTGCTTTTTCAATTGAGTGAACGGAAAATATCAATTTATTTACATCTGAACTATGCTGCCCTGCCGTATTAATGGCCAATTTTATTAAGGAATCAGATTTTGATAATTGAGCATATAGTTTGACATGTCCCGCAAGAAAAGATATAATTACGAGAAATTTAAGACTCAATTTAATCACCTAGTGAGAAATTAATTACAAAAAAGTACAGAAAAAAAATAGAATTATGATATCCAATTCTTAATTACCGAATAAATTCTATTACAAAGTAAATCATATTTCTAATTAGTGGCAAAATTGAACCTAATCTATTAATTTTGCAGACAATTTATAAACCAAATTACTCTTATGGCCTTTGACATTGAAATGATTAAAGCTGTTTACAGCAAAATGCCAGCTCGCATTGCAGCAGCACGTTCACTGACAGGAAAAGCACTGACATTAACTGAAAAAATTCTTTACAGTCATTTATGGGAAGGTACTCCTACAAATACGTTTACAAGAGGAAATTCATATGTAGATTTTGCACCAGACCGAGTTGCCATGCAAGATGCAACAGCCCAAATGGCATTATTGCAATTTATGCAAGCAGGAAGACCGCAAGTTGCCGTACCTTCAACAGTACACTGTGACCATTTAATTGAAGCAAAAGTAGCGTCAACGACCGACTTAAAAGTAGCTGTTGATAAAAATAAAGAAGTTTATGATTTTCTTTCTTCCGTTTCAGATAAATATGGGATTGGATTTTGGAAACCAGGTGCAGGCATTATACACCAAGTTGTCCTAGAAAATTATGCTTTCCCAGGTGGGATGATGATTGGTACTGATTCACATACAGTCAATGCGGGTGGATTAGGAATGATTGCCATTGGGGTTGGTGGAGCAGATGCTTGTGATGTAATGGCGGGTTTAGCTTGGGAACTTAAATTTCCAAAGCTTATTGGCGTAAAATTAACAGGAAAACTAAATGGTTGGACTTCTGCTAAAGACGTTATATTAAAGGTGGCGGGAATATTAACCGTTAAAGGGGGAACAGGCTGTGTAGTCGAGTATTTTGGAGATGGCGCCACTTCTATGTCATGCACCGGAAAAGGTACTATTTGTAATATGGGTGCTGAGATTGGTGCCACAACATCAACATTTGGATATGACGATTCTATGTCTCGTTATTTAGAGTCAACAGATCGTTCCGATGTAGCAGCATTAGCAAACCAAGTTAGAGAACACTTAACAGGCGATCCAGAAGTATATGCAAATCCTGAAAAATATTTTGACCAAGTCATTGAAATCGATTTAAATACATTAGAACCTTATTTAAATGGTCCTTTTACGCCAGATTTAGCTACGCCTATTTCAAAAATGAAAGAGATGGCAGAAAAAAATGGTTGGCCTACTAAGGTTGAAGTAGGTTTAATCGGATCTTGTACCAATTCATCTTATGAAGATATAGCAAGAGCCGCTTCATTAGCAATACAAGTATCCGCTAAAGGATTGAAAACAAAAGCGCAATTTACGATTACACCGGGATCTGAATTAGTACGTTATACGATTGAAAGAGACGGTTTTATTGACACATTTAATTCCATTGGTGCTACGGTATTTTCAAATGCTTGTGGGCCTTGTATTGGCCAATGGGCAAGACCAGGTGCAGAAAAAGCAGAAAAGAATACCATCGTACACTCGTTTAACCGAAACTTTGCGAAGCGTGCAGATGGCAATCCAAATACCTTTGCTTTTGTTGCATCTCCAGAAATTGTCACAGCATTAGCCATCGCAGGGGATTTAACATTCAACCCTCTAACAGATCATTTAATTAATGAAAAAGGAGAAAAAGTGTATTTAGAGGCCCCAACAGGAGATGAATTACCGAAACAAGGATTTAGCGTATTAGATGCGGGTTATCAATCACCGGCTGAAGACGGATCACAAGTTCAGGTTAAAGTATCGCCAACTTCAGATCGTTTACAATTATTAGAACCATTTGCAGCTTGGGAAGGATTCGATTTAACTGATTTGAAATTATTAATTAAAGCGAAAGGGAAATGTACAACAGATCATATTTCTATGGCAGGTCCTTGGTTAAAATACAGAGGTCACTTAGATAATATATCAAATAACATGTTGATCGGTGCCGTCAACTTTTATAATGAAAAAACAGATAACGTAAAAAGCCAATTGAATGGTCAATACGATACGGTTCCAAATACACAAAGAGCTTACAAAGCCGCTGGAGTAGGTACCATTGTAGTAGGTGATACCAATTACGGAGAAGGATCTTCACGCGAACATGCAGCAATGGAACCAAGACATCTTGGCGTTCGAGCCGTGTTAGTAAAATCATTTGCTCGTATTCATGAAACAAATTTGAAGAAACAAGGAATGTTAGCGTTAACTTTTTCAAACGATTCCGATTATGATAAAATTCAAGAAAATGACTCTATCTCGATTAAAGGATTAACTTCTTTTGCATCAGATAAGCCATTGACTATTGAATTATCACATTCGGATGGTTCAACGGATGAGTTTTTAGTCAACCATACCTATAATGACCAACAAATAGAGTGGTTCAAAGCTGGGGGAGCATTAAACATTATTAGAGCATCTGTAAAATAAACTTGTTTTTGGAGGCACAATTGTATAATTTTGCACCTCGATTTAACTAATTTAGTTCGTATATAATATGGCAGCCATCAATGCGGTTAAAATTTTTTCTGGTTCAGCTTCAAATTATTTAGCTAAGGATATTGCTAAATATTATGGGAAAGATTTAGGTGCAGCTACCATTTTAAAGTTTTCTGATGGGGAAATGTCTCCCAGTTTTGATGAATCGGTAAGGGGATGTGATGTATTTATTATTCAATCCACCTTTCCTAGTTCGGATAATTTGATGGAGTTATTACTCATGATAGATGCGGCAAGAAGGGCATCGGCTCATTACGTAACTGCTGTAATGCCATATTTTGGCTATTCAAGGCAAGATCGTAAAGATAGGCCGCGTGTTGGAATAGGTGCAAAACTTATTGGCAACTTATTAACGGCTGCTGGTGCAGATCGATTAATGACGATCGATTTACATGCAGGTCAAATACAAGGTTTCATGGATTTCCCAGTAGATCATTTAGAAGGGAATGCCATATTTGTTCCTTATTTAAAAACATTAAATTTAGACAATTTAGTATTTGCTTCTCCAGACGTTGGGGGTGTGGTAAGGACTAGAAACATGGCTAAATTTTTTAATGCAGACATGGTTATCTGCGATAAACACAGAAAACGGTCCAACGAAATCGCTTCGATGCAATTAATTGGAGATGTAAAGGGAGCAGATGTAATTTTAGTTGATGATTTAATTGACACTGGAGGAACATTGTGTAAAGCAGCGCAATTAATCATGGATAAAGGAGCCAAATCAGTTCGTGCCGTGGTTACACACCCTGTATTATCTGGAAATGCCTACGAAAACATTTCAAATTCAATATTAACTGAATTATTAGTTACAGATACTATTCCGCAAAAACAGGCATGCGATAAAATTAAAGTTCTTTCAGTCGCAGAATTGTTTGCTAAGGCGATAGGAAGAATAAGAGATCACGAGTCAATCAGTTCATTATTTATTAAATATTAATTTCAACCGTTTTTTAGGGGATAGCCAAAGCGAAAGACTAAAAACATTAACAAAAACAAAATGAAAAAATTAGAGATTGTAGGGTTTAAAAGAGCGAATCTCGGTAGTAAAGGCGCAAAAGATTTACGTGCTGAAGCTTTAGCTCCTTGTGTATTGTATGGTGGAAAAGAGCAGGTGCACTTTGCGGTACCTATGATATTATTTCGCGAATTATTATATTCTGCGGATGTGTATGAAGTGGAATTAAATGTAGAGGGTGATAAGTATAGAGCCGTATTGCAAGATGCTCAATTTCATCCTGTAAATGAAATGATACTTCACGTTGATTTCCTTGAAATTATTGAAGGAAATCCAATTAAAATTGCTGTGCCAATCAAAGTCATTGGAAATTCTCCAGGAGTAATTAAAGGAGGTAAAATGATTCAAAAATTACGTAAGGTTACTTTAAAGGGTTTATCTGAAAATATTCCTGATTTCGTGACAGTTGACATTTCTGGACTTGACTTAGGTCAAACGGTAAAAGTTAACAAATTAGTTGTTGAAGGATGTGAGATTTTAAATCCAATGTCAAATCCCGTTGCAACCATCGATATCCCTAGAGCATTAAGAGGTAAGTTAACTGCTTAATTCTGTTCTAATTGAATCTTTGAAAGCCTTCCCAATGGAAGGCTTTTTTTATGCGTAACACATGAATACAAAATGTCTCTAAAAGCTTTTTTTGCTCTCTTAAATTATCGTTTTTTAAAAATACGCAAAGATCAAGGCATAAAAAAAGAGGCACATACATGTGCCTCTAAAATCGAATATATAAGCAAACTTATTTCTTTGCAATCACTTTAACAATAGGTGCTTTTTCCATTTTGGAAACATGCTTAGAATCTCCTACGTGTATGTAAGGTGCAATCACCAAAGAAACAATTGACATCAATTTAATTAAAATATTCATCGACGGACCTGAGGTATCTTTAAACGGATCACCTACCGTATCACCAGTAACTGCTGCCTTATGTGGCTCAGAACCTTTTTTATACGTTACACCATCAATTAAAACACCCTTCTCAAAAGATTTTTTGGCATTATCCCAAGCACCACCCGCATTTGATTGAAATATACCCATCAAAACACCAGAAACCGTTACACCAGCTAATAAACCACCTAATACTTCAGGCCCCATCGTAAAACCAACCAACACAGGAACCGTTAATGCAATGGCTCCAGGTAAAATCATTTGACGAATAGAAGCCTCGGTTGAAATAGCTACGCATTTCTCATACTCAGGCTTCGCTTTATACTCCATAATACCTGGAATTTCTCTAAATTGACGTCTTACCTCATTCACCATTTCCATGGCAGCTTTACCCACAGCTGAGATACATAAGGCAGAGAAAATAAATGGAATCATACCTCCTACAAATAATCCGGCTAAAACATCAGCTTTATATATATCGATTTGGGTAATACCTGAAATTCCAACAAATGCAGCGAACAAAGCTAATGAAGTTAATGCCGCAGAAGCGATCGCAAAACCTTTTCCTGTCGCTGCTGTCGTATTACCGACTGCATCTAAATTATCTGTACGCTCACGAACTTCAGCAGGTAATTGAGCCATCTCAGCTATACCTCCTGCATTATCTGCAATAGGACCAAAGGCGTCAATCGCCAATTGCATCGCCGTAGTAGCCATCATTCCTGCTGCTGCTATAGAAACACCATAAATACCTGCAAAATGATAAGATCCTATGATACCAGCAGCTAAAACTAAAATAGGAAGTACGGTAGACTCCATACCTACAGCTAATCCACCAATGATGTTAGTTGCATGACCTGTACCCGACTTTTGAACAATTGAATCTACCGGACGCTTACCCATCGCTGTGTAATATTCGGTAATGATGGACATTAATGTTCCAACAATTAATCCCACAATGATAGCGTAAAATACATCCATGGAAGAAAATTCTCTTCCTCTCAAATTCAATGTTTCAGGTAATATATTGGTTACCAAAAAATAAGAAGTAACAAAAGTGATTGCAATAGAAGTGTAGTTACCTAAATTCAAAGCATTTTGAACAGAGGATGTTTCACCTGATATACGTACAAAAAATGTACTTACAAGTGAAGCCAACAAACCTACACCTGCAATGAGCATTGGTAATAAAACAGGGGAGAAGCCACCAAAATTATCATTAACTGATATTTCTTGACCTAATACCATCGTAGCTAAAATAGTCGCTACATATGAACCAAACAAATCAGCTCCCATACCAGCCACATCTCCGACATTATCACCTACATTATCCGCAATAGTGGCAGGATTACGCACATCATCTTCTGGAATTCCCGCTTCTACTTTACCAACTAAATCAGCTCCTACGTCAGCAGCTTTGGTATAAATACCTCCACCAACTCGAGCAAATAATGCGATAGATTCAGCTCCTAATGAAAATCCAGCTAATACTTCAATAGCAGTCCTCATTTCCATTGAAGTTAACGCTTTACCTTCAGCAAAAATTTGATAAAAGGCAATAAATAAACCCCCTAAACCTAAAATAGCTAATCCAGCTACTCCCATACCCATCACAGAACCTCCCGTAAAGGACACATTTAATGCTTTAGCCAAAGAAGTTCGAGCTGCCTCAGCCGTACGAACATTTGCCTTTGTGGCCACAATCATTCCAATATAACCTGCGGTAGCAGAAAATACCGCGCCAATTAAAAAAGCAACAGCTATTAAAGGAGACGAATGAATTGGATTATCCGGCGTTCCTTCTTGTGTTCCCAACCACGCCAATAAAATGGCAGTAGGTATAGCGAAATAAGTTAAAATTTTCCATTCAGCTTTTAAAAAGGCTATGGCTCCATCAGCAATATAACCTGCCAATTCCTGCATTTTTTCATTTCCAGCATCTTGCTTCGATACCCAACTAAATTTCCACGCTGTGTACAGCAAACCCACTAAACCAAAAGCAGGAACTAAATAAACAATTGAATTCATAAATCTGTATTTATATTATTCTAAATAAATTTGTCACAAAAATAAGAAATAGCCCCTGAAAAAACAATTAAAAAGGTAATCTGAAAACTAATTTCAGCCTTTCTGGAACCCAATTACCCATCGGATAAACAACATCTAAAGAGATAATTTTAGCTATACCGCTTATCCCGTATGAAATTTCGTGATAATCTTGTTTATAAATAGGGGCATAAATTTTCAAATAATTATATCCCACATGTTCCCTTATTCCATATAGATTAAGCAAATTAATTTGCGAAAAGAATAATTTACGGGGCTCCCAATGAATATGAGTTCTTATATGTGAACTACTTGTACTAAACAAATAATTGGGCAAAGCATAAAACATTCGCCGATCAGCACCTACCACATCCAAATCATTTCCTTTAAAATGCTGATAATCTAAAAAAGAGGTTGGTTTCTCTAAAAACTGAGAATAATTAATAAAATAACTTAACCGACCAAAACGATTGAGCGAAATAGATTGATTGGCACTGATACTAATTTTAGAAAAAGGGTGATCGATGATACCATTTTCCATTTGTAGATTGAAAGTAGGACCCTCATTATTAGATAATCGCCGGACTTGATTAAATCTTCGCCAACTAGATAATGGCTGCCAACGCATATTAAATCTAGTATAAAATTGTTTATTGTCTTGGAGTGAGATGTTCCCTAATTCATTATTCAATGGATTGTTCGAAGTAAAAAAGGTAGAATTGCTAAAAAATCCTTGATCAACATGATTAGATAGACCTTTGCGATGCCTATATTCTAAAAATCCACTCAATCGAATTTTAGAAGATACTTGGTATTCATAACCCACATTCAAAAAATTCTTCTGATATAATTTCAGAAAATTTTCATTTAATAATAGCGCGTAAAACTTATTGTAGGATTCCGAAACTGGATTAGTAGGATTTATTTGATACACATTACTTCCAGCTCCCAAGCTTAAACGCCGCCTATTTTCATCAAAATTTCTTGTGTAACCAAAATCTCCATTAAATGCCTTTCGGGCTAAAGCATATCGAACATTAGCATTGATAGAATAAAAATTAGATAAACTAAATGAATGTCGAAACTCAATATTTCTTTGAATAACATATCCGTCAACTGGATTAAAGCCTCCAGACAAAGAACCTAACCTTAAACTTGGACCCAAATTCCTCTTTTCGTAAAAATAGGTACGAGCAGTTATCAAATCAGTCCAGCGAAATACAGGCAAGTTTCTTAATGAATCCTTTGTCAACTTATCCCTATCTAATAACTGAAGGCTATCGGCTTGTTTATAACCGATTACCTCCGCTTCAGTAAGTGGAACTTGACGTTCAGAAACCCAGAAAGATTCGTCATGTTTAGAAGCCATTGAATCAACCTCAAATACATAATCCGAAGTAAATATTTCTTTTTCTTCTGATTTCTCTAAAAATTCCGACTTTTCATCCTTAGCTACCTGCCGCAAAATCTTCTTTAATTTATTTCTAGTTACTTCTGAGGACAATGCGGATTTAGGGTCTTTAACTTTTTCTCGATCTATTTCTTTCGCTAAAGATTTATTTAAACGCTCTTCAATGATATTCGGTTTAACCACGAGAACTGGGTTTACCTTGATTTTATATTCCTTTATTTGCGTAATGTATCGAAATGTGGCACCAAAGCCCATCGCATCAAAATTAATATTAACATCATAATTTATGGGCATCCAAACACCTTGGAACAAAGAATTTTGTTGTTGCATCCTAAATAAACCCGATGAGTTTTTAAAATTTAAACTGAAGGAATATATACTCCAAGTATCTTCGACCACAGAAATTACCCCTTCAAACAAATCCTGGTAGCTAGACTTAGGAGTGATTTGAATTTTACTAATGGTTTGACCATTGACCGTGAAACTACCGATATAAGCAAATTTATAAAACTGAAACGCATTGGGTGCTACAGGGGAAATTAAATAACCCCAAATTTTAGGCGAATAGAAATTAGTTTGAGTCACACGTAAATTTGGCGCATCCGCATTTCTCAATACCGCCGGTAAATTGTTACGATTTGACAATACTTTTTCCGTTATTTTATTAGGCTTTTGATAATTAACTTGATTTATCCCTTCTAATAAATAAGTAGAACCCACCTTAATTCCTGCTTCCTTTTCCATTTTTTTGCCAACCAACGCATTCATCATTTTCGAAATTGAAGTAATTTTGCCAACCCCTTTAACATAGGCTTTAGCGCTATATTGATCTACTTCCTTTGTATGAAATGGAGCCATCGAAATCATTCTACGCATAATGCCAATCGCTGGATCCTCTTTTAAACCTCCTACATTAACTTCCGCTAACGAAACTGCTTGTTCCTCTAGAACAACATTTATTTCTATTTTATCCGTACTTTTTTCAATGTTAACTTTTTTTGAATATGGACTATGCCCCAAAAACCGAAACACTAACTCATGATTTCCTATGGGGACTTGCACTGCATATTTTCCATCTTCATTGGCCAAAGTACCCTTGTTTAAATCTGATACCCAAACGGTAGCAAATGGTAGCGCATCACCATTTTTATCTTTTACGAAACCGCTGACGGTTTGGCTAAAAGTATGGATGGATACCAAACAAAAAAGAAGTATTAAATATTTATACATAAACAAAAATAGATACTTTATTAATCAGTAAACTGATAAAGTGATAAGTGGTATATATTTTAGATAATTGACTTAGTAAAAATAGCGAGAACATTGTAATTTTACCTTATGAGGAGTTTTACAAACCGACAACTTTTTCAAAAATTTTTAGCACCTACTTCAGATAGTCCTTTGGCATTGGAAATTGTCAAAGCGAAAGGCATCTATTTATATGATCAAGAGGGCAAGTCCTATATTGATTTAATTTCTGGCATTGCTGTATCAAATGTAGGCCACCGAAATAAAAAGATCATATCAGCCATAAAAAAACAATTAGATAAATACATGCATCTAATGGTTTATGGCGAATATATACAATCGCCACAAGTCTTGCTCGCTCAGGCATTAGTTAATTCAACAAAAACATCCATATTAAATCAAGTATATTTTACCAATTCAGGGACTGAGGCAGTAGAAGGTGCTATGAAAATGGCTAAAAGGTATACTGGAAGAACTGATTTTATATCTTGTATTAATGCCTATCACGGAAGTAGCCAAGGGGCATTATCATTGGCTGGAGATGAAAATTTCAAGAATTCGTTTAGACCTTTATTGCCTAATATTACACATATTACCTATGGAAATGAAGATGATTTAGTTCACATAAATCATAAGACTGCAGCGATCATAATCGAAATAATAGGAGGGGAGTCGGGAGTGCGACAAGCCTCAAAATCTTATTTCAAAGCGTTAAGAAAGCGTTGCGATGAGACAGAAACCTTGTTAATTGTGGATGAAATTCAAACGGGATTTGGCAGAACGGGGACTTTTTGGGCCTATGAGTCGATGGAAATCGTACCTGATGTTCTTCTAACAGCTAAAGGAATGGGGGGAGGAATGCCTATTGGCGCCTTTATAGCCCATGAAAAAATAATGAAATCACTAAGTTTCAACCCGGTTTTAGGCCATATAACAACATTTGGAGGTCATCCAGTTAATTGTGCCGCATCATTAGCTACACTTAACTATATTATTGACGAAAATTTATTGGTCGATATACCCCCAAAAAGCCAATTATTTAAAAGCCTTTTGGTACATCCTTTGATTAAGGAAGTTAGAGCTGTAGGATTAATGATTGCCGTAGAATATGAAAATTTTGAAATCATTCAAAAAATCATCGCAAAATGTCTTAAAAGTGGATTAATTACCGATTGGTTTTTATTTTGCAATAATTCACTCCGCATAGCTCCTCCATTAATCATCACAAAAAAAGAAATAAAAATAGCCTGCAAAATAATTTTACAGGCTACCCATGAAGTTGAAAAGGAAATTAAATCCTAAACATGCTTTAAAAGCGTTTCAGACAAGACCGATTTGGGGATATTTCCACCGACCAGTCTCTCTACCATTTCACCATTTTTAAAGACCATTAGTGTAGGAATTGAGCGGATACCAAAGGAAGCTGGAACAGCTGAATTTAAATCTACATTCATCTTCGCTACGATGGCTTGGCCTTCTACTTCTCCCGCTAATTCTTCCACGATTGGACCAATCATTTTACAAGGACCGCACCATTCAGCCCAAAAATCGACTAAAACAGGAGTATCGGTACCTATTAACTCTTGAAAATTTGCATCTGTTGCTTCTACGTATTTTCCCATTGTTTGATTTATATTTTAAAATTCAAAATTATAACAAATACTGATAAACAAATCGTTCATCAAAAAAAATTAAATAATTAATTTAAAACCTATGTTTTCAACCTTACTCAAATCGGTAACTAAAGCTTTATTTATCGTTAATTGAACTTTTCTAGAGAGGAAATCCAGTTGAACACGATCTTGTTCATCATAAACTTCTAAAATGACTTTTTTGTTCCCTTTATATTGATCAAATAAATCTTCCAAATAATCAACTGTCTCCAAATTCAAATAAGATAAATTTAAACGCAAGCGAAGTTCTTTCGTACGCTCTTCTAAAAGTTCTGTCAATAGTTCAATCGACTGAATTTTGAAAACCATTTGGTCTGTGTGCTTATTTTTCAACTGATAAGATCCTTGAATATATAATAATCGATCCTGGGCAATAAACCTTTCAAATTGTATGAAGTCTTTGGCAAATAATGCAAATTCATAATTTCCGGCATAATCTTCTAAGGTAAAAATCATAAACTGATTTCCATTACCAGAAGTCCTTACATTTATTTTGGTCACAATACCCGCAAAAGACTGTACGATGTTTGGCCTAGATTCCAATAAGCCCGAATTAGAATTACAAAAATTTTGAATTTCAATTTTATATTCATCCAAGGGATGCCCTGAAATATAAACGCCAACCACCTCTTTCTCATTTTTCAGTTGTTCCATAACCGACCATGGCTCAGATACAGGAATTTTAGGCATGGATATATCATTTCCTGTGCCAGCTCCTAGTTCTCCAAACAACGATTGCGTAGCTGTTGCTTTCAATTCAGAAATTTTGGCTGAATAACGGACAATCTTTTCGATAAACGTAATTCCCTCATTGTCGGTCGCGAAAAATTGTGATCGTTGAATATCACTAAAACAGTCGAAGGCACCAGCTAATGCCAAGGATTCCAAACATCTTCTATTGACCTGGCGGCTATTAATACGAGCCACAAAATCAAAAATATCTCTATATTCACCTCTCGCTTGTCTTTCTTCTACGATAGAATCTACTGCCGCTTCACCCACCCCTTTAATAGCTCCTAAGCCAAACCTGATTTGACCTTTTTTATTGACTGCAAATGATCGAGATGATTCATTCACATCAGGAACCAATAAACTTAAGCCCATTCGTTTACACTCATCCATGAAAAAAGTAATCTTCTCGATATTGCCTAATGAATTCGACAATACGGCCGACATATATTCTGGGGCATAATTGGCTTTTAAATACCCCGTTTGATAGGCGACTAATCCATAGCAAGTAGAGTGAGATTTATTAAATGCATATTCGGCAAATGACTCCCAATCCGTCCAAATCTTTTCTAATTTGTCTGGAGGGTGCGCGTTTGAAAGCCCACCGTCAATAAACTTACCCTTCATTTTGTCAATGGTCGGTTTATCTTTCTTTCCCATGGCCTTACGCAACACATCGGCATCGCCTTTGGTGAAATTGGCCAATTTTTGAGAAAGTTGCATTACCTGCTCCTGGTATACCGTAATGCCATACGTATCACTCAAATATTCCTCCATTTCTGGAACATCATATTCAATTTTCTCCCGACCATGTTTCCTAGCAATATAATTTGGAATATAGACCATAGGACCTGGCCTAAACAAAGCATTCATGGCAATTAAATCCGAAAATTGATCTGGTTTTAAGTCCCTTAAATGCTTTTGCATCCCTGCAGATTCAAATTGGAAAGTAGCATTCGTTTCCCCCCTCTGATACATTTCAAAGGTGAGCGCATCATC